>Ga0181555_1003766_pt1 | contig 11895 bp, 12 predicted proteins | sample 011ome_15_FD_145601 | JGI IMG/M metagenome (GOLD analysis project Ga0181555, IMG submission 145601) | Coastal salt marsh microbial communities from the Groves Creek Marsh, Skidaway Island, Georgia - 011504AT metaG (spades assembly) | ecosystem: Environmental > Aquatic > Marine > Intertidal zone...
AAAAAGACAAAAAACACTTTTATATATGTCCAAGGTGTTTATATTTGCACCCCACAAATGGCGAGGTAGCTCAGCTGGTTAGAGCGTCGGATTCATAACAAGACTATATCTAAGTCTTACCGCCTTAAAATCAAATACTTACTGGAATAGCTCATAACTGACAGTACAATACTGACAATTATGAAGAAGAATTGGAGCGTAACTGTGGGTTCAGCTCAGAGTAAACCTTTCATCAATGTGTACTACCAAAACAAGCGGTATCGTTATTGGAATGGGAAGGTTATTAATGTGAATTTAAATGCAAGCGAAGACCCCTATTTATTGCGTAGCGCATTTGAGTTAAAGCTTAGAGAAGGGTGGAAGCCTCCTGTTAGAAAAGCGAAGAAAGTTAAAGCTGTAGTCCCTAAAACCTTTATTGAATTACTTGAGGAGCAGCTAATAAAGAAGCAAGCGGGGCGTTATTCGTTTCACTATAAAAGAGATTGCAAGTGGTTATTCAATCAGTGGATAAAGTACTCTAAGGAAGTGGACTTAAACAGCTGTAATTCAGATAGTATAACCAGAAGGATGGTAGAGGACTTTGTTAAACAACCCAGGTGGTCAGCGAGAACTCAGAAGAACATACTAACTTATTTTAAAATCCTTACTAAAGACATTCTGAATGTTCAATTAGGGGGCATAAAGTTGAGCCGTATCAAGTCCGAATTGCATAAACCTATAAGGAATCCAAAGGAGCTATTGGAGGACATTAAACGCTACGATAAGCGGTTGTATTTAACCTGTATACTTACCTATGGATGCTTACTTCGTCCACATCAAGAGATAAGGCTGTTGAAATGGGGAGATATAGATTTTGAACGAAGAATAATCTCACTAAGCGGTAAGCGCAATAAGAGCGGAAGGAATAGGGTAGTGCCTATGACTGAATTTATCGTAGAGGTTTTACACTCCTTTGATAAAAACAAGCTACACGATAATTATATCCTATCGTCCGCAGATACACCTTACAATCGTGATTACATATCGCTTTTATGGTCTCGCTACCGCAAACAGTCGCAACTAATGGAAGAAGGGGTGACCCTATATAGTTGGAGACATCACGGTGCTATCAAAGTCTTTGAAAAAACAGGCTCTCTACTCAAGCTACAGCAAGTAATGGGACATTCATCAATGCAAGTATCTCTTGGCTACCTGAGAGGGCTGGAAATTAGACAACTGGATGTTGAGGACTTGCCAGAGTTGTAAATACATCCCAGCAATGAAACTCATAAGCGGAAATGAGTTAACCTTATAAGGGATGCAAGAGCAAAAGTGTCGGTATGTGAGATTACATCTTACGACTTAGGAATTACAAATTGTTACCTTCCTACTACACAAAATCACTTACACCTATGAAACTACTTACTACAATTGCAGCCGTACTGATATCAATCTCTGCTTTCAGCCAAGACTATGTTGAATACGATAATGGAACTTTCACTCAGAATGGAGAAGAATTGTCAATGGAACAGATTGATGATTTAACTGTATTACATAAAGCTGGAAGAGGTAATGTTCGCAAAGGGAATAGGTTTGACCATATGTACAAGGATGGAGACTTACGTATTAGCAATAACGGTCTTAACGCAATAGGAGGTATGGCAAGTGGTGTTCCAGGGGGACTTATGGTCTTAGTGGGTGGACTTTCTGGATGGTATTCAATAGAAGCCGACGATAGTTTCTATGCACGTACAAGTATTATTTTACTCGTCTCAGGAGCAGGTCTTAGCGCAGTCTCGTATAATGCTTTTTCAAGGGTAGCTTTATCACCAGCAGAATGTCTCAGAAAAAGAGATAAGGAATTCTACAAAGTAGCGGATAAGTTGAATGAAGCTATCAAGGCTGCAAACCAATAAACAGGTTCTCTACTCAAGCTACAGCAAGTAATGGGTCACAGCGATATGAAAGTATCCCTTACTTACTTGAGAGGATTAGAGGTGAAGCAGTTGAATGTTGAGGATTTACCAGAGTTGTAATTTCTGAGCTTAATTCGTTGTAGTTTGGAGGATAACTAAAACTATCAAAACAGTAATTCTCAATATAAGATTGGAAGAATTAGACATAGCCAGAGTCATCTTTCCTAAAGGTCTCCCAGCCCAATAAATTAAGAAGCAAAATAACGCAAACTTCCATCCCTCACTATCGTACACGGCTAAGCTTTAAGTTAGATTGTAATAAGTGCTATGAAAGTGCGTTGGATTAGTATTAACCTAATTCAATCAAACGATGAAACCAATTGTCCTACTGATCAGCTTTACACTGTCTAGCTTAGCTTTTTCTCAAGAGACCCCACCGATTCTGTCTGATTTTAAATATGTAACAAATCGTTTAATGACAGAGGACGGAGATGAATTTCTCACATGGGAGGTCAATGATAAAGAAGCGGATTTACTCATCAGAAAATTAAAATCTTTTGAGGTTATAGAAGTTGACAGAGGAGAGAAGCATCTTGTTTTTAAGCTGTTAACGGATGGAGAATACGAGTATATGATCAGCCGCAATAAGTGGACTAACAGGATGTACTTCCGAAGAGTGACAATTTATTCTGTTGTAGATTAGTAGTGGATGGAAATTGACCCAAAACTTCTGACCAGGTATGCTGAAATCAATAATTCCGATTTGGCTGAAATCTGTTTTCACTGCTATCTAGTCGGCATAAGTAAAACGACCAGTAGAGAAAGAGAAGTTAGGATAAATCAATTGATCGATTTGCTAACGAAATATAAAGCTGTTTTCTTTCGTTCAAACGCATATTCTGGGATAGATGGAGTATCGGGTTACGTAATTCTTTCATCTTCTCACGGTTGGTTCAAGGGAACAGCTTATGAGGGCAAATCTTATGTGAATGTTTGTATTGATGATTCTGAAGGCTCAGAATATAGATACGCTCTTCTTGCTATCTCATCTTATGACTGGAACCTAGTTGGTCAATTGACGCTCCAAAAGATAAATACACTTAGTTGAGTTTAGGTAAATTTCATTTTACCACTGATCATGAAGAATAAGAGGCTTATTGAAGTTGTTGGAATGATACTGCTGAAGAACGGCAAACTATTATTGGCCAAAAGGCCGATGAATAAACAGTTTGGTGGATTCTGGGAACTACCTGGAGGCAAAGTAGAATTGAACGAAAGTTATCCAGAAGCGTTGAGACGAGAAATCTCAGAAGAATTATCCATAAAACTTGATAAGTTGGCCTATTACGACAATAATATTTACCCAATAAACGAACATCAGCAAATAAAGTTGATTTGCTTTTTGTGTTACCAATACTATGGTAAAATAAAATTAACAGAACACTTAGATGCTAAGTGGTTTGCTAAAAATGATTTAAATCATATAAAAATAACTCCAGCAGATGTTAAAATCATTGAATCACTGAAGTTAAGTCAAAACCTCGATTGGAATGATTAGAACAGAATTACTAGAAGTCTTAAGAAACTGGAACCAGAACCAAGCATTACTTCGTAATAAAAAGAAAGAGGCTATTAAACGAAATGAAATATTCCGTTTAAAAAATAAAGTTGGTAGTAAGGACCCTGTATATCTCGCTAACAAAGTAAAAGTCCGTCATAACGAAAATCCAACCGTTAAGTTAATTGTAGAGAGGCTGCCTGAATTAATTCATAAAGCATTGATTCTAGACAAGAAAGACTATTTGGTCAAAGGTTCTGTCGGCAATGGTAGGATAAGTGATATTCCTTGGATCGCTATTTATCACAAGTCGGTAACAACGACAGCAACAAAGGGGTACTACCCTGTTTTCTTATTTAATGATGATTGTAGCGGTATTCACCTTAGCTTTTTATTGGGTTGGACACAATATGAACAAGCGTATGAAAACGCTACACTTTCAAGAGAAAAAATCCGAACTAGTTCATCTCTTTTGAGACAGCATTTAAGAAGTACTAAAGGTTTCGCCACCAGCGATATAAATTTAAAAGCTGCTAAATCAAACTCGAGAGCTAAAGGATACGAATTAGGAACGATTTTCAGTAAATACTATGATCTTCAGGCTTTTCCTTCAGAATCAGAAATTCTGTCTGATTTAAGAGATATACTGAGTCTATATACCGAGATGCGAGGAATTGTTGGTAATGACTTCTTACTTGAAAATACAGTATTCGATGAAGAACACTACCAATATTTATCTGATCAAGTTGAAGAATTACCTGAATTGAGCGATGGCCCCCTTCCAATCAAGGAAAGCTACGAATATCAATCCAAACATAGTTATAGGAGGGACGCAACAATAAATGCAGCTGCGAAAGCTAAAGCGAATTATTCATGTGAAATTAATCCTAATCATAAAACCTTTATTTCTGATTCTAATGGCCAAAACTTTGTGGAGGGACACCATCTAATACCTGTAGAAAATCAAGATCGATTTGATTTTAGCCTTGACGTCCCTGAAAACATAGTTGCTCTCTGTCCAAATTGTCATCGAGCAATTCATAATGCAACTGAAGAGGTTCGAAATAATATGATAAAACAACTTTTCAGTAACAGAAAAGAGTCACTTAAATTGAGAGGCTTGATCCTGGAAGTGCAGGAATTAATTCAGTTTTACTGAGATCTTATAGAATAATCATAGGCAATTCAAATCATTTGAATTTTAAAGATTTGCAAGAGTTGTAAATCAATTTCTTTTACAGTCGGTTTTTCTCTTTTAACTTGTAGTCTCTATCTTGACAGTGATTAAAAACATCTTGCTTTGAAGAAAGTCTCTACAAGTAAATTAGCTAAGGAATTTTTAGGCGTATCAACTGATGAGTTATGGACTGCATTAATTTCTTTTGGCTACTTAGACAGCAATAGAGAACTAACAGAAAAGGGCATAAAAGCTGGAGGTGAGCCGAAATCATTCAATAATGTAAATTATGTAGCTTGGCCTGCTGACTTTGACCCTTTGGATAGAAATCTGATGGGTATAAAGGAAGTAAGTAAGAGATTAAATGTTTCCCCGCAAAGAATCAATAAATTACTCTACACAGGTGGGTTTATAGAAAAGGCTACGATAGGTTGGTCAATTACAAAGCTCGGGAGACGAATGGGCGGAGTTGAAAAAACATATACTCCGACAGGGGCTAAATATGTCATTTGGCCAGAAAAGACCATTGAGAGTAATAGGCACTTCAAACAAATATTTAAAACGCTCTCAAATTCTGATATTAAACCTGAAAATCTTGTAGACGAGAATTCAGCCAAAGAAAAATCAACTCTCAATCTGCCTAAAGGCCAATACAAAACTAATGACGGTCATTATGTAAGGTCAAGAGCAGAGGTGATTATTGATAACTGGCTCTTTGAAAACAAACTTCCACACGCTTACGAAAGAAGTCTCCCAGTAGAAGAAGAAGTTATATGCGATTGGTACATCCCTTCTTTTGGAACAAATACAACTAAATCAGTTTATATAGAGTTTTGGGGAATGGAGACAGATAAATACTTGGAGCGTAAGCAAGAGAAATTATCTATTTATAAAAAGTACTCTGAAGAACTCTACTTAATTGAGCTAGAAGACAAAGACCTTAGCGATTTAGACAGAATACTCAGTAGTAAACTCACTGGAGCAGGTATTAATGTTGCTCACACATAGGAAGACGTGCCTTCTCTGAATCTAATATAGAGGTAATTAGGAGCGAGGCTGTTACTTGTTGAGGATTTATATAACTTATGTCTTGTGAAGTCCATTATTCTCTTTTTGGTAATCATAATTGCACTCTGGCTCAAGAATCTACCCTTTAAGTATAGGAGACAGCGCAGAAAAGAATATTATGCTGAATATCTTAAATCAGAGGCTTGGCAAAGAAAGAGATTCGTTGTTTTACGCAGAGATAATTGGACTTGCCAATACTGCGGAGCCAAAGCAACGGAGGTTCATCATAAGAGATATGCAAATAATATTGGTAGAGAACCAATTAAGTGGTTAGTCTCATTATGTAAACAATGCCACAGAAAACAGCATTAAAGATTTCTTTGAGTAAAGCAATTAAATGTAGAGGATTTGCAAGAGCCTCATTTATGTCTAGCTTTGATATGAACCAATCAGCAAATCTCATGAAAAACACTCAAGTATTAATAGCGGCCTTTATTGTTCTATTAATCTTTGTAAGAACGACTCTTGGAGTATTTGCTATCCAACCTATAGGGGCCGTACCAGAAGGAACCACAATAGTTTATTGGTGCATCGGAACTAATTTCGATTTTATTGAATCTGCAGATGGCCTCGTACAAAAAACAGGAGCTGGGCTTTCTTTATTTACTCGAGGTCTTGCACTTGCTTCGGCTGCAGAGCCGATCGTTGAACGAGAGCTTTTTAGATTACCATATTCAAGCTTTTTATACGGTTTAACAACAGGAGGCGAATATTACGTTAGATAGGCGAAAGCCGAACCATGAAAGAAACATTACAAACCAATGAAAGATCCTATTAAAATTTTTCAAGATATCGTAGCCATTAATAAGGTCATTGTAGATAATGAGATCCATTTATGTCCTCCCGTATCACAAGAAATGGGTGTTGGCTACAGAGAATATGTAAAGCCATTACTCACTAATTTTTATGAGGAACACTCGATAAAACGAAGTGAGTTCTTTAAGTCCATCCTTCAACATCCTAAACTGAAATCAAATATTAATTTGAAATACCGCTTTTTTGGAAATTGGGGACATAAGGTAAATCCTTTCATATGGGCAACAATCTATTGTGACAACGATCTACCGAAGCCTGCCTCTCATTCAGGTCAATTATACCTCTTAGTTGACCACAAAGGCCTAAAATTCGGGTTTGATTACGGTGATGCCGTAAAAGATACAGATAAAGTGGTGACAGCTGTGGCTCAAAACGACAAGCTTCATGAAGCAATCTTGAACAAAGTAAATCAGAAAAATCTGTCGGTAATTAATCATGGAGCTGGTGAAGCAAGTATTAATTTGGACATTAAACCTGAGGACAACTTAATCAAGCAAAAAAGTGATTTCACACTTTGGAATAAGGATATTCATATCATAAAGTCCTATTCAACGGAGGAAATACATGCTACTATTACTGAAGAAATTGTTGACGTACTTCACTCTCTTCTACCCCTAGTAGATGTACCAACCGAAGTTAAAAGTCGAGACAGCATTGGTTATTGGCTTTATTCTCCTGGCGAGGGTGCTAGAAATTGGGATGAAGAATTTGCTAATGGTTATATGACAATTGATTTCGGATTTCCTGATGACTTAAGTGAATTTCAAACCAAATCCGATCTTGAGGATGTCAGAACTGAATACGGTTATGAGGAGGGTAGCATGAATACTATTCGCGCATTATGGGACTTCTCGCATGCTATCAATATTGGCGATATTATCATTGCCAAAAAAGGCAGGGGCAAATACCTGGGATATGGTGTAGTCGAGTCTGATTATCAATTTGAAGGCGAGAATAGTAATAATCATATCCGCAGAATTAACTGGTTGAAAAAAGGTGACTGGCCGGTGGAATCTGGATCACTACCAGTAAAGACTCTTACAAATATTACTGAGTACGATTCATATGTTGAATCATTGAAAACACACCTTGGTATTGATAGCGTTCAGGAAGCTGTTAGTGCAGAGTTTGATATGGATAAGCTGTTGTCAAATGTGTTCTTAAGCAGCAAGGAGGTGGCAAACATTCTCGACTTACTTGGAACTAAAAAAAATATAATTCTACAAGGATCGGCTGGCGTTGGAAAAACGTTTTTAGCCAAAAAGATCGCAAAGTGCCTTCAAGAAGATTACGGTGAAGACAGGATTGAAGTCATTCAATTTCACCAATCATATTCCTACGAAGACTTCATCCAAGGGTACAGACCAACAGAAACTTCTTTCGAGTTAAGAAACGGTACTTTTTATGACCTGTGCCAGAGAGCAAAAAAAGATATATCAGCCCCCTATTTCCTAATAATAGATGAGATCAATAGAGGTAACCTCAGTAAGATCTTCGGTGAGCTTATGATGCTAATAGAAGCAGATAAAAGAGGGGAGAAAAATGCCATCACATTAACCTATTCAAAACCAAACGAAAAGTTTTACGTACCGGACAACCTGTATATTATAGGTACGATGAACACTGCCGATAGATCGTTGTCAATTGTAGATTACGCTTTAAGAAGAAGGTTTGCTTTCATTAAGATGAATCCGAATTTTGGCGAGGAATTCATTTCATTTCTGGGTTCTAAAGGGGTTTCACAAGAAATCATTCAGGCCATTGTAGATAAGATGAGAATGCTGAATGAAATCATACTCAACGATGATTCTTTAGGAGAAGGATTTGAAATAGGCCACAGTTATTTCTGCTCATATAAATCAGGCGACCAGAAAAAATGGTTTGAGAATGTAATCAAATACGAAATTCTACCCCTCATAGATGAATATTGGTTTGATGATAAAGAATTAGCAAGTCAATATCAAGGAATGATGTTAAGCTAATGTCGATTCCTCTCAAAAACATATATTTCATACTTTCATACGCTTGGAAATACTATAGACCAGGTGATTTAAAAAAGTTGAACACGAAGGACTTCAGAAATGAGACTGAGTTTTTCGCAGAACTATTTGTCATCATTCTGGCAAAATACCTGAAGAGAGGTCTTCACCAAGATTATATTCTTCAAAGAAATTCAATCCAAACCATCAAAGGAAAAGTAGACTTCAATAACTCTATGAAGTTGACTAGCCTAGGTCTTAAACAACTGGAATGTCAATATGACGAATACTCTTCTGACAACGAGGCAAATCAATTGATCTATGCGACTATGATGACCTTACTCAAGGCTAACATACATACAGATCAAAAGAAATCAATCAAGAAGAAATTAGTGTATTTCAATGGTGTTTCAAACGTAAGGGTAAATAGAGACTTGCTTAGCAGCGTAAAACCTGTAAGAGGCAACAATACTTTAAATTTTCTCGTGAGTGTATCAAAGTACATTCACAACAACGTTGGATTTGAAGATCAAAAAGGAAAATTCGATTTAACCGATTTTTCTCGGAGTGGAATGGGGTTGGTATTTGAAAATTTTGTCTACAACTTCTACAGAATTAAGTTATCATCATATTCCGTACGAAGTGGTGAAATGATCAAGTGGGACTCATCTGAACAAGACAGTTTATATCCAACAATGAAAACTGACATTACTATCAGAAAAGAAGATACTGTCCTTGTTATTGATACTAAGTATTATCAGAATATGTTCAATTCGCATTTCCAAAGTCCAGATAAGCAGAAATTTATTTCAAATAACATTTACCAACTGTATACTTATATCAATAATTTTAAAAGTGACAAACCCGTAGAAGGTATGCTTTTATACCCCAACACGTCGTCCACAACAGTTAGGAATGAGAGAATAGTGTCAGGTAAGAGAATGCTGATAAATAATATCAATCTAAGTCAAGAATGGAAAGATATCGAGACAGAACTTATTAGTCTTATTCAATAGCCTGTATAAATCGAAAAACTAATTCAATTCAGGTAAGTAATCTAGGATATAGCGAAGAACGAATTCCTGTATTGGCTTTTCCAGGTCAAGCGTTGAAAACCAATTTAAGCAGTGTTAAAGGGTAATCAGTATAAGACTGTTGACGCTTGGTGGGGGTGTTTTGAGACACCCACCTACGCTCATAGAAGAGATACAATCGTTGTAATTATTTGTTATACAATCAATTGTGAGCTTGTCACTTAGGCAAAGTTACAGTGTATTTAAGTGGTATTCAAGCAATGTGAATAAGTATCAATAACCGATTAACTAACTGCATTCCAGACTTTTACTATCGAAACTTAGGTGTTGCACCAAAGAACTCTGTAGACAGTTTACTACAAGCATTTATAACCGCTTCTTGGTGCTTTTGAGGCACATAAATAGCATCGTGGACTACGAAGTAGTTGAATGGCTCAAGCTCCTTTAAAACAGCTGGTAAAAGCTCGTGGAAGAACTTTGATTCAGTCTGTTGCAGCAGTAATGCTAAGTCCCTTGATTTCTTCTTTCCTTGCTTGCTTTGTAAAGCACAGATTCGGCAGAACTCATACACTGTGTAGTATGTATTAGCAAAGTCTTCCAAGTATTCTGAACTGATTGAAAGCTGTCCCTTTACACCATAGTTTTCTTTGTTGTAATAGTTGAAGAATATATCCTTGAAAAACTGCTTCTTCGCTTGGTCACGTGCTTCTCCTACAAGGGTTTTTGAGCCAGACATTCTTGCCGAGCTGTGAGTCAAATACACTTCGTCCCCAACTTGCATATAGGCATTCTGAGAGATGTTCTCTGGATTAGCATCTTCGTATATGTCATCAAAGAATACAGCGCTTACAAAGGCTTTAAAGTCGGAGGGGTATACACCCTCTTTAAGCACATTGATGGGTTCATCAAGAAGCGGTATAATCTGTTCTATTAGATTATTTGATGCCTCTGCTTGTTTTCCATACTCAAAGGTGATGAGCCTGTGCTTTAAGGCAACGGCTATCACCTTACATAAGAATACTGCTTGAGAGCTTCTAAGGTCTACCTCAACAAAAGACTGTCCTTCATCATCAACTACAGCTTTACGATACTCTCTTGGACAGTTTACAAAGGGATGGTACACCCTTCCTTTTATATAACGTACTCTGGCATCCAGTAAGTCCTTTGCTTCTGTAAGCCGTAGTATTTCTTCCTTATGCCTTGTAGCGTTAGTTATAGCCAGCGTCTTGTTCTTTTTGTCTGACTGCTTTATGTCCTCTATACGCTGGCTGTAAACCTGTTCAAGGGCAGTGGTATCAATACTTAGATTCAACAGCATATCTGCTTCTGTTTCTATGAAGCGGTACTTCTTAATCTGTCTACTTAGCGTTTCTCTTTGCCAGTCGTTGATTCTGTTTATTAAGGTGTTCTTGGTTATATAGACCTCAGTGTACTCTTCTCTGATTAGCTCTTGAATGATGTCTTTGTTGAAGCCATACTCTTTACAGAAACCAAAGTCGGTTGAATAGCTGTCATTTACCTCTATGACTCCATCAGTTCGTAATGGGAATACAACTTGTTTAGTGTACCGAAGTGTGTAGAGGAAACTTAGATACTCAGATGTAATAGGTTTTTTGAGGTAGTAGTCCCCATCTGGATAATTGCTAAGTACGTGATTGGTTACGATTGAAAGGAAGTGAGCAATCTTATATTTAGACGCAATACCCCTTGAATCAACATCAACATAATCAACCAAGCTATTAGGAATAATACACCTAAACCTATTTACCTTCCTACCCATCCTATTAGCTCCCTATATATGTTATGCATTTTGTACCCTCTGAAGGTAGAACACAATGTTTACTGAGGCAAGTCACTCAGATTTATGGTACAATCACACCTCTACATATCAATAATGAGATAACTACTCAACCTTGGGTACACACATCAAAAAATACTGCTGAGAAATATAGAGGGGTGGGACTATATACATATGCAGTCGGACGGAATTGAATACCGAAACAGATTCAGAAAGGGGTGGGGGTATATTTAAAATCATTCACGAATAGAATTTTTGGAAAACTGACAGTAAAAACTGACAGTATATACTCATATACATCTATTTTTACAGCATTATTTAATCACTGTCATAAGTGAACTGTTCTTTAAATATTTTGATTTGTAGGTGAATGTAAATGCCAATATTTACTGCTTGTAAGCTCTGTATCTATGTCTGGTAGAGGCTTTTTGATATTATTCAAAAAATCACTTTCCTATTTCATTAGGCGCATTATATTTGCACCCCACAAATGGCGAGGTAGCTCAGCTGGTTAGAGCGTCGGATTCATAACCCGGAGGCCGAGAGTTCAAGTCTCTCTCTCGCTACAAA
>Ga0181555_1003771_pt1 | contig 11883 bp, 8 predicted proteins | sample 011ome_15_FD_145601 | JGI IMG/M metagenome (GOLD analysis project Ga0181555, IMG submission 145601) | Coastal salt marsh microbial communities from the Groves Creek Marsh, Skidaway Island, Georgia - 011504AT metaG (spades assembly) | ecosystem: Environmental > Aquatic > Marine > Intertidal zone >...
AATTGGTTGAAATACCAGAATCCGAACGACGATATGGCATTGATGCACAAGTAAATGACCTTATGGATGAAATATTATCAACTATACCAAACAGTCAACGCACGATTGCTGTTATAGATAATTTACATCTGTTGATCGAACGTTTCAGGGAACTACGACAACAATTCTCCAAATTCGATAGCCACGATAATGTATATGATTTTAAAATCAATGGCAATTATTATAAACCACTGGTTGAACGTATTCATAAATTAGACACTAAGTTAAAATGGATAGTGCCGGTAGTTTCTAACCGGAAAAAAATTTATGGCATTTCGAATACAATCGCTCCCGATGTCATTGTTGAAACATCCGGCGAAGAGTTACGTGCCATCGAAACATTACAAAATGCCTATTATGATCGGAAAAACGTCGATAATACTCTTACCTATGCTAACTTAAACAATCGCATTCAAAATATTATGATGCCTTTCGAGAACCTAGATGGTTCGTCTGAACACCTGGCAAATACACAGGTATTGACTAGTATCGATGCTATTGTAGACAACCTGGGTAAATTTCAGTCCAGCGTCTTCGATAAAAAGAATGAGGTCGAGGCGAGAGACTTCGTTATACAGAGATATGGTCTTGGATTATCTCATATGGACAAGGAAGTGTTAAAGACTGGGAAAACACTATATGTGCGAAACAACATGACCCCAAATGACAATATGACCGTGAAATCACTACTAATGTTACCAGAACCCATTGTCAAGTTCTCTACCATTGATTTACCGTCCACCAATATACTTGAACGTTCTACTTTACACCAAAATTATCTCTTGCTTTTCAAACTATTAAATAAGAATGCCGATATTGTCCCACATATTATTAGCGACTTGTCAAAAGAACTCGATTATGAGCAAATGGAAAAAGACGAACAACATAAGTTCCTAAGTACTATTCAAGAATTCATGATAGATCCCAATGTCGATATTGAACATTTTGAAGAAAATGAGAAATTCAAACAGATGCTTGAAGTAATTGTACCGAAAACACGCTTTCTTATTCGACTTGTTCGCAAACATGTAAAGGATAAGGTTTCATTTATGGATGTCGTCAAAAAATTGGAGCCATTCATGGTATATCCCTCTGATATCACATACCAACAGTATATGGAAATTCGCTTCTTTATGAAGGAACGGATTACTGAAATTAAAAAGCAACTCGGCTCCAAATCGAAAGAATATGATTTGTTACGCAATACTAAATATAAAACCATACAAAATCCTAACTCTATACTCAAACTTGTTAGTGACACACAAGATGTATCTAATCCTTTGTTCCAAAGTTACGACTTCTTGATAAAAGACAAATTAAATACCAAATTGACAACACAAGAAATTCTTATGCGTATGAACAATGCTGACAATTCCAATATGTACACCAATATTGTCACGTCCATACTTATCTCCTTAATTACACCTGACAATATTACCGATGCACTTGCCACGCCTGAGTTAGACGATATGACTGATAATGAAAAGATCAAACCCACCGATTGTAGTCGTCGGTTCTTAACAAAGAAATACAATTCCATGAAAGAGTTACAGAAGGATAACGACAAGAGTGAAGTGTATTACGACAAGGACTTCGACGATACTCCTTATGACCTTATTCAGAAATACAAGGATGAACAGAAGAATATGTCACCCGACGTATTTCACGAGTTCCTTGTTGAAAATCTTGTCCAAATTCATGGCTCCGAAAAAGACATTGCAGGAGAACTTGCCACCACATTAATTGCTGGTAAAAAAATGGTTCGCGATGGAGAGTTCGCCATATTAGAACTCCGTCCCACTCTTCCTGATGGTGTTGACGAAGACAAATTGTCAAAGACCGACCAAGATGCCGTGCAAATCGAAGCCGATGTACGTAAGAAAATTACCTATTATCGACGATTAAAGGAGAATTGGATACAAGACAATACCATAGACGAAGAAGCTTTCTTAGACACGAATACCCTTTTTTGCAATATTAGCAATCAATGTTATAAAAATCTCACCAATAAAACATGCGAAACTACTCAACAATCAAGTTCTCGATTTAATACGTATAATCAACAAAAACTACTGGGCGAATTCGATAAACGGTTTGCGGTATCCCTCGAAGACCTACAAGAGAAACTTAGTGAGAATATTAAGACACAGCAACAATTTCTTAATAAGTCGAATATGTTAAAGGATATTAGTCTACAAAAATCGAACGATCTTTCTTATACAATTGGCACCCTTGCCAACCGGGATGATATTATACAATCTCCCCATTTATATACTCGTACTCTCATTATGGGACAATCCGACTTCTCAAAAAAACAACTGGATATTTCCACGTTTGTCAATAAATTTTGTAGAAATCCCATGGTAAGTGAACTCGACGAAGACCCTCATTGGATGTATTGTAAAGATACGAATACCAAATTGTTCCCCGTCTCCATCTATGAACTCGCAGATACGTTTATCAACAATCCGAATAATTATTTAACCAAGATGGATGAAATTTGTAAACGCGTCGGGGCAGTCAGTGACGATGGCGATCATATTGTAGACAAACATACTGGCGAAGTCATTCGCGAAATCGATTTTGTAACAAGTGAAGAATATGATGATGCTGGGTTTCGCATTACAAGTAATGATATCATGGAAAAGGATCTCGGTACAGTCGTCATGGAGAACATCGGCAGAAAAGAAAAACGGGTTTTTGAGAACGAAACTTCTGAAACCATATACAATGTATTCTCTGCCATCTGTTTTAATATTGACATCAAAGTGGATGGTTTGGATGAATTTATATTACGCGTATCGAATGAAATGATCAATGCAAATATAATGAAAGAAGACATTTATGCAAAACGCTCTGCAAAAATGGAAAAGGATAAGGGTAAGAAGTTACAACCTTACATGAATTATCGCAATGAAACCATTATTATTATCGTTGCCAGTATTCTTTTGGTTGCCATCCAAACCGCGGTTCCTTCTTTCCAAGCAAAACGAACCTTTCCGGGCTGTATTCGATCATTCAGCGGGTTTCCCATGGATGGTATTGAAGATACCACTGGTATACAATATATTGCCTGTGTATTAAATAAGATCAAAAGCCAAATCTCTCCATGGGATGCAATTAAAAAATACAAGCAAGATATATTAGCCAATCGCATAAAACAAATCCTCGAAAAGAACATTATTACCCGAAATGATATTTCTGATATGTATGCCAAAAAACGCGAATATGTTCTTCTCAATCCACTATCGGTTTCTCCCGAAGAACACCAAATTTCCAAATGGAAACACTTCCTGCCCCCGGTCGTTGATTTTTCCGTGATTAAGAATTTGCGTACCATTGGAACCGGATTTAAACAAGACTTAATTGAATTAATTCGCCAAGGTAAAACGCAACAACATGAAAGTGTCGCTGTATTGAAAAGTAAAATCATACAATACGGTTACGGTATTATCGAAAGCATTAATAATGTTGTGCGTACAAAAGACTTGTTATTGAAAACGTCTACGCGCCATTTCGTTGAAAATGCTTGTTGTAATGAAACCGATGTTACCAACCCCATATCCTATTTCAGTACCGAAGACGAAAGTATTCAATCGAATATTCGTATTGTATCTAACTTGGGTGAAATATTACAAGACCTCAATACACTCACTCGGGCACCTTTACTATATCATCCTGAGTTTACTGGCATAAATTATTCCATGGTTTCGTCAGGAGACTTAGAGGATAAAATATATTCATCTATTATTCACTACTGCAATTTCGACAGAGATCTTCCTGTCCCTGAAATATATCAATCTATTTGCTCTGAGCGTCCACCATTATATGATACAAAATGGACATTGTCAGATAAAATCGAGTTTTTAAAGAAGAATGGTAAGCGATATACCATCGAAGACTTGAACAAGTTGATGTCTATCGTATACGAAAAAAATATAGTACATATCGATCGACCTATGCCATTTAATCGAGTAACCGTATTAAAAGAAATTATCAATAAGATGGATGATGAAAATTCTACGGTTATCGATGAACCTCTTCGAAAACACCTCATGAAAGTACTCAATACATACAATCCCAAAACCATGTCTTCGGACAAAACACCGGAATTGACCAATTTGATAAAATACCTCAATAAATCCAATAAAGAGTTATACAAACAAATTACTGCATTCTTTGATAAACACGGTAACCTTTCTGAACGCCACTTTAACAAATTGTCTTCCTTCTTAATGAATATTAATAAATGGAATATCGACAAATCCATGACCGAAACCGGCGGCTATTACGAAGAAGGTCTGTATTCGGCTCTTCAATTCATACATAACTCGGTTTATCAAATTACCAAGGTATACCCGGCGGCACTTTTGTCCAACTCGGCATTCTTTAAGAGAGTACCTAAACATTGGGGCGTTCATCCCATTCATGCAGACGATTTACAAAAGTTTATCGACAAATATTACGAAAAACTTGAAACTTTCAAGGGGGACAATGTACTCCTACGTCTACTACAAGAAGTCAATACTCGTCTAGTTAGTATGAATGCCTTTATGCAACATATACCAGTTCATACTGAAATCGTGAAAGATATCGACGAGAACATGGTATCCTTCCATTCGCTATTTGATAAAAATACGATCTATATGCTATATACTTACTGTTTTTATAGTGCAATCTATGAATACATTGTCTGTTCCAATGACAAAGAATTAGAACGTGCGGATATACAAGAAATGAAACAAACACGTCGCGACAATATTCAATCATCACGCAATGCATCTAATGATTTGTATAGTGTTGAAGAAAATGTTACGAATGCCGAAGCGGAAACCATTGATGACTTGATGGAAATTCAGGTGGTAGCCGGCAATCGTCTCGAATTAAAAGAGAGAGTATGTTCTCTCCTCGTTGCATTCTTGGAGATTGAAGATGAAAACAAAAGCGTTATGGACCTATCCTATGAACAAATAATGAAAAAAGTCAATAGATCGAAAGACAAAGAGAAAAACCGCATCATTTCTTATTTTGGTAATATGACTATTGAAGAGCGTAAGATCGAAGACGCTTTTAAGGCATACAAGCTTGGGCGATGGAACGTTGGCCAACAAAAGGGGCTCTTCCAATATGATCCAAACACTTACCAACGAGAACGTTCCGAAATGATTACCCAGTTATATGATGAAAATGCCGATATTGCCGAAACAGATGTTGAAGCTCTTGACATTTATGAACTAGATAAGTTGGATGAATTAGACGATGCTGATGACTATAACCGCGATACGTATGATTTCCAAGATTTAGGAGAAGATTATGCGGATGGCGATTATTATCCCGAAGATAGAGACGACGATGATTTTTAAGTCTTTCTATTCAACATAATTTGTAATTGTATTATAACTATAATTACAAACGACATGCATAATTTGAAAGGATTTGTCCGATATAACAAACTCAGTGTTGCTATTCTCTTATTTTTGATTGTATTTACTGCAATCCATACCATTAAGCCATCGCTCTTATATAACCAAGAAGGGGGATTTAGACCATTTGGTGTAGGATATCGTCATAAAACAGTCATACCCATCTGGATTATTTCTATTATTGTTGCTATTTTTAGCTATATGGCTGTAATGTATTATTTAGCGTACATGTAAAGAAATTTTCATAACTTTTAATTATATACTACCTATCATCTTGTTACCATGGAGAACATGGATCAACCAACACTTATTGAAGCATCTACCAAAAATTTTCTATTTAGCACCTTAAAACAATGTCATAATAATCGGGTAAACCTATACTATTATGCATTTAATATCGGCATCTTCATCCTCTTTGTTGTCGTCACTTGTTCAATACTATATAGATGTAGCCAAAATAAACCAACCGACTATGAAAAACAACAAAAACTTTTGCGAGATCAACAGTATGTTATGTCCAAAATCAAATACTACAAAGATGAAGTCGCAAATACCGACAATCAAGATAGTACACGGGTTACTAATCTACCTTTCATGCAAGGATAATATGTACAATTTAATTCTATTTATTATCTATACCAATTCTATCAATACAATGTCAATCAATAAAGACAAACATTATGAAATTATTGAACTCAATAATACGGCCCAGGCAGATCTAGTGAGTATTTTAGACACTTACTCCAAAGAAGTTGATACCCTTAGAATAAACGTTCCGTTGCATGGCGACTTGAATTTATCTGATCTTGCCAATATGGGGTTTGGTAAAATTAAACATATTATTATCGGAAAGGGCGAAATCACCAATTTAATACTACCCAAGAACATTGAGACGCTTGAATGTGTAGATAATTTACTATTAAAACTTGACAATTTACCCAAATCACTCATCAACATTAACGTTTCTTATAACATCCTCGAACATATTGATGTCTCCACATTGTCTAACCTCGAAACACTCAATGTTTCTCATAATAAACTCACTACCGTTGAGAACCTACCACAAAAAATCACCGAATTTGTATGCGAATTCAACGAAATTGAATACCTGGACCTCGCCGGACTATCTAACCTGACCAAATTGTATCTATCCAACAACAATATCACATTAATCGAGAACCAACCCGATAGTATTATTGACATTCAAATTGAGAACAATCCTAGTATCACCTTCCGTAATTCACAAAACGAGAACATATCTGGCAGCACACCCATTGTGGATGACTTTGCTGAACAACAACGAAATTATAAGGACGCCATCAATGAATATTTTAAGTTGAAAAACAGGTACGAAAGTGATCTCATGGATATGAAACGAAAGGCATATAAAAGCGAACCTAACAAACGGATAGCAAAACGTCTTGTTTTACAAGTAAAACCCAAATGTATTAAATGTAAACGCCCAGTTGGTACTATATTCAGTAAAAATGAGAACCGTTATGAAGCTATCTGCGGTGATGCCAGTAATCCATGTTCTCTGGATATTCAAATCTTTCCCGGGTTCTTGACCCAATTCCAACTATTGTTTGACATGGTAAAGCAAGATTTCGATGCCGCAAGTGACAACTTATTAAAGCAGAAACTTGACACTCTATTTAATTATATTAGCGAAGATCAATCTGTCGCCTTGTTTAAGAAAGAACTTCAATTATATAACGAGAGTGGTACTTATTACAAAGAGTACTTGGAAAAATACAACGAGTTATACAACAATGCCCATCGTAACGAAACTATACAGAATAAATCGGAAAAGGTATTTAGATCCATTGAAACCAGTAACCAGTTAATCGAAGAATACAAGAAAACCAGCAATTATGAATTCTTAAAGTCGGCAGTTGAACTACAAGTCAGAGATATTATTCCCGAAATGCGCAATATTCGCATGTTAAAGCATCATATTATGGAAATGGTGAGATCAGATGAAGACGACGATGAACCTGGCAAAATCCCTATACACACTCTATTCCAACGTCCGGCATCCATAGCAGAACTTGATTACGCATCAGGAGAACAACAACGCGTTATTAAATTCAACATCTAGACAAATCATATTACTCATTCTGTATCTATGTAATATGATTTTAACAGCTATTGTAGTTGGTTACTCCATCCCACACTAAACCATTTTGATTGGCCCAAACCTGCTTTTTGCAAATAGCGTTGCCTCCAATACCCCAGTCACTACTCGTGAAATCAATAGACTTATTTTGTAAATTTAATCCGGGGGTATTGTTACTATTCAGTAGTATCTCGTTGTTCGCACCATACATGCTGCCGACATTTTGTACTCCATTTGCATCGGCATTTGGAATAACACATTTTGTTGGTTCATCTTCCGAGACCTTCCAAAAATCCGGACAACTTGACACCACTGGTGGGTACGTAGTATCTTTATCCCTGTAATAGGACATTTGCATACCTACATAGGTCAGTATAATTATTAATGCGATTAGAGCGATTGATAAGGCAATTAAATAGAACGGTTCCATTATACAATTATATGATATAATTTTGTGTCGTCTAAATATTTAGTGGGTTCTCAGCGCCCGTGTTTTTATTTCTATTGAGAGAATATACAACGAAGTTATAAATGTCTATTCTTAATCTAAATCCCGATAGTATCGATAACAATCAAAAAATATTAGAAGCCGAACGCTACAATGGGCGGGTGAATATTGTAGAACCCCCTTCACCCGATATCGTTTTTAAAATGCAAGAGAAAATTTCATTGAAGAATAAACCCACCGAATATCGCGAGGCACTTGGGGGAACTCTGGAAAACAATGTGCTGTCACAAGTATATTTCTCAAAAGATAACATCCAAATTGTACAAAACGGATTACGAGCAGGCGTTTACAAAGCCTCTGGGGACAAGTATATTATTGCACCTCAAAACATTGACACATTAAAGGTTATTATGCGTAGCATCTACCTGCAATATGCTGAACATTACCCCGATAATATTACCGAGCAAGTTGAACGATTAAATAAGTTGGTTCTCGATTATGCCATACCTACGGTATACAATGAAACCGTCGGCTATATGAAATACTGCCAGGACCAGAGCACACTCGTTGTCCCCCTTGAACGTCCCAGACAACATGACCGTGACTTTAAACAACTCGAACAAAAAAACTGGTTCTAATTCTAACTACACAACTACTGCAATATATTACAGTCCTATTCTAATATATTACGCCTTATCTACTACTACTTCTTTCAATACATTCCTTATGATTTTCTCCTCAAATTTATTGTCCTCTTCCTTATCGTATCCTCCTAACGATGCCTTGTAATATTTGAAATAGTCCTCACATTCTTCACTCCCTATCTGTTCCACAGCTGGCTTTGACCTATCATACCATTTTTGTAACTGTTTGTAGTTCTTATTCGCTACGTTCTTTACTGCATTTCGTAGTTGGGTTTTGTCAGTATCTTCCTTCTCCCACCTCTCCTCGTTCTTGATATACATCGTTTCGCGTTTTAAATCCGTACAATGTAGTGGTCTAGTATGCATTTCCATATCCTTAATTCGTTCTACCATTACCTTCGATATACCATCCACAAATCCTATGTTTCCCGTGCGGACAAAGTCGTCCATTGACACCTCAATTGAGTTGATAAAATCATTCATCGATATCGCGTCCTTACATGTCTCATTCAAAAAGAAATTTAGGTTGAACTTATTTGTCGTATTGTTTGTCGTATTGTTGTTCGTCACGTTACCCGCATTCTTTGCTAATTCCGTTATCTTTTCGTTTTGGTCCAATATATGTTTGTTCTGTTCCATCATCATTTGTTTGAATTCAGTGTTTTGTTTCAATAATTCGAGAACCAAGGAGGCATCTACATTGTTCGATGAAGGTGGACCCGATGGTCCGTGTGTACAACTACGCCTATGCTTGCATAGTCCAGACTTATACTTGTATGTCTTACCACAATTGCAGACATAATCGGATTGGGACAAATCGTTATCCTTCGTTATCCGTTGGTGTTTACGTGTCAATTTATGTTTGGCATAGTCCTTCTTATTGCTGGTTGAATAGTCACATTTTGTGCATGTATATTTACTATGTGGGACATTTTGGGACAAAACGTTATCCATTTACTATGTTTTTAGATAATGATTTGTCCCTAAATCCATTTCGATACAATATTACTATTAATTTTTATCGTAACACTTTTTTTCGTATTTTTGTTGATTTTAAAGCATTATGGTAACAATCACTTTTTTCAAAGGGCTTTTTACAAAACTATTTTGGGGAATTGAAAATTGGACATTTTTAAAATGTCCATTTTTGTTGAGCGATGCCATTTCTTTTCTAAGACAAATCAAGATATAACAAAATCCCACAACTGAGAACTTTCTACTTTTCTACAACTACTTCTTTCAATACATTCCTGATGATTTTCTCCTCGAATTTCTTGTCTTCTTCCTTATCATACCCACCAAGAGAAGCCTTGTAATATTTGAAATAGTCCTCACATTCTTCACTCCCTATCTGTTCCACAGCTGGCTTTGAACTATCATACCATTTTTGTAACTGTTTATAATTCTTGTTTGCCACATTTTTTACTGCTTTTCGTAGTTGAGTTTTGTCAGTATCTTCCTTCTCCCACCTCTCCTCGTTCTTGATATACATCGTTTCGCGTTTTAAATCAGTACAATGTAGTGGTCTAGTATGCATTTCCATATCCTTAATTCGTTCTACCATTACCTTCGATATACCATTCACAAACCCTATATTGCCGGTTCTAATAAAGTCATCCATTGATACCTCGATCGAATTGATAAACTCGTTTATTGTAATTGCATCTTTGCAAGTTTCATTCAAAAAGAAGTTTAGGTTGAACTTATTTGTCGTATTGTTTGTGTTTGTCGTATTGTTTGTCGTATTTCCTACATTCTTAGATAACTCTAAAATTGTATCTTGTTGCTCTATCATTCTCTGTTGTTGCTCTGTCATTCTTTTATGTTGATCTATCATCATATCCTTGAATTCTTGGTTCTGTTTCAGTAGTTCTAATACCAATGAGGAATCCACTGGGGGTGGGACTTCCGTTATTTGTGTATGTTCTTGTACTACTCCTTTACATTTCTGTTTGTGGTTCCATAACCCACGCTTATATTTATATCGCTTTCCACAGTCACAATAAAATCCATCAGGGGTATTATGGGTATTTTTAATCCTATTCATCCTCGTTAGATGTTTAGCTGTATTTAAATGTCGGTTATAATCCTTTTTATTACAGCATTTAAAGTTGCATTCATTACATATAAATTCAGTGGGGGGGATAATGGGTATTTCCATCCTTAATAATCCTATATATTAAGGATATATTTTACCCCTCTAAATACTTCCATTATTGATATACTTAAAAATTATGCTAATAACAAATTCACCATAAATTCTAAAACTACTGCATTATCATGATAAACGCAATTTTGGAAAAGTAATAAAATGAAACTATTTCAGGGAAATGAAAAATGGACATTTTTAAAAATGTCCATTTATTTTGAGCGATGCCATTTCTTTTCTAAGACAAATCAAGATATAACAAAAATCCCACAAATGGGAAATTTCTACTTTTCTACAACTACTTCTTTCAATACATTCCTGATGATTTTCTCCTCGAATTTCTTGTCTTGTTGCTCTATCATTCTCTGTTGTTGCTCTGTCATTCTTTTATGTTGGTCTATCATCATATCCTTGAATTCTTGGTTCTGTTTCAGTAGCTCTAATACCAAGGAGGAATCCACTGGGGGTGGGACTTCCGTTATTTGTTTATGTTCTTGATTTGAATATGCAATGTTAATGCCACTGCATGTTTTTTTATGACGCCATAAAGTTGTCCTACTCTTAACCCGTAGATTACACAATTCGCAGATAAAGGTCGGTACACTGGTATCGGCAGTTTTGATTGTTTCAGATGTTTCAATAACTGGTTTATTATGTTTTGCTGTCAATAAATGTTTTGAATAATTACTTTGTTTGCTGCATATAAACTTGCATTTTACACATTCAAAATGTTTTAGTTGTTTAGGCATTAATGATGTTTCATTTTGTTTCATTATATATTATATTGAAACAAAATAATGCCTAAATCATTTGCTGAATATTACATTTTTTTGTTATTAAACGAGGCAAACTTTAACTAATACTAACCAAATTACCTGCATTGCGCTGTCAACCCATTATTTCAAATACGTTTTTACAAAACTAATTAGGGGAAATCAATATTGGACATTTTTAAAAATGTCCATTTATTTTGAGCGATGCCATTTCTTTTCTAAGACAAATCAAGATATAACAAAAATCCCACAAATGGGAAATTTCTACTTTTCTACAACTGCTTCTTT
>Ga0181555_1003775_pt1 | contig 11878 bp, 5 predicted proteins | sample 011ome_15_FD_145601 | JGI IMG/M metagenome (GOLD analysis project Ga0181555, IMG submission 145601) | Coastal salt marsh microbial communities from the Groves Creek Marsh, Skidaway Island, Georgia - 011504AT metaG (spades assembly) | ecosystem: Environmental > Aquatic > Marine > Intertidal zone >...
GCCATGGAAGTTTTAAATTCCGAGATCGTTTGGTCGTAGTAGAACTGGGCGGCCAAACGGCGGCTTAAACGGTAGTCTGCCGTGAATTTGATGGTCGTGCGCTTTTGGCCCGCGGTCGGCTGATTGAAGCCTTCTAAAATTCGGCGAATCACCGTTTGATTGTCGGCCAATCGGAGGTCCAGCTTGAGCTCCAAGTTCGATTTGATGTTGTTGCGGGTGCCGGCCTCATCGACGATGGTGAATTGCACATCGCGGATGATGTACCCCACCCCAATCGTCACATCGGTGGATTTACTTTCTGTGATTTGGTTGTTGGCCATGCTGAGTGCCACTTGGCGTTGCTTACCAACCTCAAACTTGAAGGAGGTGTTGGTACGCGTCCGAATATCCACGCCAATCAAGGGCGAGAAGGACTCCGACATGGACACTTGGCCGACCTGATTTTCGGAGAGGATGTCCAAATTCGCATTGCGCGGGTAGCGAATCAGGGGATCGTCTTGAAGGCGCTGGGCCCGAAGCATATTGGTTTGAATGCCTTGTACCGTGAGGTTGTTGGCGTAGGCATGGTTGATAGCGAAGGCGGTGAAAACCTTTCGCATCGGCTTCAGGCGCATCAAGCCCGTGTAATTCACCGTCCAGTTGGGCATGGGCGCAATTCCAGCCAAATCATTGATCGCCCAGGTATCGATATCCCCCATGCCATAGGTGGCCAAGAAGCTATTGAGAAGGACGTCCGTTTGCAAGACCGAATAGCCATCATAGCCATAGCGCGAGGAATCCGGTGCAGCAATAAAGGCCTTGCTGTAGGTGGGGTCCGTCTGCGCCTGGAGGGTCGCCAAACGGTCCGACAAGACCAAACGGTTTTGCAAGAACCGAGTATAGACGTCACTGTCATAGTCCGGAGCGATGGACGATTCAAAGGCGGAATTCCAGGCCAACCAACTCGTCGTAAAGGTTTGCTGATTTTGTGGGCTAAAGGCATGGAAACCCACAGGGAACAAGCTGTCTCGACCAATCCCGCGGCTATAACGGTAGGTGCTGCTCTGCTGGCTACCAAAGGTTTGATTGGCCGTCACCGTAATGCGGAAATCCGTCATGGGTTCCAATTGCGCCCGGCCATTCAGGGTCCGCGTACTGGTTCGCATCATGCGGTTAGGCTGGTTGGGATTCTTAATCAACCAATCTTGGGCCGCTGCCATCGGGCCAATGTCCACAGGAAGGCCCGCCAGCATCTGCCATCCGGGGGCCATGCCCTTTGCCGGATTGAAGCCTGAATACACGGGGGTGGGAGTGAATCCAGGCAACAAGGTGCCCGTGTTCAGACTTCCCGACATATTCACGCTCTTCACGAGGGTCACCGCATCCACAACACCAATCAAGATCTTCTTGGCTACGCCCGAAGTTTGCTCCTCTTCTTTGGCATCCTTCGTGCCCTGGGCCCCGCGGGCTACCGGACTGCGGGAGGGGGCGCCTCCGCGCGAGCGCCCGCTGCCTTGCTTGAGCTTCTTATACCAAGGGAACTTGTTGTAGAACGTGGCAAAATTCAAGTTGGCCGTGGCGTTCCATTTGCCCGAATTTTCGATGGTGTTCCCGTAGTTCAAACTATCGATGTTCTGCATCGCTGCCAAGAGACTATTCGTGCTCCAGTCATAATCGGCCGTGTAGCGAAGTTGGACTTGGGCAAAGTCCATGTACGGCAATTTGTTGATCGGCACATTCCACGAAGTATTCACCGTGTGGTGGTAGGTAATCGGGCGCCCGCCGGCCTCGATACCCTGCATCATAAAGGCTTTCACCGAATCAATGCTGTTGGGGCCAGGTAGTTCATCGACACGCACTCGCATGCGGGCCGTGTAGTCAAACTTCAATCCTTTGCTCAAATCCCAAATCACATTGTAATGCCGGTCCATCGTGAAGTTCTTGCTGAAGGTCATCGGCAGCTGGAACTTGGGATTGTCCACGTTGCGCATTTGCATGACATGGACCGTGCGGTTGACCTCCGCCCGAGCACTCACTCGGGAAGGCGTCAAATTGACATTGAAATCCTTGATCAAATCGAGCGAACGGTTTTTGATCTTCTTAAAGGGCTGAATGTTAAAGGGCGTGGTTTGGTAGATGTAGGCCAAACTCCCTTTGTACTCTTGGAAATTATCCACCAGGGTGTTCGCGTCCCGCTTCAAAACCTCATTGAAAGCATAGGAAGCATTCCAGTTGGCCAAATCAAACGGCGTGGGGCCCTTGACCTTGCCGCCACCTCCCGCTCCACCGCGGCCAGGACCGCCGCCGCCTGGGAGCCCAGGCATTCCTTTGGCATCGCCACCTCGGCTTTCACCACCCAAGGATCCTCCGCGGCCACCACCGCCACCGCCACCACCACCGCGATCAAAGCGGACATTGGTGAAATTGAAGCCACGGCGTTGCGTGAAGTCCGCAACCATAGAACGCAAGCTGTCGCGTTCCCGTGTAGAGGCAAGATTGCTCAACGCCCGGGTCATCTCGATGTCAGGATTGAGCGGATTGAACATGGGCGTCTTCCAATCTTGGGCGTGGTTGATGAAGAAGGGAACCCGCAACCTCGTTTGGAAAGGCAAGAACTTGGTCAATTCCAAATTGGTCTGTAAATCATACGTCGCGGACGAAAACTTGTTCCGTTCCATGGGATTCATGTCCAAGGACCCAAATCCCACAGTGGAATAACTGGTACTTAAAGCCACTTGGCCAAGGTCCGCGAGTGTGGCCGTGCTGCGGGCCAAGGCTGCCAATCCGCCACGGTTGTCAAAATCCGTCATCCGCAATTCATTCACCCAAACTTCAGCACATTTGTCCAAGCCATCGTCGCTGCTGGCCGTGCTTCGTTTTTTGGGATTGCGAATGCCCAGCATCATGGTGCGGACATTGCCTAAGTTGGGCACCCCCACGACCCGAATCACCCCTTCTCCATAGACTTTCTCGTAGGGCACATTGGATTGGATAGCTGGGTTATCGCGCACCGCGGCATCCCGTTCGAGCTTGAGGGACGTCCAGGCTTCAAAGGCGAGGTCGATTTCGTTTTCCATCGGCCAGATGACACCCGGATCCGTGGAGCCATACGGGGTTACTTTCAAGGGAACTTCGTACTCATAGTAATTCTGGTTGTAGTCATTCCCCATTCGGATAAAGAGGCGGACGTCTCCGTCATTCAGGGGCTGTGACGCATCTCCGGCTTCGGCATGGGCAAACAGGCGCAGCCGTTTATTCATCCGCATGTCGATGGTGGTGTTTTTGAACACCGCACGCGCATCGCCGTCCCGCAATCCACAGGCCTTCAAGGAGAGGGATTGCTCGTTCTGCTGCACTAAGGAGGTGTTGCCTAGCAAAACCTGACGCTCGATGCCTGGAGGGAGCACGTAGGGAATCGGCTGACGGCCCCCGTTCTCCTCCAAGTTGACCGCGTTCATCACAAATGTGGTTTCGTCGCTGGCATCCACAGGTATGAGTTCACGCGATTCTTCCAACGAGAAGCGGTATCGACGCCACTCGCCGCGTACCAAGTCCAAACGGGCAAAGCGCAAAACCGTCGGGTCCTCCCAGCCTTTGAGTACCATACGGAGGAAGCGAATAGAGCGGAAATCACTCGCGCCATTCACCCGATCGTCCGGGTCGAAAACGGGAATTTTGAACTGAATCCAGCGCACAGGCTTGCGGGTTTGGTCTGGCAAGAGGTCCGTCGTGGTTTCATAGATGTCGGCGATGTGGTTTTTGCCGATGACCAAATCCTCTGGGCGCATGGAAATGCGGTATTGGAAGTACTGCTCCGCCTTGTTCAAGGTGGCATCGCGGTTGACGTCTTCCTTGTCAGGCAGGTTGGTGTACGTCGCGGGCAAGCCGTTGATCAGGGTCGTTTGCGAGTTGCCATCGGGGTTGTTGAAGTAGCGGTAGCGGCGTAGGATGTCTGCATCCGCACTGTCCTGGCTGGGCCCCCGGTAGTATTGGAAGTTGTCCGCAGCAGGGTCGCTGGCTGCTGCTTGATAGACGGCCGAACCGGCCCCGTAGACGGTGGCCAAAGCACTGAGATAGGATTGCCCATTGGTCCCCGGCCATTGGGCTTCATCGCTGTCCGCCAAGCCATCCAGGCCGACATCCTGGAAGATGCGGGCATTCGGGTCGTTGTCAAACGCGTCGACGACAGGCTGGTACTTTGACGTGTACCCCCAAACACTGGAATCTACATCCACCCGTATTCCCGTTGGCGAAAGGCCATTTTCAAAGCTCTGACGCCCGTCCTTGAGGATGTCTTCGGACAAGTTCCCGAGGTGGAAATACACATCCCCGCCCGCCGCATTGGGGTCGTCCAAGAAGGGATCCATGACCCAGAACTGGATAAATTCAATGTTCTGCTCCTCGAAGTTATTGATCGTCAATTGACGCATCAACCCGGCCCATCGCGAGCGCGGATCCTTTAGGCTTCCATCCGTCTCTAAACCCTTGGACAAACCGGGATAGCCACCAACGTCATAGTTATAGGGTCCTCGTTCGCGGGGGTCAAACTGGATATCAAACATGGCAATGTTGCGCGCCATACCCGGCTGAAGGGGAATGTTCGGGAACACCTCCGCCAAGGGCACCATGCGTTGCCGGTGGTCCGACGTGGTAGCGGGATTATTTCGGATGTTGTCCGGGGTCTGCGAGGTCGAAGCAAAGAAACTCGGGTCAATAATGTACCAACTCAACCGCGCTCGGTTCGCATTGTAGGCCCAATCGTTGGCCAAGGAGGCTTCGGGGAAAAGCTTGGATTGCCCCTCAGGTGTCGAGGCCAGCGTCCACGTCGTTGTGCCCCGAAGGTCAATGGTCGTTTGGCTCGTCTCAAAGTCGTCCAAGTAGGTCGTCGCTTCGCCATTGATCTTGATACCGCGGGGGGAGCCCGGAATGAGCTGCGCAAATTCCGCTTGAACCTGAATGCGCGAGGGCGCATTGGTGCTGATAAAGGGTAGGCCGTCCAAAAAGCGCGTCAGGCCTGGTAAGTTCTTTTGGTATTGGGTATTGAGGCCCCAAATTCGGTTGGAAATCGGCTCATCGCCGGCATTCACCTTCTGGGTAAGCGGCCGTTCTGAAAGCCGAAGCAGGGAGCCTCCAATTGTCCAATCTCGCGAGAGCTTGTGTTCCACCGTGGTCCCCGCAAACATCTTCGCCTGCATGTTGAAGAGCGTGTTGTTTTCAAAGCTTACCCGGATCGGCATACCCGAAGAAAGCAAGCTCTCGTTGAGGATGCGCACCTGTCCCAGCGCATAATCCACCGTAAAGTCTTGGTTTTCGACAAGCTTACTCCCTCCTGCTGTGACCGAAATCGATCCCCGTGGAATGTTGAAGGCGTTCAGTTGAATCAGCGATCCCCCAGCAGACTTATAACGGCCGCGGAGGACAAACTTATTCAGCTGGGTCTGCTCTTGGGCACGGAAAAGTGTCGAGTCGTACAGCTGCTGGAATACATACCGTTTCTTTTCCTCTGCCGTCGGCAAGGATCGATTGAGGGCGGAACCAAAGGGCTCTAGAACGGGCAGGATGACTCGGCCCGTTTGGCTCAACACCGTCACGCCTTCGATGTAGTCAAACAAACCGTCCGGGAAGGGATCGTTGTTGCTGTTGACATGGTCCAAATCCAAGACTTGGATCAACAATTTGTCTTTGACCGAAGATTTGGGCAGGAAGGGGATGGGCAAGCCCGTCTCATCGTTCCGGTAGAGCACTTCGAGGCGAAAATCCTCCGAGGAAAGCTGAAACGCATTGAGGCTATACACGTTCTTCATCATCAAGTCCCAAATGGGTGACTTCACATTGAGCAGCGTATGCTTCAAAAGCTTTAATACCAATGACTTGGGTGCTAAAATTCCATCGTTCGAAAACTCTCCCACCTGGTAGGTACGCCCGTTTGCCGTGTATTGGTAAGCCACCGCGAGGACTTCATCCTGGTTGAGGGCGGTATTCAAGGTCATGTAGCCCAGCTGGGGGTGGAAGGTGTATTCGTTGGGCTGAAGTTTGCGCGCATTGGTGAGTTCTGCGTATTCCACGTTGGCATCGTAGCCGGCACTTGACAAGGATGTTCCCGCTTGGGCCCCATCCCGCACTCCGGGGAAGCGCTGAATCAAGTCTTCGGGATCTAGCAGGTTGACCCGGTTGCTAGGAAGGGGGTCTGAAGTAGCCCCTGGAAAAATAGACTCTCCGGGACGGTTGCTGGTGGGCGATCGCCAGGCCTTGGATACTCCTTCCCCCAAATCCGTGAAAGCAATGATATTTCGGACCTCTGTCGGGGTACTGCGGCGGTTGGTGACCCAGACCTCCACCCGGGTGATTTGAACGGGCGATTGAATCACCGGCAAGGTGCTCAACCATCCTTCGTAGTGATCTCGGAAATAGTGGCTCAAAAAGAAATGGCGATTCGCCTCGTAGTTGTCGCCTTGGATGAGGAATTCTTGGGTCGTGGCACCCCCTTGGATGTTGAGGTTTTGGCTCTGGCTACGCTGCTCAGCCATCACAGTCGTCACGGTGGTATTTCCAAATTGGAACTGGCCCTTCAGTCCAAAAAGGCTTTGCGCTCCTGTGATCAAACTTCCCCCTGTTGGGAGGCTCACATTGCCCATTTCCAAGGACTTGACGATGTCGTCTTCCGTGCCCTTGAAATCCAGTTTCATTTTGTTTTCAAACGCGAACGTGGCCTCTGTGTCGTAGTTGATCTGCATGTCCAAGCGATCCCCGAGTTTTCCCGTGGCATTGACTTGCATTTTCTGATCAAAGTCAAAGGCCAAGGTCTTTCGGTTGCGTTCGGGGACGATGGGATTTTTGATATGTTGGAAGCGAAGGCCAAAGCGAATTTCCGCCGTACCCTGGGGCCGAATTTCCAACTCATCCGACCCGAAAATGTCCTTGATCGCGGGATTCGTGATGGTCATATCGGGGACAATGCTCGAGCCCTCGCGTTGGTCAGCGGCGCTACCCTGAGACCACCGACTCTGCCATCCTTGGGCTTCTTGCTGGCCAAAAACCATCTGCTGGTATTCCGCGGGAGAAAAATACTGGGGGCCTCCTATGGGTACCGTCCCGATGTATTTCTGCGCCACATAAAATCCCGTGATCGGATCGTAGGTGACTTCGGTGTGGATGTTCGTTGGGGTGTTCAGACCGGGCATGGTCCACGTGCTGGCGCTGTCTCGCACCTGAGCCTGAGCGTGATGGACGAAAAGCACGGCCACGGCCGCCGCAAGGAGGCGAGGACCGAAGCGCATCAAAGTTGAGCTAAAGCCTGTTTGACAACGGTCTCCACCGTGGCTTCCGGATCTTTGGCCAGGATGCTCGCGACCGCCTTCTCTACAGCTGGGCGGGCAAAGCCCAATACCGTCAGGGCCTGGATCGCCTCACCGCGCGCCGACCCCCCCTCGCCGAGGGAGACGGATGCATCCACTTTGCCCACTTTGTCGCGGAGATCAATCACAATACGCTGAGCTGTTTTTGCCCCAATCCCTTTGATTTTCTGGAGCAATCCACTGTTGCCCGAGGCAATGGCCTGAATGGCTTCAGCCGGCTGCAAGGCCGACAAAATCATCCGGGCCGTGTTGGCTCCAACACCCGAAACGCCCAAAAGCAGCAAAAAGACATCGCGCTCAGCCGCCGTCATGAATCCAAAGAGGAGTTGCGCATCTTCGCGGTAGACTGCATGGGCCAACAAAGTCACTTGCGGGCCTACAGGCATCTGTCCATAGGTCGTCAGGGAAATGTGGAAATAGTACCCTACCCCGCCGCATTCCACGACAGCATGGGCAGGAGATTTTTCTACGAGGCGACCTACAAAATGATGGAACATCCGTGTCTTAACGCCGCGAGGGGCGCCTTTGGTATGTTACTGAATCAATACTTTCCCCATGGTCTCCGGGCGCTGACCAAGATTCCGCCGCAAGAGGTACACCCCTTTGGGGGCGCTAAGGCTCATCCATGTAGCGGATGTTTGGTACGGGGCAACGGGAATGCGGGCATGTAGCTGACCTAGAACATCCATGACCTCGATGTATCCCCCTAAGGAGCTGGGAGCAAATTCAAGCGTCACACGGCCGGTGGCACTAGGGTTCGGATAAATTCGGGCGGCAGCGGGTGATGCCTCCGTTTGGCCAAACGTCGTGGAGAAGGCGTAAACAACCTGAACATCCAGGAAATCCGTGCTATCCGCTACATTTTCAAAGCGGTACCACACCGTGTCTTGGCCATTGGCCGAGGTATCCATGACATAGGCATAGCCACTAAAATCGTATGCCACAGCTCCTGCATTGACTTGCACCGAACCTTGACTCTGATTCACCCAAGTTGGATAGCAGAGGTCCCAACAGAAATAATTGGAATCCACGAGACCCGTCGTTCCGATTTGCATGCGCTTGATCAGGTAACTCTGCGAACTCGCGCTGGTGTTGAGAAGGGCGATGTGCGCTTCGGCCAATGAGCCCGTGTGGCTGTTGACATATGCCACGGAGTCCATGGAGTGAACCGTGAGACTTTGAGCGTGCACCCAAAACGATGCGAAAAATGCGAATATGGAAAGTAGGCGTTTCATAGCAAATCGGAATTTTAAGGTCCGGTATCAAAGGTACAGCGCATGCTGGCAAAACGCATGCTGGCACACCAACGAGGACGCTTTTTGATTACCTTTCGTTCCTGTTTTCAACACATCAAACAGATTTTAACCTTTTTTAAACAAGTACCCAATGAAAAAGCTTACGATTGTATTGGCTTTGCTGCTCAGCGGATCAACCGCGTTTGCACAGGCTACGCGCTTGGTTTTGTTTGAGGAATTCACTCAGGCCTCATGCGGCCCATGTGCCTCACAAAACCCAGCGTTCAACACATTGCTGAGTGGCAACACCACCAAGGCAATCTCCATCAAGTACCAAACTTCTTGGCCTGGTGTAGATCCCATGAACGCCGCCAACCCCACGGATGTAGCCACGCGCGTATCCTACTACGGCGTCAATGGTGTGCCCTGGACCGCTATGGACGGTGTCGCCGCCACAGGTTCTGCCTACGCCGGTGCTCCCGCGAACGTCACGCAAACGGCTATTGATACGCGCTATGCGGTGGCCTCGCCCCTAGCCGTTTCTGTCACGCACCAATTGACTTCCGGGTATGACTCGATCTTGATCGCCGTGTCCGTGAGCAACCCAGGAACGAGCTCCGTAACCTCTGGTTCAACGGGTTCCTTGAAGCTGCACACCGTGCTTGTAGAGGAAGAAATCAACTACCCCACCGCGCCCGGATCCAATGGCGAGACGGATTTCTACAGCGTGATGCGCAAAATGTTGCCCAATGCGAGCGGTACGTCTTTGGCGGACACCTGGGCAGCCGGCGCCTCGCAAACCTTCACTTTTGCGGTACCTCTCCCTTCCTACATCGCCAACTTGGGTGAAGTGGCCGTGGTCGCTTTCGTTCAGGACAACAGCTCCAAAGACGTAAAGAATGCGGCTTACTCCGCACCCCAGGCAGTTTCTGGCTTGGCTGATGCCGGCGTCAATGCACTCAATGCCAGCACCAATGGCCTATGTGATGCCAACGTTACGCCCTCGGTCGTCATTGAGAACGCTGGTTCCATTGCCATCACTTCTGCCACAGTCGGTTACAGCATCAATGGCGGTACACCCGTTACGCAAAGCTGGACGGGCAACTTGGCCTCGGGTCAAACCGCGACCGTCACCTTCCCCCAGGCTACATTGTCAGGCGGCACCAACGTTTTGGTCGCTACTGTTTCAAACCCCAATGGTTCAGGTGACTACAATGGCATGAACAACATGTCGTCACCCACAAACATTGCCGTTTTGAGCGCCACGCCTCAAGCTTCTCCCAAAACAGAAGACATGGAAGGTACCGCTATTGGTGCCATTCCTGCTGACATGATTATGCAGTACAATACGGCTACAGCGCCACGCTTGTATGTAGTAGACAAGTCAGTGGCTGGAACGGCCTATGAATTGGGTGGCTGGGGTCAATCCGCCAAGTCCTTGCGTTATGACTACTATGCCATCGCCCCCGGCGCGGTCATGTCTGTCACCACGCAAAAGATTAATATCAGCACATTGACGGCCCCCAAATTGTTCTTCACGCATGCTTACGCCTCCTATGCGGGTGAAGCAGACGGTTTGAAAGTGTTTGCATCCACAGACTGTGGCACGACCTGGACCAACATCTTTGACAAATCAGGAGCAAGTCTTGCTACGTCAGGGAACCAAACGGCCCGTTTTTATCCCCAAGCGAGCCAGTGGGTTACCAACCAAATTTCCTTGGCACAGTTTGCAAGCTCCAATGAGTTGGTTTTGAAGTTCGAAGGAACTTCGGCCTATGGCAATAGCTTGTACGTGGACAATATTTGGGTTTCAAACAACGCCTTAGGGGTTGATGAGAACACAACCGCTTCATTGGTTGCCTTCCCGAATCCTGCTTCGACTACAGCGAACCTTGATCTCACCTTGACGCAAGATGCTTCTGTGGCTGTATCGCTCTTCAATGTAGCGGGTCAGCAAATCATGAACATCCCTGCCGAAGTCATGGCTGCAGGTCAGCATAACGTGGAAATCCCTGTTGCGGCATTGCCCAACGGTCTTTACACGGCTCAGGTTAGCATTGATGGTGCGGTTCAGACCGTTCGCATCTCTGTGGCTCACTAAGCATTATCGCCTATTTTTACAATCCGGAGGGCGCCTGCTCTCCGGATTTTTCATTTCTATTATGAAGCACCTCACCACCCTATTCGCTTTAGTTATAACCCTTGCACTTTCTGCGCAAGGGCTACCCCATGCCGAAATTCAAAATCTCCAAGGCCAAACGTTGGACGCCGCGACGTTGAAGAACGACGGCCACCCGATGATTGTCAGCTTTTGGGCCACTTGGTGCAAACCCTGCATCAGTGAACTCAACGCTTTCCACGACTACTACATCGACCTCGTTGAAGAGACGGGCGTCAAGGTGATGGCTATTTCTATTGATGACCCTCGGACCATGAGCAAAGTGGCCCCCTTTGTGGCGGGCCAAGCCTGGGAATACGGCATATACCTGGACCCCAACTCCAACTTGCGTCGCGCCATGGGCGTGAACAACGTCCCCCACACTTTCTTGCTAGACGGCGAAGGAAAGATTGTTTGGCAAGCCAACAAATACGTACCAGGCGAAGAGGAAGAGCTCGCACACAAAGTGGAAGCCCTTGTGGCAGGACAATCCATCGAATAAGCCATGAAGAAACTGCTCCTCCTTGCCCTTTGTGCCAGCACCTGGTCTGCCTGGGGGCAGCAGCAATCCACCTTGCGGGCCATCCTTCAAAGCGATGCCCAATGGTACCTGCGCGACGAGGTCTTGGACCCTAGCGGCGAATTCTATCCTGACGAGCGCTTACTTGGCCAAGGCTTTGCGCTCTTCACGTATACGGATGGCGACTTCAGCGCGGGCATGCGGTACGAGAACTACCAAAACGTCATGCTCGGCTTCCCTCCCGGATTCCGCGGCGAAGGTATCAGTTACCGCTATGCACGGCTCCAGCGGGATCGCTGGAACATAACCGTCGGAAATTTCTACGAGCAGTTTGGATCTGGCTTGATTTTCCGCTCGTATGAGGAGCGGGGCTTGGGATTGGACAATGCGATGGATGGCGTCCGCATCATCACCGACTTGGGCCATGGCCTCACCCTCAAGGGCGTCCTGGGGCGTCAACGTCTTTACTTTGGCAAAGGGGAGGGCATCGTACGCGGCCTCGACGGGGAATGGAGCCTTAACCAAGTCTTGCCTGTCCTTTCTGAAAAACAGGTCTATGCCACGGTCGGCGCCAGCTTTGTCTCCAAATTCCAAAAGAGCTTTGATCCCGTGCTCAACCTCCCCAACAACG
>Ga0181555_1003776_pt1 | contig 11874 bp, 5 predicted proteins | sample 011ome_15_FD_145601 | JGI IMG/M metagenome (GOLD analysis project Ga0181555, IMG submission 145601) | Coastal salt marsh microbial communities from the Groves Creek Marsh, Skidaway Island, Georgia - 011504AT metaG (spades assembly) | ecosystem: Environmental > Aquatic > Marine > Intertidal zone >...
CGACGCCCGTGATGATCAAGGGTAGTCCACGACCTGTTGAAGTGTACGTGGACATGGGTGATGATTCTGCTGAAATGAATGAAGATGATGAAATCCCGCCCATGGTCATGGCGTCTCTCGGTGAAGAGCAAATGTTGCGCCAAAGCTTGCAGTGGCGCGAGTCGTTGGACTTGCAACGAACAGACTCTGGGCGGTCTCGCGCTGAAGATGAGGATGATTTAGAAGCTGCGCGCGACGCGCTCAATTTCTTGAACACCACAGATGATGGATCTCAATTCGTTGGTGGCACCCCGTGCTTGGCGTCTCCGGCGCCGTATGCTAATGAGAATGAACATCCTTCGGAAGAGGCGACGCCTGAAGACGGTTTGGCAAATGTAAGCCCAATCTTAGCCCCTAGCTCACCGCGTGGCATCAAATCGCCGCGTTAGAGTGTGTTTCTCAACACAAATATTTAATAAAAATAATAACAACACGGTGTGTGCGTAAATTCATTACAGAGCTACATTTGAACACTACTAAAGCTTCTAATTTTTGAACGGCACGGTGGCGTCTCTTACGATCATGTTGTGAAATGTCGATTTCGGCAACGCCTGATCTTTCGACTGACCGAGCTCTGCGGCGCGTATGCTCGCATCTTCTATCGCTACGGCAACTTTTCCGAGAGTGACTAGACTATTTGCCCCGAAGTACACTCCAACAGCGCCGAAGGTTAGCATGCTGCCGAATAAAACTCCTGAAAACTTCACCGCGCCGGCGCTCCCTCGTCGCAGTATTGTTGTAATCGCCGCTGCCCCAAGCAGTCCAGTGATGACCTTCCCCGTGTAATCTGGTGGTTTAGCATCAGCGGGCCAGTTTTCTAAGTACTCGTTGAACTTCGCTCGCGATTCTGATGTTTCCACGTCATTCCAAGCCTGGGTAATTCCAGATATGTGCCCCGCGCCGACGACACCGATGATCTTTTGAGCGTTTGCATCTCGTTGCAGCGCTGTGGCGAGGATCAAGTCGCGCTCAGCGATGACTGTTTGCGCTGTCGCCCAGTCCATGAGATTGGGCTTTCCATTTTTGCTTTGAGATCCCGGGCTAAACATCGGGTTGCCGTTGAAGGATTCGACTCGAACAAATTCAACCACGCGCTGTGCGCACGACCGAACTTTAAGCAAATCATCGACTCGAATCGGCTCGCTTCGCAAGGCACTGCGTAATATCTCCATACTACTTTTAATTACCTCCTCACTCGACTCGCAGCCGGCTTTCTCAAGAATTTTCTTCATCTTGGCCGTCCCTTTGGCCCCATGAACGTCGTCCACCGCAGCACTGATGGATTCTGCGTCCTCTTCGGAACTGACGCCTTCATCGTCCACAATCACTTCTTTCCCAGCAACGAATGCGTCAAATAACTGGCTCCCGCGTTGAACACGTGCAAATAATCTTCCAAGCGTTGCGCGTTGATCGCGGTCACCCAGAACGATCGTGGCACCCACCTTTTGTCCCGCTTCAACGGCCGCGATGAACTCGCTACCTGGCCGGGAGTCTAATAAAGCTCCAACTGTTGCGTACCCCAAACTCCCCACGACGATTGGCAAATTCCCGTTAAACAACACCTTTACGGCATCACTCGTCGTGGCCACGCGTTTCGCCGCCTTCAACGCCGGTCGAGCACTCGAAGCCGACTTTAACAATCCTGTGAGTCGCTCGGCGTCGAGCTCCAGCAGCACCACGTCTGGCTTTTCGCGCAGAATTACCGCTCTTACCTCGTCCGCAGAGGCACTGCTAACGTGCGCGCTACCGATGATTCGACACTCTGCCCCAGAAGCGGGATGGATGAGTACCTTTTCGCACCGAGGCTTCGGTGCGAGGTCATCGATGTGTAGCACTTGTAACTGTTTAAGCGATGGACGAGGACGCAAAAAGCGAGAGACGTCAGTACGTTGACCATGGATTCGCGCGAGAGAGACAAATTACGTACACCACCGTGCGTTTGCGTTAGCGTGACTCCAGGAGGGAACCCACCGTCGGTGTCATCGGTGGTGGCCTCTGACATCCTGGGGTCGCGCGCGCAAAGCTGTGAGGACTGGTGGACTAAATATGGGAATTACATCTACGGCGAAGACGGGGGAGGGGGTGGAGGTTTGCGAGGAGTGAAAACGTTTGCTATGCTTGGAGAGTCAGTGAAACGCTTCATGAATGAATCACCAGCGCTTGACGATTCCTCAATGTTTTGTGACACGCTCGTGGAGTGAATGTTGCCGTGCTGATGAAATGTCTTCAACATCTTCACCAAGATGTCTCTCTCGGTTTGAAGCTCGCCTAGGGCATTTTTCATCATTTGTCGCTCTTGTGCAAACTGTGTGGCACTTGCAGACGCAATCGAGGCGACGTTGTCCTTAGCTTTTGCTGCGTCTTTCTCCGCAAGCGCGAGAGCCTCCGCCGCAGACGCATCTTTTTCTGCGGCTTGCTTGATTTCATCTCGAAGTGCATCCAAACGCTCGTTTGCCTCTCGCAACGAAGACTCTAAAGTAGAATTTACTCCTTGCAACTCATCATAACGTCCAGTTAACTGCGCCTTGTCTTGGAGCTCAGCCTGCAATGTTGCAACTTGACTCTCGAGCGTCTGCTTGGCCGCATCCGAAGCTTGCACGGCGTCGAGCGCTTGCGCAAGTTTTGCCTCAATCTCGTGGATGCTCGACGTCGATGCGACAGCGCCCTCAAGCTCTTGGCTCTTCTCCGCAAGCGCAGCCTGCAATGTTGCAACTTGACTCTCGAGCGCAGCTCGCGCTGCATCTGCGTTTTGCGTCGCAATCGTGCACACTTGCTCGGCTTGCAAGAGTGCCTCAGATTTTGATTGTAACTCAGTCTGAACCATGGCGAGTTGATTTTCTAAGGTCTCGCGCACTGATCCCGACTCTATTGCATTAGCACTCAGCGCTTCAGCGTGTTCTAAGGCTTCAGTTTGAGCAGCAAGTGCTTCAATTTGCACTTGTAATTCTCCTCGGAGCGCAGCGCACTGTGCCTGTAAAGATGTGCGTACGCTCTCAAGCTCTTGCGACATGGATTCACAAGACGCTTCAGCGCGCTCCACAGCGTTCTGTTTTTCTTGCATCTCCAAATCTAACACTGCTATTTGGTTCTCATATGTTTGACGTACGTTGGTGATTTCCTCTGCGCTGGCAGCCAACGCTTCAGCGCGTTCAAATGCTTCGATCCTTGCTTCAAGCGCCTCTTTTGCAACGTTCAATTGAGCATTCAAGTCCGCGACCTGACTTTCTAGCGCAGCTTGGGATATCTCCTTTTCCGAAATCGTCGTAGAAAGCGCAGATTCGGCAATCTGTAAGGCTTCTGACTTTGCGTGCAACTCGGACTGCACCTTTGCGAGCTCAGATTCGAGTACTTGTTGCGTCACCTCGCGCTCAACGTTCGTCGAAGCTACTGAAGACTGTGCAAGTTCCAACGCTTCTGTTTTAGCGTCCAAAGCTTCTGTCTTCATTTGGACTTGTTGCTGCGCTGCCAAGAGTTGCGATTCAAGTGATTCTCGTACGCTTTCGAGTTCATTTTTGAATCCACTTGCCGAAGCCTCGGCGACAGTCAACGCCTCTATTTTCACTTGAAGTTCAGATTGCAACGATACAACACTCGCCTGGGCCTGGGCTAAGGTTGCTTCGAGCTCGTCTATATTTGATTTAATAGATTCAGCACTTGCAATTTCGAGAGCCTTGCTCTTCTCTTCAATTTCAACCTTCAGAGAGTTAACGTGCGATTCCAGCGAGGCAGACGTCGCCTCCGCCACTTGAGCGCTCTGCTTCACGCGCGCCAGTTCGTCTTGTAAATCTCGAGTGGATGATTCTTTCGACTGTTCTAAATCCTTAACTTCAGTCATTTTAGCCGCCAGCTCAACTTGTACGGCGTCTAATTTTGTTTGTAATGTCTGAACGTTGGACACAAGCTTGTCATTTGCCTCGTTTGCTTCATCCGCGAAAGCTAACCGCTCTTCGAGCTGGGCAATCTTCTCTAACAAATTTTTCTCTTTCTGTGCCGACGTCTGCCTCTCTTCCTCGATGACGTTTTCAAGGGCGGCCACGTGCGTCTGCCCCGAACCTTGTAACTGCGCCTTCGCGCGTTGCACCTCGAGCTCCGCATTCAACCCTTCAATCTTCGCCGACATCTCTGACCACGCCTCAGACGCTCGCGTACGTATCATTTCTCGCTCTTCCAACGCGTTATTCATCGCCTCACGCATATTCGCCTCTTCGGCAGCGGCTCTTTGCAGCTCTCTGTTCAGCGCGTCTCGCGCCCGCTCCAACGCCTCTACCGCCGCCTCCGCCTCTTGTGCCCTCGTGCGTTCACTCTCAAGCGCCGCGACGCACCGCTCGAGCGCATTCGACGCCAGCGCGTCGCTCGACGTCGACATCGATGCCGTCCTCACCGTGCGCACCTCATGCGCCGGCGCCGCGCTCGCGCCACCGCCATCAGCCTTGTTGGCCCGGAGCTCGCTCACCTTTGTCTGCGCCGAATCCTTCACCGCCGCCGCCTTCGCCTTGGCCGCCGCCGCAAACTTTTTCATATTATCCATGACGGGCGACTCTATCGACGCCGATGATGAGAACGACGACGACGACGACGACGACCGCCGCCGCACGCGCGCGCGAGAGTCAATGGCGCTTTCATATTCCCAATCACAAAGTCAACATCACCAGCGCGAGCTCAATCGATCGACGATCGCGCATCGATCCACCATCGCGCGCGATGCGCGACGCGCGCGCATTTTTTCGCTCGCCGCGTCGATTCGCGCTCGATTGGCGCCGCGCGCGACGCGCGACAGAGCGGATGACGCGCACAAAATTTGAACAGTGAAAAAATTTAAAAGACAACTCTGACAACGCGCGCGCGTCATATCGCGTTGACGACATCGAGTGCGCGCGCACGGGTCGTCGCGAAACGTCGGACGCTCGCGTTCGTCGCGTCAGACGATGTCCGCGCATGGGTTTAAGATGGCATCGAAGCGCACGGTGACGGAGGACGATGCGGATGTCGTCATTCTCGATAGCGCAGCTGGGGGTGGCGATGCGGCGATGTTGACGACGACGGAGACGGGGAAACGCGCGCGCGATGACATGGAAACACGCGAAGACGATAGTGAGGCGAATACCACGCGTGGTGAGAGCGATGAGGACGAATTCGATGTCGATGACGCGTCGGATGGCGATGAGAGCGAGGACGACGAAGACTTCACGGTGGCGTCGCGCGGACGAAGCGCTCCGATGGGCGCTGCGGCGAGACTTGTCGACGGCAAGGTTATATCCGCGGATGGTGGTGATAGTAATGCAAAGCGAGTGAAGATTACGCCTGGGGCGATTCGTGCCGATCGGAAAAACGTGGATGACCCGTGTCCTGGCTTGCTCGAGAGCTTGCGGGAGTTTGTGATGAAGGCGGGCGGCACGTTATCGGATGATTGGAGCTGCACGGCGACAATGCGTACGAATGGCGCCACAGCGGGGTCGTATGATGCGATTTACTGGTCTCCCGATCAGCAGCGTTACCGTTCTCGTTTGGAAGTGTTACGAGCGTTAGGACTCGCTCCGCCCAAACCAGAGGCAAAATCCGGATCCAAGGCGCCAAAAGCAAAGATTCAGCACATCGAGCCGATTCCTCGCGCTGAAGCCGTAGCCAATGCGAAGGCGAGCGAGAAGCCTGTGCTGCCGATGGAATTAGGTGATAACACGGTCGTTGTTGATTTTGGTTCTGTGTTGCAGAACACTGAAGAGTTCCACGACGAGGTTCACATCTGGCCATTTGGTTACAAAACAAAGTGGACAAATGACAACGGCGACGTCTTCTTTAGCCAAGTTACGAAGGCTTCCGATGGTGGACCTGAATTCATCGTAAAGATGGAAAAGGATGGTGAAAAATATACCGCATGCGCGGCATCTCCCCTCGGCGCTTGGATTGAGATGTGCGATTCCGTCGGTCCAGCAATTCCAGTTGGAATTTCCGACCATTTCTGCTTTGAGGACGTTCGCATAGTTCGCGCCATTGAAAGCTTAGCCGGTTCGGATGCATGTGAGAAGTATCAATTTGTCGAGGAGCGTGGAGGGTGGGATGATGAGCGCGTTCGTCGTGCGAAAGCTCGAGTCATGGACTCCAAAGAAATTCTCAAGCAAATTCGCCTCGTGACGCAAAAAGTAAAGACGGAACAAGTTGCGCAAAATCGCGTGCAGCGAGAAATCTCAAAGGTTCTTGATCGTCTCGTCTCTCGCGTTGATACCGCGGTAAAGCGTGAAGCAGCTAAGAAGCAACGCGCCGAAACCAAAAAGGCGCTCTCTGAGATTGCCAAGAAGCATCGCGATTCATTGAAGGAGGCGTCAAAAGCTGAAAAAGAAGCTGCAAAAGAGTCTGAAAGGATGCAGCGCGAGGCGAAACGTGAGCAGGAAAAGTTGGCTAAAGAAGCACTCAAGGCACAGCAAGCCATCGAACGCGAAGCTCAGAGGGAAATCAACAAAGCGAAACGTGCAAAGGAAATGGAAGAGAAGAAGAAACGTGACGCCGAACGTGCGGCGCAAATGAGCGTTGTAGAGAAGAAGCAGAAGGAATGGCTCATGGGCATGCAGCAGCGCGACGCGGATAGTTCGGACACAACTTTTGCGCCTCCTATCATGACGCCAAATTTGAAAATTGAACCCGATTTCACGGAAAAATCTGAGTTGGGTGATATTTTAGAAATCTGGATGTTTCTCGATCGGTTCAAAAGTGAGCTTTTTGGTGCTGACGCCGATCGAATCTCTCCCCCAACTGTACAAGCTCTCGCGAACATTTTATCCAATCCGAAGAAGTCCGAACCTTTGTTAGCGGCATTGCACTTAGGTATGGTTGCTCCGTGTATCAGCGATGTTTCGGCGTCTACGGATTCGTCAAGCACAAGCGCATTGAAGCTCATTCCGGATGCCAAAGCGCACTTCTCTGAGACTAAAGGCGTTTGGCAAGAAGTAATTCGTCGATTCTTACATGCAAGTTCGATCATCTACGATTCAGCGCCCTATGAGCCGTACTTGAAGGACGCCCCGCCAATCTTGCCCGAAGCGGCGGATGTTTTCACGCGATACATGTGCGCGGGTAACGCTGGATTTGATCCGCTTTCAAATGAAGAAGGTCCTCCTTGGAACGGACATCCCGTGCCGAAATATAACGCTAGAATTGCCCCGGATCTCGCTGCCGCTGCGGACGCCGAAGTGTTAGCTGCAGTCGAGGTTGAATTGTTTTCAAACGGTGGAGGCTTTGATGTTCCAGCGTCGCGCGTGGTGGAAACTCGGCGTCAGAAAGCTCTTGCCGCAATTACTGAAGCCAAAAAGTCCCAGCATATCCAAGCCGTGAGATGCGCTATTCGTAACTGCGCTTGGTCGCACGCTTTGAGTAACGTCTCTTGCAGAGGCGATGCAGCGGCGGTGAAGGGATCGCAACCGCGAGGCATGGATATCCGTCTCCTTGATGCTCGCCTCGAGGCTGGTGTTTACAACGCTGCTGCGCACTCCGTCTCGAACGCAAATGAGGTTGATGACATGATCCGCGCTGATGTAGTGGAAGTTGCCAATAACATGGCTCATCTGACGAATGGAAATGGTCCCAAGGCGAAGCAGGAGCTCATCGCCGCCGTCGACTCTGCGCTCAAGCAAACCAAGGCAGCGGAAGAACTTCATTCTTCACCATGGGATCAAGGATGCTCTGTGTGTGGTTTAGACGTCGTAGCTGGCGTGGTTCTTTTATGTGACTCTTGTGACGCGGAGTATCACATTAAGTGCCTCGATCCGCCGCTCCTTGCGGAGCCAGAAGGTGAATGGTTCTGCCCCAAGTGCGTGCGAGAACAAGAAAACATCAACGTCGTCAGTATTCATGAATGCAAGGCTTTCGTAGGAACAAGACTTGAAAAGGCTGCGACTGGCGAAGCGATCGCGGTGAAGGATGCCATGTTAGAAAACGAAGCAGAGGATGACGAAGAAGAGAGCGGATTCTCGGACGGTGGTTGCCGAGGCGCCATGGCGCGGCGCCTGCGCTCCTTGGCGCGAGCCATGGAATCTGTTGGTTTCGACGGATTATCCACGCAGTCTCGTCTCGTGTTGTTGCGTACATTGATGACATTGTGCTTGGATTCGGTTTCGTTGCGTGAGGCGATCGATAGCGGCCTGAACGCGACGTCCGAGGTCAAGCGTGAGGTGAGACAGCACATTAAAGCTTGGGATGAGTATCGCATGGAAGAGGTGCGCGCTTCCGATGCAAAGAAAGCAGAAGAAGAGGCGAAAGCGGCGAAAGAGGCGGAGGCAAATAAGCCAGCAGATGCTCCAGAATCCGCGAAAGCGGATGAAGACGTGGTGGAGGATGAAGTTGTCAAAATGGACGTCGATGGCGAAGAATCTGTAGCCAAGGCGGATGCGGCAAAAGAAAAGCGAGAGAGGAAAGTTGTGCAACGCGCCCCGACCGACGATGAGCTCGCGCGAGCCCGTGTTCGATGGCAAAGCAAATGGCACGAAGTCGAAGCGAGTGAGCTCGAAATCGCCCCTCGTCGCACGCCTTTGGGATCTGATCGTCACAAGCAAATGTACTGGCGACTCGGAAACTGGGGTGAAGTCATCGTTCAAGCGGCAAAGGATGCCGAACAGTATGACGTCGAGCCTGAATACGGACTCTTGAACACAGAAGAAACTAAAGCATTGATTGGAAAGTTGAACCCTAAAGGACGTAAAGAAGGTGATCTTTGGCGCGCGTTGCAACGTCGTTTCGGTGCTGAAGCCTCGGCGTTGAGTGACGTGACGGCGGTGCCCGCAATTCCAGATATTAGCGAATGGGGAGCTATTGAAGAGATGAGCGATCAAGAGGAAAGCGGTTTGGCGCGAGTGCGTCAAACATTCCTGACTTTAGAATCCGAAATTCCCGATATCGCTTTCAACAGAGCTCTCGGTAATGCTGAGCGTCGTACAATGTGGCTAAATGTCGCCGCTTCGGCGAAATCGCTCGTCAGTCTTGCATCCGCTATCATCGCCTTCGAGCGTGCTCTCGAACGTGATTGGCTCAACCCGGGATGGTTGTCTTGGAGCTGGGCGTCGCCATTAGTACGATGCGCATCTGGTGCGAACGAAGCGAGTAGTGCGCGAAGCATTCGCCTTCACCTCGTCGCGTTGCGCCGAGCGTTCAAGTGGAACAAGGCGACACGCGCGTCTGGTCGCGTGGCTGGAGAGGAAGCCAATTTAATTCTTCCTGAACGCTCTACGCGTACGCGCAAGCCCGCTGTTGTTGTCGAATCTGACTCTGACGACGAATACGAGGAATTGGAAGATTCTGAGTCCGAAGAAGTGATCACAAAGACGCACGCTCGAGACCGGTCCTTCCGATTGTGACGTGGAGAAAGTAAGAATTTGAAATTGAATTGCATGCACGCCTACATTGTCTATATGAGAACTTTACGAAATGAAATGATGCTCAAGCAAATCAAAACAACGCGTGCCCCATGAGAGTCTCGAGAACGATCATCGACGCAATGCCAACCATAGCCGCGCGGCCGTTGGTCATTTCAGCTTCCGGCGTGAGCACTTTTAAGAGCTCAGGAATCGGGGAGCCGCGGATTACGAATTGCCATTCCTTGCTTCCCGCAATCTTCTTCGGGTTCGCTTCGTAGCCTTCGTTAGAGCTGAACGCTGGCGCGAGGGACGCCAAGCTCCACACGAATGCCGTGTGTAAAACTTCCCCAAAGTTCCCAAACGCTTGCGTGGTGAACGACTGCCCCGTGGCAAACTCGCCGCCCAACGCGAGCACGAAACCAATCATCGCCACTCGCCCATTAATCACTTCCGGCGCCCAACCTTCGAACGACAAAATTTCTTGCGGCGTTTGCACTTTAGCATTAATCGAAAACGCTGGGAAAACAACCTCATCCACGACGTGCACAACGACGTCGCCCTCCGCCTTATCCGCCTCCGCCACCTTCACGCCGTCCACCGTCACCCCTCCAGACGCGCTGCTCACAACCGTCATCGAGCGCCCATTCAACGTCTTCACCTCACCGCTCTTCATCGCCTCAGCCTTCACCGCACTCGGCAACACGTGGTACGTCAAAATCTCCTTCAAGTTGTCCCGCTGCGCGAGCTCTTCAAAGCTCAGCGATCGCTCAATCGACATCTTCTCAAACGCCGCATCGGTCGGCGCGAACACCGTGAGCGCGCCCGTGAGCGCCCCAGACAACTCCGTGGCTTCAAGCGCTTGTCGAAGCTTGGAGAATCGCGCGTCGGCGAGCGCACCGGTGAACACCACTGGGGCAGCCTTGGCCGCATCGGCACTCGAAGCTTCGGCGCTCGCGACGGCGGCGCGCGCGATCGTCGGTCGCGACGACGACGACGACGGCGACGTGCGTCGCAATACAGTGGAGGATGAAATCGTGCGTGCGGCAAGCATGGTGTGCGTGCGTGCGTGCGAGCGACGCTGTCGAGCGACAGTGTGTGAAGAGCGTGGATTAATCAGCCGCGTGAGTGGCGATGACGTCGCTTTATCATCCAAAAAGCGCGGGCGCGGACTCGACTGCGAGGGATTTCGACGAGCGCAAAGGACGAATGATGGCAGATACAACGCATTGATGTGATGTTTCAAAGGATTAGCAGCAGCCACTATTTGCAGCTTTTGCACCGCTAGTATCGACTTGAATAGTATCGGGCAAATATACGTCTTCGTCCTTGGATTCATTTTGAATGGCGGATCGCGCGACGGCTTCAAACGCCGTGGCGACGTTGATGTCTTCCTTGGCGGATGTTTCGAAATGCATCAAGCCACCCTTGGAGGTGCACCATGATTTTGCTTTCTTTTCACTGATCACTCGCTTGCTTTCTTTGCCCTCTTCTACGTCAATTTTGTTTCCTACGATGACGAATGGGAACTTCTCCGGGTTGCTCGGCGACGCTTGGACGAGGAACTCATTCCGCCAGTTCTCCAACGACTCAAACGATTTCGCCACGTTGACGTCGTACACACACATCACGCAATCGGCACCACGGTAGAACGAAACACCTAGCGATTGGAATCGTTCTTGGCCCGCCGTGTCCCAAATTTGCAGCGTGACAATTGTATCGTCGATAACAATCTCCTTAGTCATGAAATCCGCCCCGATAGTCGCCTTGTACTGCTTGGAAAACTTGTTGTTCACATATTGAGACATGAGCGACGTTTTCCCAACCCTGTGCGTGTGAAAGCAACGTATGGTGAGTATATCATTCGCGCGCTCGTACCTGCGCTCGCGGCGCTCTTTCAAACGGCGCGCCAGCACACACGTACCCCGAATCACCCAGGATAATAACCTTAAGGAGAGTACGCTGTGTGTGTCAAAACGAAAACATCACGTTAGTCACTTTTGTGCGCCTTATAAACACCACGCGCGTCCCTCTGTCGTCATAGAGTGCATCATTCACTGAACACCATTCAATCGCTCACCGATGCATTCGCGCGCCTAACGACGCCTACGCCCACTCGCACGCCACCGCACGCGCGTGTAAACCATCGCAATCATCGCGCATACGTCATCTCCGTACCTTTTTTGTCGACATGATGCGTTGAGCTCGCTCCGTTTCAACGCACGAGTCGCGCACTGCGGAGGCCCAACGTCCTCTTCCTGCCGCCGTTCCGGCGCTTCACTCGCGCGCGCGCGGCACGCAGCGCGACGGCGCGATCGCAGTCGCGCATCGGACGACGGCGGTGATGGTGATGTCACCAACGACGCCCGTCGCGGCGGCGGCGGCATCGGCGGCGCCAGCACCGTCGCCTTTGCGAGGCTTATCGCTCAACGACGTCTACGCGATGTGCGAACAAATAACCGAGCGCATGCCGAGTCTGAGTGCGAGCGAGCTGAGCGCG
>Ga0181555_1003777_pt1 | contig 11870 bp, 9 predicted proteins | sample 011ome_15_FD_145601 | JGI IMG/M metagenome (GOLD analysis project Ga0181555, IMG submission 145601) | Coastal salt marsh microbial communities from the Groves Creek Marsh, Skidaway Island, Georgia - 011504AT metaG (spades assembly) | ecosystem: Environmental > Aquatic > Marine > Intertidal zone >...
AAAAAAAAAAAAACATTTTTAATAATAAGCTATAAAACCAAAAATAAAGTTTTTCCAATTAAAAACAAAACATACGATACTGAAAAAAAAGATGAAATTTTTTATAAAAAAAAATATCCATTTATTTTCCAAGACAATCAGATAAAAAAAAAATTTAATCTCTCATTATTAGAGTTGGGATTTAAAGATATGAAGACAAAAAAAGAATTATTTAATTTATTATTTAATAATAATTTAATTAAAAAAATTTGTGCTAATATTTTTTATATAAAAGATAGATTTGCACAAAGGAATTTTTTAAAAAAAGAATTAAAATGAATAAAGTAAACAAAAAGAATATAAAAATTTGTCAAATTGTTTATTCAGGTTATGGTGGTCACACTGATTTAGCTCTAGATTTAAGTAAAAATTTTGTAAATGAATTTTCAAAAGTTTGTTTAATTTTTTATGGTTATCAAAAAGTACCAGTAAGTTACATAAACTTTTGCAAAATTCATAAAATTACCTATCGAAAATTAAAATTATCCTTTTTTTTGTTAGACTGGTGTAGAATATTTTTTTTTCTTACAAAACTTAAATGTAATGTGGTGATATTACATACTGGAACTGTAGTTCCAGCATTTTTTTATAAATTGATATATGGATCTAAGTTAATTTCTGCATACCACCAGTCTATATATTTAAAAACACTTAAAGAAAAATTCAGAGATTATGTCCAATTTTATGTATCAAATATTAATATTGTAATTACAAAAATTTATTATGATTATTTTGTCAAGATGTTTAAAAAAAAGAACATATTCATAATAAGTAATGGCATTGAAATTCCAAGAGTGATTAAAGAAAGAAAAAGTAAAAGAAAAAAAATTATCAGTTTTGGAATGGCATCAAGATTTATCAAAACAAAAGGTCATAAATTATTGATAGAATGCTTTGAGAATTTACCGAGTAATATTGTACTAAAATTTGTTGGTACTGGAGATGATGAAACAGAATTAAAAAAAATTTTAATAAAAAAAAATATCAAGAATATTTATTTTGAAGGCTATGTCGAAAAAAATAATATGAGCAATTGGTTCAATAGTATTGATTATTATATTCACATATCAGACGGTGAAACTATGAGTTTGTCAATCATGCAAGCAATGGCTATGGGAAAAGTAATAATTGCATCCAATGTGTCTGGAATAAAAAATATTATTACACATAAGTACAATGGTTATCTTGTTGAAAATACAAAATCAAATATTATTAAAATGATTAATAACATTAAAAATTATCAAGACCAAAATTTTATGATTTCAAATAATGCTAAATATTTTGCAAAAAAAAATTTTGATATAAAAGTTACTGTACAGAAATATAAAGATTTAATTTATAAATTATTTGATGAAAAATATTTTAGTTAATTGCTTACATTGTTCAAACACTTATAGTGGAGCAAATAATAGAATTTTTAATTTATATAAATATTTAAGTTTAAAAAAAAAATACAAAATTTTTTTTTTAATTAAAAAAAATTTTAAACCAAATATTAAAAATCATAAAATAAAATTTTTAAAAATCGACTTTAAAAGAAATAATTTTTTTTTGAGATATTTTTATACAAAAAAAATTTTAAAACAGCTAAAAAAAAAATATAATTTTGATTTTTATGATCATTCTTTTTTACCATTTGTAAATTATGGGAATGAATACACATGTAGTTTTTATACAATTCATGATTTAAGATATTTCATAAAAAAGATTAATAAAAATTTTTTTATACTTTTTTTATTCAAATATTTACTTAAAAAGGCATTTCTCAATGCTACAAAAGTACTTACAGTATCTAACTATATGAAAGTTGAAATACAGAAAAAGCTTAAATTTAAAAAAGTTATAGTTGTTCCAAACTTTATTGACCCTGAGTTTACCTCTAAAAAAATTATCAAACAAAAAGTTAAAAATAATTTTATATTTGCACTAGGTCACTTTGAAAAAAGAAAAAATATTTATTTTTTATTAAAGTCATTTTCAAAATTAGTAAAAGATAAAATTTATGATGGTAATCTAGTACTTGCATCATCTAGCTATTCCGAGAAACCTCGTATTGAAAAAATTATAAAAAATTTAAATATACAAAAGAGAGTAAAATTAAAAATGAATTTATCAAAAAATCAGATTATAAATTTATACGATAATACAGATTGTTTTATTTTTCCTAGTTTTTATGAGGGTTTTGGAATTCCTATATTAGAGGCCTTGTCAAGAAATTGTAAGATTCTACTAAGTGACATTCCTCCATTTAGAGAAATTACGTTTGATCAATTTTTATATTTTAAACCTAACAATGAAGAAGACTTTATAAAAAAGTTTATTAAAGTTATGAAATTAAAAAAAGTTAATAAAACAGAAAAAAAAATTAAAAAAAAATATTCACTATTAAGTATTTCTGATTTATTTGAAAAAAAAGTTCTAAATGATCATATATAATTTATTTTTTTTAATTCCTGTTTTTTTTTGGTTGCTTAATAAAAAAAATGATAAATTTGAAAATTTTTATTTTTTTTTTATTTTTTTATTTTATGTAATTATTCTTGGACTAAGACATAATATTGGAAACGATTGGCATGCATATCAAAGTAAGTTTTATAATTATTTTGATTTAAGATTAAATTCTAGCTCAATAACATCAAATTATTTTTTTGATTTACTAAGCAATCCTAATTTATACTTTGGGTCATTTGAAGCTTATAATTTAGTTACATCTTTAATTTTTCTAATAGGGCTATTTATTTTTTCTTATTTTCAACAAGATAAAATTTTTGCAATTACTTTAAGTTATCCATATTTATTACTATTTGTAGGGATGGGTTATATAAGGCAATCTATATCAATTTCTCTTTTCCTAATAGCCATTACTTTGATTTTTAAAAATAGATTATTTTTTGGTTTAATTTTTATATTTTTATCTCTTCTTACTCATAAGATGATCATAATTTCTTGTTTGATTTTATTATTTTCTGTTAAATTTATTAATTATAAAACAATTATAAAATTAGCCTTTTTTTTCATACCCATTGTTTTTATTTTATTTTTTTTCACGGGTTATCTAGGATATATGGTGAAATTTTATATGACAGAAGCTAATTATTTTACCTCTCAAGGTGTTACTTTAAGAATAATATTAGCAATATTTCCTGCTTTGTTGTTATTTTTGAAAAAAGATAATTTTTATGTTTTTAGTAAATTCGAGTCGCCTTTTTTTAAAAACTCTTCTTATTCTTTGTTTGCATTAATTCCTTTTGCAATTTTTTTCTCCACAGCAGTAGATAGGTTGTTAATTTTTACTTCTTTATCCTATGTATATATTTATGCTTTTTCAAATGTTAGCTTTTATACTTCAAATACTCTAAAAAATTTTTTACAACCCTTAATATTAGTGTTATTGATTATATATTTAAATATTTGGTTACTTTTTTCAGAATATCGTTCTTTTTGGTTACCTTATGAAAACTTAATGATGAAATTATTTTAGAAATATATGTGTGGTATAGCTGGCTTAATAAGATTTCAATCCAAATATGATATCGCTGAAAGTGAAATAAAAAAAATGCTTTCAAGTATGCAGCACAGAGGTCCTAACAATGAGGGCTTTGTAATTTTTAACAATTCAATTGATAAAATTGCACTTGGTAACAGAAGACTTAGTATTGTTGATGTAAATGGTGGTAATCAACCATTTACCAATGATTTAAGAGGAGTTTCTGTAGTCCATAATGGTGAAATTTATAACTATAAAGAATTAAAAAAAAAACTTCTAGACCTTGGCTACATTTTTAAAAGCGATAGTGATACAGAAGTAATTTTAAATCTTTATTTAGAGTATGGGGAAAATTTTGCTGAATATTTGGATGGTATGTTTGCAATTTGTATATTTGATAAAAAAATAAAGAAATTATTCTTAGCAAGAGATAGAAATGGAAAAAAACCATTATTTTATTCTTTTAAAAAAAAAGTTTTTTACTTTGCATCAGAAATTAATTCGATACAAAAATTATTAAAAGATAAATCTATTAACTATAATGCGATAAATTCTTATCTGACCTATCTTACAATTCCACAAAATCAATGTGTCTTTAAATATATCAGTAAATTACAGCCCGGACATATTTTATCAATTGATAAAAATAGTAATATTGAAATCAAGAAATATGTGGGAGATTTTTTAGAATATTTGCCAACTCCAAAATTTAATGATTGTCTTGATCAATTTAGTTTTTTATTTAAAAAAGCAGTAAAAAAGAGACTCATTGGTGATAAAGAGATTGGTTGTTTTCTTAGTGGGGGTCTAGACTCTAGTATGGTGGCATTGGAACTATCAAAATCTTCGAATGGCAACTTTAAAACATTTTCAGCTGGATTTGATCAGTCAGAATTTAATGAACTACCATATGCAAAAGAAGTTTCTGATATAATAAAAAGTGATCATTACGACATAATTATTAAATCTAAATTAGATGACATTATAAGTAAAATTGTTAGGAATTTAGGAGAGCCATTTGGAGACTCATCCATTATACCCACATATCATTTATCAAATTTAGCCAGCAAACATGTATCTGTTGTTTTATCTGGAGATGGTGGGGACGAAATTTTTGGAGGTTATAATCACCAATTGGCTTGGAAATTAAGTTTTAATTTGCAAAAAATCCCTCTTTTGAGTCAATTAATAAAAAATTTCCCAAAACCAAAAAAAATATCAAGAGATCAGTCTACTTTATCCAAGATTAGAAGAATGCTTGGCTCTTTGAGTTATGATGATTTATCAAGGTACGTTAATTATCATACTATATTTACAGAAAAAGAAAAAAAAAGATTATTCGAAAATAATGAAACTTTTTTAAGCTCTAAAAATAATCTAGATCTATTAGAATATTATTATAACGATTTTAAGAATTTAAATTCGTCTGATATAGCATTGAGACTTGATCAAAAATGGTTAATGCCTAATGATTTTTTAGTAAAAATGGATACGGCATCGATGGCTAATTCACTAGAAGTCAGGTCACCCTTTTTAGATAATGATGTTGTTAATTTTGTTAATAGTTTACCTCCACATTGGAAAATTAATATTTTTGAAAAAAAATATTTTCTTAAACAAATTCTTAGAACTAGTTTACCAAGTAAAATTGTAAATAGAAAAAAACAAGGATTTAATGCCCCAATGAATTATTGGATTAAGGATCAGCTTAAGGATTATTTTTATGATAAAATTATTAATGGAAATTTTATCAAAAATAATTTTAATATGAACTATGTTTCAGAGTTATACAATAATCATTTAAAAAACATTGAAAATAATGGAAACAAACTGTGGTTACTCTATATTTTAGAAATGTGGAGTTCTGAGTTTTTGTAAATTTTTATGAAAAATAAGATAACGGTAATAGTTCCTTTTTATAATGAGGAAACCACAATAAAAAAAACTATTAATAAATTATTAAAACAAACTCTTTCTCCAAATAAAATTATTTTTATAAATTCAAATTCAATCGATAAAACAGAAAAAATAATAAAAAGATATAATAATAAAAAATTTGAAATTTATTCTTTAAAAACTCAATATCCATCTGACTCTAAAAATCTAGGAGTACAATTAGCAAATACAGAACTTATTGCCTTTATGGATTGTGACTTAGATTTTCCAAATGACTGGTTGGAAAAAAGTTTTTTCTTATTAAAGAATAAAAAATTAGATTTAGTTCTTGGAACATGTCAATTAAGAGGTTTTAACACTTTTGATAAAGCAACAGTTATTAATACTTATGGCTATAATAAAATTACTCCATGTATACCAGGAACTTTGACAAAAAAAAAAGTATTTGAAAAAATTGGTTATTTTGACCAAGCAAGATCATTTTATGATGTTGTGTGGAAAGAAAAATTACAGAAAAGTAATGTTAAATTTTTGGTAAATAATGATCTTAGACTTACGTATTTTTCATTCAATTATGCTTCATCATTTTTAGGATTACTCAAGAAAAGTTCTCTATACATAGAAAGCGAGATAAATTTATTTTATAATTGGAAATCATATCTTTATTTATTTGCTCCTGTTTTTCTCATTCCTTTTATTTTAATCAAGCCCTTTGTTTTAATAATTTTTATATTATTGTATTTTTTATTGCGTTTTTATAAGGCAATTTTAAAATCAAAAGAAAACTTATATGTATTTAACATATCAATTTTATTACTAATTCCGCTTAATGCCATGATCATTGATTTAGGAAAAACGTATGGTTCATATAAATCTTTATTAAAATTTGTTGGTGTAAACAGTATTTTTGCATTATTCGCATTTTTTTTGGTTATAATTTTTTACACTCCATTATTCAGTTTAGCAGGAAACACCTTAATCCAACAAGGAAAAATAGATTTTGCTGACGCGTTAGTAGTTTTTAGTGGAGATGGTAGCACAAGTTATAGAAATTCTTCTTATAGAGACAGAACTCTTGAGGCTTTAAAAATTTATGAACAAGGATATTCAAAAAAAATTATTCTATCTTCAGGGAGAGACCAAAGTATATCAGATGTAGATTTTATAAAATCATATTTAATATCAAGAAATGTAAATGAAGATGAAATATATATTTTTGAAAAATACCCATCTTCAACTTATAAGAATATACAAATGGTTGGTGACTATTTAAGAAAAAATGAAATAAAAAAAATAATTTTTATTACATCAAAATATCATAATAAAAGAGCGCAAATGATATGGCGATATAATTATCCAGATATTAAATTGATCATACCCCCCATAAATAACAAGAGTATTTATTGGGTTCAAAATTTAGAAAAGATTAAAATTATTTGTTATGAATACCTCGCTATTGTTTATAATAAAATGAGAGGATATTTGTAGAAATGAAAAAAATTGTAGTTTCAAGTAACTCTACGTGGAATTTATATAATTTTCGCTTTGATTTAATTAATCAGTTAGCAAAAAAAAATAAGGTTTATATTTTGGCACCAAAAGATAAATACATTAATAAATTTAGTAATGTAATTTTTATTAATTTTAATTTTGATGTTAAATCTGTGTCAATACTTAAAAATTTAAAATATTTTTTTTTTTACATTAAAAAACTCAAAAAAATTAAGCCAGATTTTTTTTTATCTTTCACCACTAAACCTAATATTATTGGATCTCTTGCTTGTATTTATCTTAAAATAAATTTTATTCCAAATATTACAGGTTTAGGTACACTTTTTTTAAGAAATTTTTTTTTATCTTATTTTTCAAAATTTACCTTAAATTTTATTTTTAGATATGCAGCAAAAATATATTTTCATAATATTGAAGACAAAAATTTTTTTTGTCAAAATAATTTATATTTAAAAAAAAAATCTATCGTTATACCTGGATCTGGAGTTGATCTTAAAAAGTTTTCTTTTAAAAAAATTAAAAAAAAAAATTTCTTTACATTTCTATATTTTGGAAGAATAATGAAAGATAAAGGATTGAACGAATTGTTAGAAGCAATTTATTTTATAAAAAAAAAAAAATTTAATATAAAATTTATTCTTGTTGGAAAAATTAGTGAAAAATCATTAAAAAAAAAAGTTCAAAAACTTATTTACCTTAATTATATAAAGTATTTTAAATTTACTGACAGTATAAGAAAATATATATATAGTTCTGATTGTGTAATATTACCATCTTACCGAGAGGGGCTCCCTAAATCAATACTAGAGTCCCAGTCCATGGGTAGACCTGCTCTTGTAAGCAATGTAGAAGGCTGTAGAAGTATAATTAAAAATAATTATAATGGATTTTTGTTTGCCCCAAAATCTTCAGAAAGTATTATTAAGTGTATTAAGAAGTTTATTAATTTATCGACAAAAGATAGAATAAAAATGAGTTACAATTCCTATACAAACACAAAAAAAAAATTTAATAATGTAATTATTACCCAGCAATATCTAAAAGATATTGGATAAATATTAGTCAAATGAATTCATTTAAAATTGCAATTATTGGAATGGGGTATGTTGGTTTACCACTTGCATTGGCTTTAAGCAAAAAATTTAAAGTTATCGGCTTTGATAGTTCTGTAAAGAGAATTGATAGTTTAAAAAAATTTAAAGATTTAAATAATGAACATAGTTTTAATGAGATTAAATCAAGAAAAAAACTTCTTAGTTTTAGTAAATCACATAATGAAATTAATAATTGTAATGTTTATATAATATGTGTACCTACCCCATTAAAGCAAAAAAATAAGCCAGACCTTTCCTTTTTATATGAGGCTACGAAACTAATAGTAAATAAAATAAAAAAAAATGATTTAATTATTTTTGAGTCAACAGTTTATCCTGGAGCAACAGAAGAAGTTGTATCAAAAGTATTTAGTAAAAAAAAATTTGAAGTTAATAAAGATTATTATTTAGGCTATTCTCCAGAAAGAGTGAATCCAGGTGATAAGAAGCATAATATAAAAAATGTTACAAAAGTAATTTCTGGTAGTAATAAAATTGCAATAAAAAAAATTAATGAAATTTATAGTTCTGTTATTAAAAAAATTCATATTGCAAGCTCTATAAAAATTGCCGAGTCTGCAAAAATTATTGAGAATACCCAAAGAGATATAAATATTGCTTTAATAAATGAATTTTCAATTTTATTTAATAAAATGGATATTGATTTTTCAGAGGTATTAAAAGCTGCACGAACTAAATGGAATTTTTTAGACTTTAAACCCGGTCTTGTAGGAGGACATTGTATTGGTGTTGACCCATATTACCTCACCTATAAGTGTAAAAAAATAGGCTATAGACCTAGAATTATTTTGGCAGGAAGAAAAATTAATGATCAAATGGCGCAATATATAGTTAGTAAAATAAAAAAAAAATTTTCCCAAAATAAAATAATATTAAAAAATTCTAATTTATTATTGATTGGTTTGGCATTTAAGGAAAACTGTTCTGATATAAGAAACTCTCAATATCTAAAAATATATAAAATGTTGATTAATCAGGGAATTAAGGTCGATCTTTGGGATCCTCTAGTTGCGAATTCTGTACACTCTAAAAATTATAATTTCTTAAAGAAACCTAATAAGAAATATGACGGAATTATAATTTCCCACAAACATAAAGTAATGAAATCTTTGAACTATAAACTTATTGAGAAAATTTCAAAAAAAAATTCATTAATTTTTGATTTAAAAAATATACTTAAAAATAAATTAGTTAATTTTAAATTATAATGTAAAAATAAAATATAATAATTATTGTAATATGCTGTATATTTTTTTTATAATCTTTTTATCATTAAATTTAATAATTTATTTCAAATTAGATAAAATTTCTAAAATTATTAATATATATGATGTTCCTGACACTATAAGAAAATTTCATTTAAAAAAAACTCCAATTATAGGTGGATTAATTTTTTTTTTAAATTTTTTAATATTTTTAGTATTTTTAAATATTTATTATTCAAATAATTTTTTTCATCTTTTATTTCTTGAGGATTTAGGTCAGTTTTATCTATGGTTTGTTATTGCTACTATTTTATTTATTATAAGCATATATGACGATTATATTGAAATTGATAATTTTAAAAAATTAATTGCAATTTTTTTTTTAGTGTATGCATATGTTAATTCTGATCAAACTATTCAAATTAAAGAATTTAGATTTTTTATTGATGAATATAATTTTTTTATTAATAATTTTTCAATAATTTTTACATCAGCATGCATGCTCTCTTTAATTATAGCAACAAATATGTACGATGGTGTAGATACAAATAGTATTGGATATTTTTTATTTGTATTTTTATTTATTTTTTTCAAATCTGAATATAATATTTTCTTTTTATTTATAGTCTGTATTTTACTTTTTTTATTTTACTTAAATTTTTCAGGAAAATTATTTATGGGAGATAGTGGGGTAAATTTTTTATCTTTCATATTAGGATTTGTAATAATTAAAATGTACAATTTACAATTAATATACCATATTGAGGAAATCCTATTAATGATTTTTTTTCCAAGCGTAGATATGGCTCGAGTTTTTCTCTTTAGATTTTTATCAAAGAAAAGTATTTTTAAAGCCGACAGAATTCATTTGCATCATTTAATTAAAGATAATTACGAAAAAAATTATATTTATATAATGATACTTGTAAATGCCCTACCTTTTGCTCTTATTTTACTTTTCCCAGGTTATCTGTATATTTCATTAATAGGTTGTTTTGTTTTATATAGTTTTTTACTAGTAAAAACTGTTTTTAAAAATGTTCAGAAGTTTTAAAAAAAATAAAAATCGAGTTGCATTAGTAGATATTGATAAAAAAATTACTTATAATGAATTATTAAATATATCCAACAAAATACCTTTAAATAAAAAAAAAAATCTTGTTCTTATTTTAACTAAGAACGCCATTGAACCAATTGGAGTTTATGCTAGTTTGATATTAAAAAAACAAGCTTGTTTTTTAGTTGATTCAAAAACTGACATTAATTTATTGAAAAATTTAATTGAAAAATATAAGCCTAGTATGATTTTTGGTGATAAAAATCATGTTATTAAATTTAAAAATTATAGCAAAATATATGAAATTAATAATTATCTTTTGGTTGAGTCTAAAAATTTTGATAATTATAAAATAAACAAAAATATAGCACTTTTATTAAGCACATCAGGTTCTACAGCATCACCGAAATGTGTAAAAATTAGCTGGTCAAGCTTGAAAAATAACACATCTCAAATTCAAAAAGTTTTAAAAATTAAAAAGGAACATAGAACAATTACGACCTTGCCATTTAATTATACATATGGATTGTCAGTTATAAATACACATCTGGACAAAGGTGCGAGTATTGTAATTAACAACCATAAAATTTTTGAAATTCCATTTTGGAAAAAAATAAAAAAATTTTCAGTGAATAATTTTGGTGGTGTTGCTTATATGTATGAAATGATGAAAAGAATTAATATTAATTTTTCTTTTTTTAAAACAATTGATTATCTTACACATGCTGGTGGAATTTTAGATGAAAAAACATGGGATTATATCTTACGCATTGCAGGAAAAAGAATAAAATTTTATAATATGTATGGAGCAGTCGAAGCATGTTCTAGAATATCAATTTTAGACTCCAAGTATGCTTCTATAAAAAAAAATAGTATAGGAAAAGGATTACCAGGAGTAAAACTTTTTATAAAAGATAAAAAAAATAAAGGCGAACTTATTTTTTCTGGAAAAAATATTTTTAGTGGTTACGCTAATAGCTATAAAGACTTAAGAAGTTTACAAAATTACAAAAAATATAACACTAAAGATTTAGCGCAAAGGGATAAAGATGGTTTTTATTATATTATTGGAAGAAAAGATAGATATATAAAGATATTATCCAACAGGATTTATCTTGGTGATTTAGAAAATTATTTTTCAAACAATTTAACAAAAACAATATGCGTAGGAAAAAATAATAAACTTATTTTATTTGTTAATTTAAATCATAAAGAAAAAATCATGAGAATTTGCCAGGAAAAGTTTAATATTTTTAGAAATTTTATACATTTTTACTCATTTGCTCATGTTAGGTACACAAAAAATAAGAAAATTGATTATAATTATTTAAAGAAAAAATTTATCTAATGAAAAAAGGAATTTTGTTTGTTACTGGAGGATTTCACCCAGAGTTACATGGTGGAAGTATTCAGATTAATCATTTGATCAAGAGTCTAAAAAAAAATTTTAATACGTTTGTTTTATCTAGTTCTAAAATTTATGATACTTCCTTACTAGATATATCTAATAAATTAAATATATTTAGATTAAAAAAAGATAATAACTATTTTTTAAGATT
>Ga0181555_1003796_pt1 | contig 11832 bp, 13 predicted proteins | sample 011ome_15_FD_145601 | JGI IMG/M metagenome (GOLD analysis project Ga0181555, IMG submission 145601) | Coastal salt marsh microbial communities from the Groves Creek Marsh, Skidaway Island, Georgia - 011504AT metaG (spades assembly) | ecosystem: Environmental > Aquatic > Marine > Intertidal zone...
GTCAATTCAACATCATCAGGTTCATCAATGAAATAGGCCCCAATTTCCCACAGGCCTGATCCATCTTCAATCTCGAACACCCCAACGCCCGTGGGTTCGGGATCAAGATTTTCCATCGCATCGGCCAAAGCATAGGCCTGATCCTTGCCAGTCAAGGTCGTAAGTGCGGTATAGGTGGTCATGGGGGTCCTCCGTTATGTCCCGAGTGCGATAGGCGTCCTTGTTCCCAAGATCAAGCCCTTTGCGCCAATCCGCGCGCGACAAAGATTGTTTCGTTTCCCTTGTGCGGATTGCGCGGGATAAACAGCGCCAGCACAAAAGATCCAAAGGCCATCACCGTGGCAAACGCAAATACAGCCGTTGGTGACACCAACCAAAGATAGCCCAGCGCCGCAGGCAAAAACACCGCAGCAATGTGATTTATCGTGAATGCCACTGCCGCTGTGGGTGCAATATCTTGGGGGTCGGCTATTTTCTGGAAATAGGTTTTTAGCGCCAAGGCCATCGCAAAAAAGATGTGGTCAATCACATAGAGAACCGAGGCCAGAACAACGCCCCACCCAAAGACATAAATCCCGCCATAGGCAGAAAATACCGCGATCAGGCCAATATATTCAATGATCAACGCATTGCGTTCCCCAAATCGCCCAACCGCGCGGCCGATAAAGGGGGCCGCAACGATGTTGATGACAAGATTGATCAGATAGAGCGTCGTGATTTCATGCACGTCAAAGCCAAATCGTTCCACCATCATGAACCCTGCAAAAACGATAAAGATCTGACGACGTGCGCCCGCCATAAACTGCAGCGCATAATACAGCCAATAGCGTTTGCGCAGGATGAATTTTTTGATCTGGGGGTTTGGGGATTCAAATTGTGGGTACAGGAAAAATGCCGCCACGGCCATCAGCGCCGTGATCCCACCTGACACCATATACACAAAATTATACGACAGATCAAAAGTACGCCACGTGATCACGATCGCGCCATAGGCAAAAAGCGTCGCGGCCGAGCCCACCGCCAGCAACGCGCCCAAGACACGTGGCGCTTCGTCTTTTGTGAGCCATTGCAATTGCAGGGACTGATTGACCGTTTCATAGTAATGAAAGCCGATTGAGCTGAGCATCGTGATGGTCAAAATCCCGCCCATAGACGGAAACCAAGCCGTGATCGCGGTCGCCACGCCCAACAGCATCAGCGACACAAGCCCCAAGGTTTGTTCGCGAATGAACATGATCAAGGCAATCACGCCAATCGCCAAAAATCCGGGAATTTCGCGCACTGTATGCAGCCAACCGTTGTCAGATCCGTCGAACTTACCGACTTCGATCACAAAATTATTCAATAGCGCCGACCAGACCGCAAAGGCGATCGGCATTGCGCAGGCCATTACAATCAACAAAACTTTGGGTTGCTGCCATTTCGGTAAATGCGCGGTTTGACCAAGTGGAATGATAAGGGCCATTGGGTATCCAATCTAAGTTGGGTTTACTAACCACGTTTCGCGCTTACTGAAAAGCTAAAAGAAACTTTGTGGATCGATGTCGATCACCAAACGCAGATCCCCTTTGAGCGTCACATTTGACACCCATTGCGAAATCGCGCGTTGCAAGGGTGCGGTTTTGTCCGCCTTGATCAGCATGCGCACGCGATAGCGCCCCCTGACACGGGCGATGGGAGCGGGTGCCGGACCAAAGACTTGGGCATTGATCTGTCGCAAGGGGCCATCATTGCGCGCCAAATGATTGCCCAAATCAAACGCCTGTTCAACATTCGACGAGATCAAACGCCTGTTCGACATTCGACGCGCTGATAATGATCCCCGCCAATCGACCAAAGGGCGGCACGCCTGCGGCCTGTCGCGCGCTGGCCTCGGCTTGCCAAAATCCGTCCTCGTCCCCTGCCAAAATCGCGCGGATCACGGGGTGCTCAGGTTGGTACGTCTGCAAATACGCAGCCCCAGCTTTTGCGGCACGCCCGGCGCGTCCTGCAACCTGTCGCATCAATTGAAACGTATGTTCCGCCGCGCGCAAATCGGATCCTTGCAGCCCCAAATCCGCATCAATAACGCCCACCAACGTGAGGAGCGGGAAATTGTGCCCCTTGGCCACCAATTGCGTCCCGATGATGATATCCGCGCCCCCGTTGGCGATCGACCTGATTTCATCCTTGAGCGCGCGCGCAGTCCCAAACATATCCGAGGACAGCACGCTAATGCGTGCATCGGGGAACAAAACCTTGGCCTCTTCTGCCAAACGCTCAACCCCGGGCCCGACGGGCGCAAGGCGGTCTTCGGCGGCGCAATGCGGGCATTGGGTCGGTACGGGTTTGGTTTCACCGCATTGATGGCACATCAAACGGTTTAGAAACCGATGCTCGACCATCCGCGCGTCACAGGCATCACAGCCAATTTGTTGCCCACACGCACGACACAGCGTCACGGGCGCATAGCCACGGCGGTTGATAAACAGCATCGATTGTTCGCCACGCTGCAAGCGTGTGTTGATCAGGCTGACCAACTGATCCGACACCCAGCGCGTCGAGGGCAAGGTTTCTGCGCGCATATCAATCGCATGCATGTCAGGCATGACCGCCGCGCCAAACCGATCATCCAATTCAACAAGACTGTATTTTCCCGTCTGCGCGTTCACCCAACTTTCAAGCGAAGGTGTCGCAGAGGCCAAAATCACTTTGCCCCCCGACAGCGATGCCCGCAACACCGCCATGTCGCGGGCGTTATACATCACCCCATCGGTTTGCTTGTAGGATTTGTCATGTTCCTCATCGACCACAATCAGACCAAGGTTTTGAAACGGCAAAAATAACGCCGAGCGCGCACCAATCACCAACTGCGCACCGCCCTGTCCGACCATTTTCCAGATGCGTCGCCGATCTGTCATGGTCACACCCGAATGCCATTCGGCGGGCAGCGCCCCGAAACGGGCCTGTACACGGGTCAAGAATTCGGCGGTCAACGCGATTTCGGGCAAGAGAACCAACACCTGATGCCCTTGGCCAAGCGTTTGCGCCACGGCTTCCAAATAAACTTCGGTTTTGCCCGATCCTGTCACCCCACGCAACAAGGCGGTGGCATAGTGGTCTTGGGCCACGATCTCGCGCAGCGCTTGCGCCGCTTGACTTTGGGCGTCGGTCAAATTTTTGCCGGAGGCAGAGGCATCGAGCGTAGGGAACGCTGCATCGCGCGGGGTGTTTTGTTCCAACACGACGCCAAGCTTGACCAACCCCTTGACCACAGATGATGTCACACCTGCCAACTCGGACAGTTCACCAAGTGTAAAGGGTGCGCCACCATATTCATCCAAAATGTCCAAGACGCGCTTGCGCGCTTCGGTCAGCTTGACCCCCTCATGCAGGGTTCCGCGCACATAAATCTTTCGCATCGCGGGGGGATCCATCAACCCAGGCGCACGTGTTGCCAAGCGCAACATCGACGCCATCGACGTCAACGTATATTCGCCAGATTTTTCCAAGAAAAGCCGCAGCTCATCACGCATGGGCGCCACATCCAAAACGCGAATGACCGAACGGATTTTGGATATATCAAAATCACCGCGCCCTGCCCCCCACACAACGCCCAAAACCTTGCGCGGGCCCAACGGCACCTCGACAAAGGCACCACGGAAACACCCGCCCTCGGGGGCCTTGTAATCCAAGGCGCGGTCAATGGGTTGCGTTGTTAAAACACAAACCAATTCACCTGTATGAAAAAATTCTGCGTCTTGCACCTTTGGTTCCATCTGGGGGTTTTATATGCGCTTAACTTGGAGTAAAGCATCTGGGAACATTGGCCAACCCAACAAAGGATCAAAAATATGAAATTTTTTGTCGACACCGCAGAAATCGATCAAATCAAAGAATTGAACGATTTGGGCATGGTAGACGGTGTAACCACCAACCCATCGTTGATCATGAAATCAGGCCGCGACATCATCGAGGTGACGAAAGAAATCTGTTCGATCGTGTCTGGCCCCGTCAGCGCCGAAGTCACCGCGACGGATGCAGAAACCATGATCGCAGAAGGCCGCAAATTGGTGAAAATCGCCGACAACATCACAGTCAAAGTCCCGCTGACATGGGATGGGTTGAAAGCCTGTAAAACACTGTCTGGCGAAGGTCACATGGTCAACGTCACACTTTGCTTTTCAACAAACCAGGCGATCTTGGCCGCAAAAGCCGGCGCAACATTCATTTCCCCCTTTGTTGGACGGTTGGATGACATCAACCTAGACGGCATGGATCTGATCGAGGATATTCGCATGGTCTATGACAACTATGGGTTTGAAACCCAAGTTCTGGCGGCCTCGATCCGTACAACAAACCACATCACCGATTGCGCACGCGTGGGTGCAGATGTGATTACTGCGCCACCCGCTGTGATCAAAAGCATGATCAACCACCCGTTGACAGACAAAGGTCTGGCGGCATTCTTGGAAGACATCAAAAAAACAGGTCAGAAAATTCTGTAACCTGTGTTACAAAGACGCCGAGTCAGTCAAAAAATTGGTAAACCAAAATCATGGATTCAGTCATACGCGATAAAATATTGGCGCAGCCTGCCGTGATTTTGGATGATCAGGACGTCATGCGCGCCCTGATCGAAGCCAATGACCGTGCACTTGGGTCGAACATCGTTGATCTTCGCGGCGTTGCTATGAAGCGCCTCGAAGACCAACTTGACCGGTTAGAAGACACGCATCGGTCCGTGATTGCAGCGGCCTATGAAAACCTTACGGGGACCAATCAACGGGGACCAATCAAGTTCATCGCGCGGTGCTGGAATTACTGGCACCCACCGATTTCGATGAATTCCTAGGCGTGCTTGGCACCACGGTCGCAGATATCTTGCGGGTTGATTGTATCCGCATCGTCTTTGAAACCCGCAAGATTGACGAAAGTTCGGCGCGGGAATTGGCGGAACTGTCCGATCTTATCACCATTGTTATTCCCGATTTCGTCGATGTTTATTTGGCGCAAGGTCCGTCAAAAACTGCGTCAATCGCAACGCGCCCAATCCCGCGCGGGGCCGAACAAATCTATGGCAGTGCGGCAAGTGATCTGCACTCCGAAGCTTGCATCAAACTGGACATCGGTGCGGGGCATTTGCCTGCGATGCTCTGTCTGGGGTCATCGGACGCCCAGCATTTTGGCCCCCATCAAGGCACCGACCTTTTATCGTTCTTTGCCGGTGTGTTTGAGCAATTGATGAAACGCTGGCTTGCCCAATGATTTCTGCGGCCGTGACTTCGGCCATCGCAGAATGGCTTGATGTAAAATCCGCGGTCGATGATGCAAGCCCACAAACGATCCAAGCCTATCAATCGGATGTTCTGGAATTTGCAACCTTCATCACCGCCTATCATGGGGACGCCACCGGCATTGGTCCGTTGACCCGCATCACCATCACCGACATGCGGGCATGGATGGCACAGATGCGCAACGATGGGCTGGGCGCGCGATCCTTGGCGCGCAAACTGTCCTCTGTGAAATCCTTTTTCAAATGGCTTGCTAAACGCGAAGGGTTTGACCCCACGGTGGTTTTATCCACGAAATCCCCAAAATTCACCAAAAAGCTGCCCCGCCCGTTAAATGAGGCCGCCGCAAAGGATGTGATCGATCTGATTGATGCGCAATCCCCCACCCCGTGGATCAATGCGCGCGATACGGCTGTTGTAACCCTGCTTTACGGCTGTGGCCTGCGCATATCCGAGGCGCTTGGCCTAACAGGCCGCGATTTTCCGATTGCCGATGTTTTGCGCATTACTGGCAAAGGGGGCAAAACGCGGATTGTCCCTGTGATTGATGCGGCAAAAGACGCGGTTGAGACCTATGTTCGGCAATGCCCCTATGATGTGACAGATAACGGCCCCTTGTTTTATGGCACACGCGGCGGGCCATTGACGGCACGCACCATTCAAAAGCTGATGCAATCGGTGCGTATGCAACTGGGCCTTCCTGCAACAGTGACCCCCCACGCCATGCGCCACAGCTTTGCCACCCATTTACTTTCGGCAGGCGGGGATTTGCGATCAATCCAAGAGCTCTTGGGGCATTCAAGCCTGTCCACCACCCAAGCCTATACAGGCGTCGACACCGCGCGTCTTTTGGACGTGTATCACCAAACCCACCCCAAAGCGAAATAGTGCCATCAGTTGCTTGCAACTTTGGGGTATTTCGGCGAAAAGACACCATGATCGATCAAAGCCGCGCCCTTTTTGTTCATTTTTTCACTGCCACGGGTGCGGTGTTTGCGATGCTGGCAATGCTTGCCGCTGCAGATGAACAATGGTCGATGATGTTTCTATGGTTGGTTGTTGCCTTTTTCGTTGATGGGATCGACGGCCCTTTGGCGCGAAAATATGACGTACGCACCAATGCACCACGGTTTGACGGTGTGCTTTTGGACCTGATCATTGACTATTTGACCTATGTTTTCATCCCTGCCTTTGCGCTGTTCAAATCTGGGTTATTGCCGGGATGGACGGGATGGATTGCGATCATCATAATCACATTTGCCTCTGCAATGTATTTTTGCGACGGCAATATGAAAACCAAAGATTACAGTTTTCATGGGTTTCCCGGATGCTGGAATATGTTGGTGATCGTGCTTTTCGCCATCCAACCAAACTTTTGGATCATCTTGGGATTGGTCACCGTTCTGGCGGTTGCCATGTTCCTGCCTGTCAAGTTCATCCACCCTGTGCGCACACAACGTTGGCGCACGGTGTCATTGCCCATCACCTTGGCATGGACCTTCTTTGCGGGTTGGGCGGCATGGGTCGATTTCCATCCCGAAAGCTGGGCCCATTGGGGATTGGTGGTCACGTCGGTTTATTTGCTTTCTGCAGGTGTGATACAGCAAATCTTTCCGGGAAAAGACGGAACAGGCCTTTAATCTTGCGCAATTCACGCGTTTTGGTGGAATTTCATCCAAGTTTTTGGTTCTACCGCTTGTAACTCGTGCCTCAATCGGTAAAATGGGGGCTTATCAGATTTCCAAAGCGGTCGCCGATGGGCCGCTTTTTGCATAGGATCCTACGATGTCGTGGACTGACGAACGTGTTGAGTTGTTGAAAAAAATGTGGGGCGAAGGCCAATCCGCAAGCCAAATCGCAAAAGAATTGGGCGGCGTGACCCGCAACGCAGTGATCGGCAAGGTGCATCGTTTGGGTTTGTCGAACCGTGCAGCATCGACCACAACAGCGCCCAAGGCAGAGCCCAAGGCCAAAGCCGCGCCAAAGGCCGAACCAAAACCCACGCCCAAGGAACCCGTTGCCGCGAAACCGGTTGAGGCAACAGAACAACGCCCATCAAACGTGACCCCACTGCGTCGTCAAATCATCCCAGCGGGCCAACCGTTGCCACCGCAACCGTCCGCGAATGAAATCAGCCCCGAAGCCTTGGCGCGGGTCAATGAGATCGAGAAAAAAGCGAAAAAGCTGACCTTGCTTGAGCTGACCGAAAAGACTTGCAAATGGCCAGTTGGCGATCCTGCAACGGATGATTTCTGGTTCTGTGGTCTTCCATCACAATCCGGCAAACCCTATTGCGAGGCGCATGTTGGCGTCGCCTTCCAACCGATGAATTCACGGCGTGACCGTCGTCGGTAAATCGGCACCCACATCGAAATACCTTAAAAAAAGCCGCGCAATGTCGCGGCTTTTTTGTGCGACCTGTGCAAAAACGCGCAATCACTGTCAAAACCTGAACAGAGTGCGCAATTGAAACCTTGCCCCGCACTCCCTATTCTTGTGTCAAAGAGGAGCATGCCAATGTCCATTCGACCTATTTTAGAACAACGCCACGCCACCCCAACAATGGAAGGTGCAGGTGTTCATCTGCATCGCGCTTTCGGGTTTGCAGACCCAAGCGAACTTGACCCCTTCCTTCTGTTCGATGATTTTCGCAATGAACGTCCCGAAGATTTCCGTCGCGGGTTTCCTTGGCATCCCCATCGCGGCATTGAAACCATCACCTATGTTCTGTCGGGCACGGTCCATCACGGCGATAGCTTGGGCAACACAGGGGCTTTGGGCGCGGGCGACGTGCAATGGATGACCGCAGGGTCAGGCATCATGCACCAAGAAATGCCACAAGGAAACGCCAACGGCCAAATGCATGGCTTTCAACTGTGGGCGAACCTTCCGTCATCATTGAAAATGACTGCGCCGCGGTATCAGGATGTCAAATCCAAGGATATTCCAATTATCACCGATGATGACGGCACGGTGGTAAAGGTAATCGTTGGATCCTTCTGGGGGCAAACGGGTCCCGTTGATGGTATCGCCGCTGATCCGCAATATCTGGATATTTTTGTCCCTGCAGGCGTCAAAAAAACCTTCAAGGTGGACACATATCGCAAAGCGTTTGCCTATGTCTTTGAAGGTGCAGGCGCCTTTGCCGACGCATCCAAACCCTTTGGCGTGCTATTGGAAAAAGAGGTCGCAGGCGAAGAATACAATATCCGCGATATGTCCGGAAACCGTACTTTGGTCAAATTTGGAACAGGCGACGAAGTCACCGTTCAAGCGGGACCAGAGGGCATTCGCTTTCTGCTCATCTCGGGTGCGCCGCTGCAAGAGCCAGTTGCATGGCATGGCCCAATCGTGATGAACACGCACGAAGAAATCATGCAAGCGGTGAAAGAATTGCGCAACGGCACCTTTATCAAAGCCGATCACTAATCGCGCAGGGCATTCAATGCGCGCAAGACAAGCGTGGTATAAAGATCAGTCACGGCGTCGGCATCCAACCGCCCGCCGTGACGAAACCATGTTGTTACCTCGGTCAACATGCCGATGATCGCCAAGGTCGCAATCCGACTGTCGGGCACATCAAAAACGCCACGATCCACACCGTGTTCGATGATGCGCTCTAACCGTGTTTCATAAGATTTGCGCAGATCTTCTATGATGCGGAAATTTTCGGTGCTCAGATTTCTAAGCTCCATATACGCGATGAAAACCGCATCACGCCGCGCAAGGTGATAGTCGATGTGAAAGCGCGTGAAGTCTGACATCGCGTGGATCGGATCATCTGACACGCCCACCCCGTCCCATGCGGCGATCAATTCGACCATATGATCGTGCATCATTGAAAACAAAAGCGATTGTTTGTCAGGGGTGTAATTATAAAGTGCGCCTGCCTGAACGCCCACTTCGGCCGCAATTTGGCGCATCGACACTGCGGCAAAGCCATGCTTTGCAAACAGTGCCTCGGCAACCGCACGAACGCGCGGGCCTGTTGTCTGAGAATGTGATCCAGTCGTTCTTGCCATAAACATGTCATAACTGAACATGTGTTCAAATAAAACCCCCCGCGATATTGGCGTAAAATATCCTAAAAATGCGGTTGAACCGTTGCACGCCTGCGCCGAAGCCGTTACATCGCAATCAATCATCATGATGAAGGAGTCCCCTATGACCTCCCCACTTCGTTTGGGTATCGCCGGACTGGGAACAGTCGGCGTTGGCGTTGTTAAAATCATTCAGCAAAAAGCTGACCTTTTGGCCATGCGTACGGGACGCCCCATCACCATCACCGCGGTATCTGCCAAATCGCAGTCCAAAAACCGTGGCGTGGATCTGTCAAACTATGCATGGGAAGACGACGCCGTTGCCTTGGCCACACGCGACGATGTCGATGTATTTGTCGAATTGATTGGCGGGCATGAGGGCACAGCGCTTGATGCGACGCGCGCAGCCCTTGCCGCAGGCAAAGATGTTGTCACCGCGAACAAGGCGATGCTGGCACATTTCGGCCAAGAGCTTGCGGTCATGGCCGAAGACGCAAACCGCGTATTGCGCTTTGAGGCGGCCGTTGCAGGTGGCATCCCTGTGATTAAATCCCTGACCGAAGGTTTGGCAGGAAACAAGATCACGCGCGTCGTGGGCGTCATGAATGGCACGTGTAACTATATCCTCACCCGGATGCAGTCGTCAGGCCTCAGCTATGACGTGGTGTTTCAAGAAGCTGCCGATTTGGGCTATCTTGAGGCCGATCCAAATCTGGATGTGGGCGGTATCGATGCGGGTCACAAATTGGCCGTTCTGTCATCCATCGCATTTGGCACCCAAGTGAATTTTGATGGTGTCGAATTGCAAGGCATTCAGAACATTTCTATCGAAGATATCCACCAAGCCGCCGACATGGGGTATCGTATCAAATTGTTGGGCGTCGCACGGATGACAGATACGGGATTGGAACAACGCATGTCGCCATGTTTGGTGCGCGACACATCGCCCATCGCACAGCTTGAAGGTGGCACCAATATGGTTGTCATCGAAGGCGACGAAGTCGGACAAATTGTTCTGCGCGGTGCTGGCGCGGGCGAAGGCCCAACAGCCAGTGCGGTCCTGTCCGATATCGTGGATATCGCACGCGGAACCCGCCTGCCCACATTTGGTCAACCAGCGCGCAGCTTGAAACCTGTGGATGCAATCACATCAGATGCGGCAACACCCTATTACGTGCGTCTTGCCCTGCGTGACCTGCCCGGCGCGCTTGCCAAGGTCGCGACTGTGCTGGGAAATAACAACATTTCCATCCGTCAAATGCGGCAATATGATCACACTGACGAAAATGCGCCTGTTTTGATCGTAACGCATGAAACCGATAACGCAAACATGTTGCGCGCCATAGACCAATTGCCGCAAACTGGCGTTGTGATCGGGGCGCCTGTCGCGCTTCGCATCGAATCTGTTTAATTCTGACCCAAGGAACCCTTTATGAGCCCGCAAAAAATCGACTTTAACGACCGCATGTTATCACTCGGCTTGGCGCGGGTGTCCGAGGCGGCCGCAATTGCATCCGCCGATTTGGTGGGCCGTGGCGATGAAAAGGCAGCGGATCAGGCCGCCGTCAACGCGATGCGCGAACAGCTGAACAAATTGGACATCGCTGGTGTGGTCGTGATCGGCGAAGGCGAACGCGACGAAGCGCCGATGCTCTATATCGGCGAAGAGGTTGGCACAGGCACAGGCCCGGGCGTTGATATCGCGCTCGACCCGCTTGAAGGCACAACGCTGACCGCAAAAGACATGCCGAACGCGTTGACAGTCATTGCAATGGGTCCACGTGGATCAATGTTGCATGCGCCCGACACCTATATGGAAAAGCTGGCAATCGGACCGGGCTTTGCCCCTGACACTGTCACGCTTGACATGACACCGGCAGAACGGGTGAACGCCTTGGCCGCCGCCAAAGGCTGTGCGCCACGTGACATTACGGTCTGTATCCTTGAGCGTCCCCGCCACCAAGCAATGATCGACGAAGTGCGCTCAACTGGTGCGTCAATCCGTTTGATTACCGATGGCGACGTCGCAGGTGTGATGCATTGTGCAGAACCTGCCGTCACAGGGATCGACATGTACATGGGTACAGGCGGCGCGCCCGAAGGCGTTTTGGCAGCCGCTGCATTGAAATGCATGGGCGGTCAAATCTATGGTCGCTTGGTGTTCCGCAATGACGACGAAAAAGCCCGCGCTGTAAAAGCAGGGATTACAGATTTCGATCGCGTTTACACGCGTGATGAAATGGTGACCCAAGATGTGATTTTCGCGGCCACTGGCGTGACCGGCGGATCGCTGTTGCCAGGCATCAAACGCGAAGTGGGCTATATCACAACCGAAACACTGTTGATGCGGTCAAAAACAGGTTCGGTGCGCCGCATGGTGTATCGCAACCCGCGCAGTTAACTGTGGCCTTTCTGGGTGTAGAGACCTCTTTAACGGGCCGGCGCTGGATCGGCCCGACTGACACGACCCACCGCTTGGCCGAAGCGATGGCCCAAGCCACCGCGCTGCCGCCGCCGCT
>Ga0181555_1003798_pt1 | contig 11831 bp, 6 predicted proteins | sample 011ome_15_FD_145601 | JGI IMG/M metagenome (GOLD analysis project Ga0181555, IMG submission 145601) | Coastal salt marsh microbial communities from the Groves Creek Marsh, Skidaway Island, Georgia - 011504AT metaG (spades assembly) | ecosystem: Environmental > Aquatic > Marine > Intertidal zone >...
CAATTTGTGACGCCGGGGCGATGCTTTTTCTCCACTTCTTCACTCGCGTCGTCTGCGACGCTTTCTTTCCGGCGGAAAAGAGTTTTCAAAGCCATCTCCTCAAAGACGCACAAAACGAGAGCGACGATGCCCGCGTTACCAACAGCAATTACAACAGACGACGATACTAAGACTCCCGACGACGACGACGATGATGATGATGCGCGTCGTGAAAGAACAACGTCACACGCGCGGAACAAAACGATCGATTTAAAGCGAGAAAACGTCTACGCGTTGGTACGCGTTCGCGCGAGAATGTCGTCGTCTTCGTCAACGTTAGGCCATTCGGAACACATATTCACGGAGATTTTACAAAACGCGCTGGAACTCGCGCGAGGTAAAGTCGGGGGAAAAGATATAATGGATGCCACGCGAGTGGTGCATTTCGAGACGAACAAGACTGAAGCAGAAGAATCCGCGATTGGCGCGGTGCGAATGAAGAGGAAGGATTTGGAGTTATTCGCGTCCGCGATGAAAGAATACGACGCGTTGTACAGAAAAAGAAAGACTAACGATAATAATTGTAATAATAGGACAGAAGAAGAGGATAGCGTTGGTTTGCGGATAGAAGTTTTGCGCGCGGCGAATTCGTTGTTAGATATGGTCGGCGTCGAGAGCGAAAGAGATATGGTCGACGCGTTGCTGTTGAACGAATAATAGTTGTTTCGTGAATATACGAATTTAGGATAGATACTACGCTAGGATAGATACTATAGTATTACACATCATCATATCATCTCGCGTATGGCCTTCTCCGTCAACACGCCGATGTACGGTAAGCACCGGTACGCGCCGTTGTAATCTAAGCCAAAGCCGACGACGAACTCGTCCTCGCACTCGATGCCGATATACAAACCTTCCTCTTTACTCTCATTTGCATCATTTTCTCTCGCCAGTAACCGTTCAAACGCTTTCGTGTTCTCTTCTCTCCTTCTCGCTTGTTTATTCAGGAGCGTCGCGCAGTGCACGTCTTTCGCGCCTTGCGCGTATAAAGCGTCGCACAAGGTGACCAGAGTGTTCCCGGTGTCCACGATATCTTCGATCACGACGACGGTTTTCCCACGCACGTTTCCTTTCACGTGCACGTTTTTCACTTTCTCGCTCCCGACGCCGGATGCGTTCACGTTTTCGTACGACGTCGCGACGCACGATCCCAGTTCCAAGTCCACCATTACTCCTTCTTCTTCTTCCAGTACCATCTGATGGAGCCGTCGCATGACATCGGAGGCGAAAAACATCGCGCCGGTCATGCACGGGAGGAAAATAACGTTCTCGTAAAAACGCGACTTCTTTCCGAATCGCGCGTGAATTGCAGACGAGACGTGCTCCACCGCAGAAGCGATGTCTTCGCGCGAGTAAAGGACGCGCGAGATTGGATGCTCGCTCAGCTTCATGACGATACGCGAAGAAGAGAGATTGGACTTTAAAGGCGGAAGGAAATTTTGAATTTTCTGTGAAGGATTCTTTCCTACTACTCATGACTACTCTATTCTATCGCGCGTCTTTCTTTCGTAACGTTTCCTCTCTCACGTTTTCATCCTCCTCGACGTCGCAGTCGCTTTCGACGACGCATTCTTTCAGAGTGCTGTTCTTACCGACACGCGCGCGATCGCCAACGACGCAGTTTACGATTTGACAATTTGCTTCGACGCGAGCGTTCGCGCCGATTACGGAGTTTGTAATCTTCGAATTGGCGCCGACGCGAGCGTCGCGAGAAATGACGGAACGTTTGATGTGCGTTTTTTCGCCGATGAAAACGCCGGGGAGTATCGCACAGTGCGCGCCGATGATGGCTTTACCTCCGAGTTCGACGTCAGAGGCGACGAAGTTTTCGTGTCTCGCGGACGGTTCTCGGCCGACTAAAGATTGCGCAGAGGAAAGAATCTCTTTGCTGATTTCTAGAAAGTGCGGGGTAACGCGCTCGATTTCGCACGCAAAATTATCTCGCTGTTGTTCCGGACGACAAATGATCGCCAAGACGGGCTTGCTCAAAGTACCGCCGTTCTCAACGACGTCGTTTTCTTTACCGTCGTCGCATTTATTCGTAGCCGCCGTATTCCAAAATTGCGCTTTGCACATCTCCGGTACGATGTCATTTTTCAACGACAAAAAGCTCTTCGCACCATTACTACTCCTCGCTAACGATACTTTCTTCAAGCATTTCACCAACGCCGCCGTTGAAAAACAATACACTCGCACGTCTCTGTACCGCACGCTCGCTCGAACGTTGCCCGCGGAATCCAACGCCGATCGATTAATCTTCACCGTCTTCTCGCTCTCGCTCGAGGAAAACACTAACCTCTTGATCATCAACTTCTTACTCTTCCTATTCCTACTCGTACTACTCTCTTCCACGTCGTCGCTCAAACCGACATACTTCGCGTTCTTCGGCGCGCGTCCGTATTTAGCGTCGATTTCATCCCACGCTCTCCTCTCGGACATCAAAACCGTCAACGACGCGTCCAGACGCCGGTGCGCCGTCGCGATCTCCTCCAGCGGGACGTCAAACACCGTCTTGTGAGAAACGACCAAAACGTTTTCGTCCTCTGATTCGTTCATTTTCTCCTTTTTTGTCAGCACCTCTCTCAACGCGTTCGCGTCGCCGCCTTCGCCTTCGACTTCGAGGACTTCGAAGAATGTCATGTTCTTCTTCTCCGTCGTCGTCGTCGCGTTGTTCAACGTCGTCACAGCGCTCTTGTTCGAAGACGACGACGACGGCACGGAAGACGACGACGCGTTACACGTCGTCGTCATTTTCTCGCACAACGCTTTCGCGAACTTCGCGTCTTCTTTCGTACTCACGCACACCGCGCACGACGTCACGAGATGCGAGGGACACTTTTGCACGGATTCGATCGCGTATTGCAACAGCGGTTTAAACAGGAGCAACTGCGCGACGTCGCTCTTCCTTCTTTTCTCGCCTTTTGTGTCCTTCTTCTCGTGTTCCTTTCGCTGTCCCTCCCGCGTTTCTTCGTTTCTCTCGTCTCGTTCCGACGATGCGAGCGCGAGGATGATTGCTCTCATGATAGTCTTCGTACGCGCGGAAGTAAGTCGTTGGAGACCTTTAAGTGATGTTTGCGGGGAAAGAAAACCTTCTTCCCGAGACAGACGGCAAAACGAATCAACACACACGAACAACACACATATAACGAACTTTACGTGTGAGAATAAAAACGAGAACTTTAGAACAGAGGAGTAAAAACTCTTCTCTCTGAAGTGTGTTTCTGTCGTCCTCTCAAATCTTCTTCTTTCAGTCTTCGTGTCGTTGTTGTTTCTTAGAGCGTTCGTATAAAAGACATCATGGGAGGAGGAAACACCGACGAAGGGACGACGAGCGGAACAAACCACAGTCTTTCACAGCTGAAGAGAAAAGCAAAAACGAAAGTGAAAGAGTTCATCCACACGGCGCAAATGAAACGAGAACACGTGGAACGAGAGATTTCTTCTGGGGGCGAACATCAAGACGGGAAGCACTCGCTCGCGTTCAAGTGCGTGCGCTTGAGAGAACTCGTCAGATTGGTGCGTAACGCGAAAACGAAACAAGAGGAACGCGCGATAGTGGCGAAAGAATCCGCGGCGATACGAGACGCGTTCGCGGATGCGAAACTGTCCAACATGTTTCGACACAGGAACGTGGCGAAGTTGTTGTTCGTGCACATGCTGGGGTACCCGACGCATTTCGGGCAGATGGAGTGCGTGCAGTTGACGGCGATGGCGGATTACGCGAATAAACGGTTGGGGTATTTAGGATTGATGACGCTGATGGACGAACGCTCGGAAGTGACGATGCTGATTACGAACAGCGTGAAGAGCGATTTGATGAGTAAGAATGTGTACGTGGTTGGGTTAGGGTTGTGCGCGTTGGGGAACATATGCACCAGCGAGATGGCTCGAGACGTGAGCGAGGAGGTGAGGAAGTTGATGCTGTCGAAGAACAGCTACGTGAGGAAGAAGGCGGCGCTGTGCGCGATTCGAGTGGCGAAGAAAGTGCCCGAGTTAGCGGAGAGTTTTCTAGATCCGTGCGAGAGGTTGTTGAACGACAGACATCACGGAGTTTTGTTAGCCGCGGTGACGTTAGCGTATAGGTTGTGCGAAGGACCGTCGGACGTTTTTGAGGATACCGAGGACGTGAGGAAAGCGGACGAGATTGACGGCGAGTTTGACGAAGACGCCGCCGATCGAGCAACCGAACGATTGAGAAAGAAAGTTGGTTCGTTGTGTAAAGTTTTGAAAGCGTTGAATTCACAGCAGACGAAGAAAAAGAGCGTCGGTTCCTCGAGCGCGAATAATAATAATAATAATACTAATAATAGTAATAATCAACAAAGCGAACACGACGTCGGAGGGCACTCGGATCCGTTTTTACAGGTGCACATTTTAAAACTTCTGAAAGTATTAGGCCGAGGATGTAGCGAGACGTCGGATGAAATGTCAGACACCTTAGCGCACGTGGCTTCCAACACGGAGTTTTCGAGCAAAAACTTTGCCGGCGCTTCGATCTTGTTGGAATGCGTCGAGTGCATCGTAGAAACGGAATCGGTTGGTGGATTAAGAGTGTTAGCGGTGAATATTCTCGGGAAGTTTTTAGCGAGTAAAGAAAACAACGCAAAGTATGTCGCGTTGACGGCGTTATCGTCCGTGGTTAAAATTGATCAAGGCGCGGTGCAGAGACATCGAAAAACTATAGTCGAGTGCGTGAAGGATTCCGACGTGAGCATTCGGAAATCGGCGTTAAACTTAGTGTATAATTTAGTTAACGCGAGCAACGTTCGAACGTTAGTGCCGGAACTTTTAGAGTACCTGAAAGTTGCGGACAAAGAGTTCAAACGCGATTTAACGAAACGCATCGTAACGCTCATAGGAGAAAATGCGCCGGATGATCGTTGGCGATGCGAAATGACCGTGGAGACGTTTCGTCAAGCGGGAGAATACGTGGACGATGTGGACCAAAGAACTTTTTGCGGCGTCGTGTCGCGAGGAGACGAAAAGTTGCAAGCCTTGATTGGCCGGAGCATGTTTAAAGCGTGCGTAGATTTAGGAGAGAACGCAACGCAGCAGTTGAAATCGACGACGTGTTGGGTGTGTGGCGAGTTTGCGGATTGCATAGCGCACGTGCCGACGTTGGAAAACGAGGAGAAGAATACCGTGACGATTCAAGATATTGCCGCGTTGTTGAAAGTATTTTTGAGAGACGCGAAAGAGAGTGAAATTACGAAACAATACGCGTTGACGGCAATGACAAAAGTAACGGCGAGAGATCAATCGCAAGCTGCGCAAGCGATTGACGCGATGAAGCCGTTACAAGCATCCGTTGACTTGGAATTGCAAGCCAGGGCGTGCGAATATTCGCACATCATTGAAGCCGGGTCGGAGGTGTTGACGACGGTGATGGAACGCGTGCCGCCGCCGGAAGCGCCGAAATTCGTCGAGTTGGGGAAAAAGAAACGACGAAAATCGTTAGCTACCAGTAACGCTCGAGCGGTTGGTGAGGAGAACACGAGCGAAAGCGCCGCGTTAGGAGACTTGCTCGATTTTGGCGGTGAAAATGACGCGGTGCAAACGAGTGCTACAGTCGCAAACTCGCCGGCGGCGGCGTCAAAGGTGGTGGTCGCCGCGGCGAATGTGTTGGACGATCTCTTCGCTGACATCGAATCTGCGCCTGCGTCTGCGCCAGTTGCGCCTCCTTCTCCTTCACACGTGACTGCGCAAGTTGTATCGAAGCAACCACCGGAAATTCATCACTCTCCGCAAGTCTCTTTGGAAGATTTATTAGGAGGCGACGTTTCCATTTCCTCCGCTCCGGCATCTGCGTCGAAACCGCCGCAATTGAACAGTACTGATCCTCTCGAAGATTTATTCGGCGACGCGTCTTCGACGCCTGTTCAATTGAATTCAAATCTTGGACCGATGGCAGCGTCAGTGGCAACGCCGTCATCTGCGACTGGCTTACTAGACGCGTTTGACGCCTCAACTCCGGCGAGTGCGGCACCGGCGAGCACCGCCGCAAAAGCTTCGGCATCGCCTTTGGACGATATGCTCAGTGGTTTGAGTATGGACGCGCTACCTGCTCCTTCGCCACAACCTCCAAAGCCAAAGTCACCGACGACTTGTGCGTTCACCGCGCACGACTCGCAACCTTTGACAATCGTCTTTGAATGTACTAAAGACTCCGTCGATTCGAAGAAAACAACCGTTCTCGCAAAGGTGACATCCGTGAGTCCGGTTTCGAACGTCGCGTTACAATCAGCCGTGCCCAAGTCCATGACCGTATTTTTAGAACACGCTTCTGGAAGTGCGCTGAAGGGCAGCGGTGAAAGCGAGATACTCACACAAATTATGCGCGTCGAAAACTCCATGCACGGTGAGAAAGCGTTGGCGATGAAACTGCGCGTTTCGTACGTGGACGACGCATCGGGAGCAGAAAAAGTGGAAATGGTCACGGTAGCCGGTTTCCCGTCGAAATTCTAGTAAGTTTAGTCTCTCCAGCAGAGTGAGTGAAAATAAATTTGATACACACAAAATACATGATAATAAAATACATAATCAATTCTACATCTAGTACATCTACTTTTCGTTTGCGAAATCTGCGACGCGATTTGAGCTTTCAAACACGGTAAATTCGCGCAAATCAATGAGTGCTTTTATATCGCCGTCGTCGCTGAATATCACACCAATCTCACACTCGGCTTGTTTAAATCTGTTCATATTCATCTCCATCGTTTCCTCGGCGGAAAGAATACACCCGATTGGTTCCATGACATCTTTTGCTTTCATCTCGACGTCATAGTACCCGTCTTTGTTCCCGTCGACCGCGTTCGCGAGCGCTACGACGGAGATGACACCGATTGGAGTTTTATACGCGGCGCTCTCCTCGATGAATTTATCGTACACTATAGCGTGCGAAGTCGTCGCTAACGATCCGACATGCCTCTCTTCTATCATTTTTTTAGCGACGTCTTTCAGTTTTGCATCTTTGTATACTTTCGCGCACGTTTTCGAAACGTCCACCAACGCGGCGCTTTCGTGTAAAACTTTCGCAGCGGCAGATCTTCGCGTCGTCGAAGTCGTCGTCGTTTCCGTTTCCGTTCCTTCAAAACCAACTCGAGCGAAGTTATCGTAAATCGACGTCGCCGATTTTGATTCTCGATCGTCAATCTTGGCGAATTCATCGAACGATGCGTTCGCGAACCCGTCGCCGGAATCCATGGACGCTTCTTCAAAAATTAAACCCGCGGTTTGTTGCGTGTCGAACCAAGCGTCGGCGGATTTCACCGCCCAGCTCGCCACACCAACTGTTCCCATGAGCGGTAAAATAATTTTCGCGTTCCCGGTCAACTCAAACAACAACAAAATTGCCGTCAAAGGCACGCGACACACGGATGCCAACACGCCAGCCATCCCGACCAACGCGTACGCCTGCGGCGGTGCGACTTCAATCAAATTGGACATCGAGTCCATGTGCGCGAGAAATCCACCATAAGATGCGCCTAAAGCGGCGCCCATAAACAAAGACGGGGCGTACACCCCACCGACTAACCCGCTCGATCGACATAAACTCGTCGCTAGCAGTTTTGCCGCGATCAACTGCACCAACAACTCTGGTTTATAAATTTGTAACACGTCCGTCGTTAACAACGCGTTGACGTTATCGAACCCGTTGTAGGACACTTCGGGGTAAAATATGGAAAAGATGCCCAAGGCGAACCCACCTAACGGTGCTTGCGCGTATCTCGGTATCCCAAATCCACTCTTTGCGTGCGAATCGCTCAAAAAACCGGCTAAATCCGTGGTGCGATTGGAGACGCCTCGGAAAATAATCGCCGTCGCGCCGCACAACAACCCGAGCGGCAAATACAACGGTAACTCTGCTAAAGTCAACAATTCAAACGGTGGCACGTTGAAACTCGGAGACTCCCCCAACAACAAATTCGTCATCGTCCCCGCTAAAACAGCGGCCACGATGACCATCTCCGTCGTCGACGCGTTGTTAAACTGCTGCTGACCAAACGTATACGTCGAATTCCGAGCTAACACGCTTTCGAACCCGAAAAAGAGACCGGCTATGGGCGCCCCGAACCCCGCGGACAAGCCCGCCGCCGCTCCCGCCGCGAGCAACCCAACGTTTCCGACGCTACTACTAATATTACTATTTCCGTTACTGTTGTTGTTGTTGTTGTTGTTGTTGTTTAAGCTTTTCTTTTCGTCGACGCCAAACGCTTTCAATTCGAAATAACTCGCCACTCTCCCGACGCCGCTACTCACCGCCGCGCCAATCTCCACGCTCGGTCCTTCCGGTCCTAAACTCGCCCCCGTGCCTAAAGTTACCACCGCGGCGACTGTTTTCAACACCGTTTTCTTCACATCTTCTACTACCACACTCGATGTCTTCGTCGCGTTTTTGTTCTCTTCCTCCCTCGTCGAAACCGCCGCCGCCGCCGTCGCCGCTCGAGACGTCGCGGTACCAACCGCCTCCTCCCCGAGAAACGAACCCCCGGCGACGTCCCTCAACGCCGAAACCACGCACCCGCCTAACGTAGGCACGATCACTTGTAACGAGTGGCTCACGAACGACGCGTTTCCGCTGTTTTGACTCAACGTTTGAAACTTATTCAGCACGAGGACATCCGTGGTCGGTGTCGTCTGCTCGACGATCGTTTCCGACGTCGACGATGGCACCAAGAACGTTTGAAACGTAAAATCAAACACCGACCTGTGCACGTGACTCTCGGCTAAGTTGAACGCGCTCACCGCGAGACCGGTCGTCACGCCAACCGCCACGGCGACGAGGAGAAGTTCCGAATTGTTCGGGTCGGTTTCCCTTCGCGTCGTCGATGAATTTACGACGACGACGAACGAGCGTTGTTGTTGCGTGCGATGACGACGACTTTGAGGACGAGAATGATGCGTTTCAAGTAAAAAGGATGATGATCGAGAGAAGAGACGACGATGCTTTTGCTTTTGCGGATGGAAACAGGACGCGCGCGACGACCTCGACGATGTCGTCGTCATCCTTCTTCTCGGTGTTCCTTTGTCTCAAAAAGTGAGGGAAAATGGTCCCCTCTGAGGTACTCCTCTTGGGAAATCCAACGCATCTGCAATAATGGTACGTGAATACAGCGCGCTATGACTACTCGTATTATTACTACTGCTCTAAAACTATTACTGCTCGTATTGCGCGAACAAAAATGCGATATATTTTAAGGTCTGGGAACGTCTTTCATTTCCATCCGCGCGACTCGAATGCCGAAGCACGTCAGCTGACCTCTCGCGCCGTACATGACGGAATACGCGACGAGTAAATATTTCCCGTCCTTGGTCCAGTGGACGGTCGGGTAGGCGTATTGCATCGCGCCTGGCTTTAACAAGGATTTGTCCAACTCTGGTTTGATGATTTCTCGCATACCGCCGGGTTCGATTTTCGCGAACGGTTTCCAAGAGTCGACGCCGTCGGTGGATTTGCTGACGGCGAGGACGAGCGGGTCTCGGGTGCGCGGGTGGTGGTTGTACGCTGCGACGAAGAAGGATTTTGAAGGGGAAGAGGAAGAAGACAAAGTTTTTTCGTCGACGTTGTCGTCGGCGTCGTAAGTATCGCCATCGTCGATGCGAATGGTGTGCATTTTCGAGTTTGGATTCGGCAACGTCGTCTCGGAAGCTTCGGTCCAGGTTTTGCCGTTGTCTCTCGAAATACTGACGAACGCGACGCCAGATTTGGTTCGAAAATGTTGCACCAACACGTTGTTCGTCCTTCCTCCTTTGTTGTTGTTGTTCTCTTTCTTCTTCGTCGTCTTCCTTCTTTCACTCTTTCTCTCGACGACGGTATTTTCAATCAACCACGACTCGCCTTTCGTAGCTGTTAAATTCCCAAACACTTCCCACGTCAACCCTTGATCCATAGATCGTATAACTCCCGCGCTACCTTTCCTCAACAGACTCGCATCTTTCACCTCGCTCTTCATCTGTGGACACGTCTTCCCGGGCTCTCTCCAAAAAGGCAACACCCACGACCCGTCTTCCAACTCCACCAACGTATTCGCTATAACTTTCGGCATCCCGTCTTCGCTTCCGTAGGATAAAATAACCTGTCCACTCGACCACGTCTTCCCGTTATCGTCGCTCACTTTATACACGACGTCCCCGCCCGGTGAGTGCCTCAACGCGTTTCTCGACTGGTCGTAATACCGACACTTCCGCGAACTCACCGTGTATAACAAAAACACTCTCTGTCCGCTCACTTTCAGAACCGGCGTCCAAACAGGGAGCTGATCGTCCTTCGCGATCATTTCCGGTCTCGAAAACGAAACGCCGTTATCTCTCGATATCGCCCAATAAAGCGCTTGCCGGATGGACCCTTCGTATTCCGTCGGTGACGCTTGAAACGCAACCGCGATGGATCCGTCCGGTAACTCACTCGGCATCGCCATGTGCATGTATTTGAATTCAGATTCACTTTCAAAATTCTTTTTACTGCTCTTCGAACCTGTGAAAGTCGTCTCGGACGGTAACTCGTGTCCTTTCGCGACCCAGGAGTACGCGATTTTACCGTTCGTCGGCGTGAACGCGTATTTACGATGGCTTTGATGCGCATCGACTTTCGCATTCGCATTCAAAGCGTCGTTCGAAACACCGACCCGATGCACGTCGTTTCTGATGACCAGAACGGCCAAGGAAACGATCAGAGAAGAAACCGCGACATCGAGACCACGCGAAAACCAATGATACCATTTCCATCTGCGACGAAATCGTTGTTTTTTTACGTCATTTTTTTCTTCCTCCTCCTCCTCGTCGTCGTCGAAGCGCTCGTTGAACATCTTCTTCGACTCGCCTCTTTGGAGAGACGCGTTCGTTGCTTTTCCCCGAACGAAGAAGAAGGAACCCTTCAAATTTAGGGTATCATATAAAACCCTAAATAGAATGTGTGCTCGAAGCAAAAGTGGATAAATTGGAGAAAGAATATCTCTGACTCTCTCTCTCTCTCTTTCTTTCTTTCCTTTGCGACTGTCTGTCTGTCTGGTTTTACTACCAAACGCGGATTGTGTTGAAAGAGAGAGCTCGAAGTGATTATGACGACGACGACCATGATTTCGACCGCGAGAACCGGGGGGGGTGTTTGCAGGACGACGACGACTGCGGTTGTTCGAAGAAGTTTAAGAAAATCATCATCGTCATCATCATCATCACGACGTCATTCACATTACGTCCAAAAGTTTTCGAGAGCGACGAGCGCTTCTTCGACGAACACGAGTTCAGGCGAGTGCGACCTCGTCGAGTGCGAGGCGAATTTCGGTGAAGAAGGAGGAGGAGTTAAAGGCGCGAAAATCAACGGCAAAGAAATCTCCGCATCTGCGATGCGACGTTTAACACTCACGAACCAATTTAACGAACAAGTCGTTTTACCTCAAACCGAGAATAAGAAAGACGTCGTTGTGTATTTGCGCCACCTCGGGTGACTGTTCTGTTGGTCTTTTGCGAACAGCATGAGTTCAAAAAGACCGGAGATTCAAAAATTAGGCGGCGATATTACGTTCATTTCGGTATCGCCGACGGCGGAGAAGCTGCGAAAGTTTCTCGAACTCAATCCGGAGGTGCCGGCGGATCGCGTCTTCGTCGACACGTCGAAGACGTTCGAGGCGTATAAAGCGGCCGGGTTTGGGAATTTAACAGACGTGGATAAATCGACGAAACCGGAGATGAAACCTCCCGGGTTTAGTTTGCAAGACTGGTGGAAGTACATCACCAACGTCATCGCGTTGTCTCCCATCGACCCGAACGAAAAACTCACCGGTCCTCCCGAA
>Ga0181555_1003804_pt1 | contig 11822 bp, 12 predicted proteins | sample 011ome_15_FD_145601 | JGI IMG/M metagenome (GOLD analysis project Ga0181555, IMG submission 145601) | Coastal salt marsh microbial communities from the Groves Creek Marsh, Skidaway Island, Georgia - 011504AT metaG (spades assembly) | ecosystem: Environmental > Aquatic > Marine > Intertidal zone...
GAAAGTAGTTATTGCACAAATGGATCTTGTAATTGGTGGGGATACAGGCCCAACTCACATGGCTTGGGCGCTTAATGTGCCATCTATTACACTGTTTGGCTCTACACCAGGGTATCGTAATACATATTCAACAGATATCAATCTAGTGATTGAATCAAAATCTAAAGTCGATCCTTGTAAGATTGATAAAAATGATCTCTCAATTAAAACCATTAAAGTAAGTGATATTGTTAAAATAATCAAAGAATTACTTAAGGATAAATTATGAAAATCACCATTGCCGGCACCGGCTACGTTGGTCTTTCTAACGCCATGCTTTTATCCCAAAATCATGATGTTGTAGCGCTGGATATTGATTCTGATAAGGTAGAAAAACTAAACAACAAAATCTCCCCAATCGTAGATACTGAGATTGAAGACTTTTTAGCCAATAAAGACCTTAACTTTACTGCCACCTTGGATAAAGATCTGGCTTATAAAGATGCTGATTTTGTCATCATTGCCACTCCGACTGATTACGATACCGATAACAACTACTTTAATACCGACTCAGTAGAAGCAGTCATCCAAGATGTGATTGATATTAGTCCTAAGGCTACAATGATTATCAAATCAACCGTACCGGTTGGCTATACTCAAAGTATTAAGAGTAAGTTTAATATTGATAACATCATCTTCTCACCAGAGTTTTTAAGAGAAGGCTTAGCGCTTTATGATAATCTACACCCCTCACGCATTATTGTCGGCGAAAAGTCTGATAGAGCTGAAGTGTTTGCCAACCTTCTGCAAGAGGGTGCTATAAAAGAGAATATCGATATTCTGTTTACAGATTCTACAGAAGCAGAGGCAGTAAAGCTTTTTAGTAATACTTATCTTGCTATGAGAGTCTCATACTTTAATGAACTAGATTCGTACGCTGAAGCGCACAGCCTAGATTCAAAACAAATCATTGAAGGTGTGGGTCTTGATCCAAGAATTGGAAATCATTACAACAATCCTAGCTTTGGCTACGGTGGGTATTGCCTTCCAAAAGATACTAAACAGTTAAAGGCTAACTATCAAGATGTGCCTAATGCGCTGATTAGTGCTATTGTTGATGCTAACTCTACTCGTAAAGACTTTATTGCAGATTCTATCATCTCTAAAAATCCGAAAATAGTGGGCATACACCGCCTTATTATGAAGAGTGGCTCTGATAATTTTAGAGCGTCAAGTATCCAAGGTATCATGAAACGCATTAAGGCTAAAGGCATCGACGTGGTTATTTACGAGCCAGTGCTTACAGAGCAAGGTGAAGAAGAGTTTTTCCACTCAAAAGTGATTGGTGATTTAAATGAATTTAAACAAATTAGCAATGTGATTGTTGCCAATAGAATGGTAGATGAACTTAGTGATGTAAAAGATAAAGTCTATACGAGAGACTTATTTAACTCTGATTAACAAAATAGGATTTACATGAAAGTATTAGTAACAGGCTCAGCAGGCTTTATCGGTTCAGCGCTCTCAATCAGATTGCTTGATAGAGGTAATGAAGTAGTAGGTATTGATAATCATAATGACTATTATGACCCCAAGCTTAAAGAGGCTCGTTTAGCAAGGCATGCTGATCATCCAAACTACACTCACATCAGAATGAACCTTGAAGATCGCGAGGCGATGGCTAAGCTGTTTGAAGATGAAAAATTTGAAGGTGTCGTTAATCTAGCAGCGCAAGCAGGTGTTAGATATTCTATTGAGAATCCATTAGCCTACATTGATACTAACTTAGTTGGCTTTGCCCACATACTAGAAGGTTGTCGACATAACAAAGTAGGGCACCTTGTGTACGCTTCATCAAGCTCTACTTATGGTCTTAATACCAAACAGCCATTCTCAACGCATGATGCGGTCAACCATCCAGTAAGTTTGTATGCGGCCACTAAAAAAGCCAATGAACTGATGGCACATACCTACAGTCATTTGTATGATTTACCAACGACAGGCCTAAGGTTCTTCACCGTATATGGTCCATACGATAGACCAGACATGGCACTACAAAAGTTCACCAGAGCCATTATGAATGATGAGCCTATCACTGTGTTTAACTACGGCAAACACCGTAGGGACTTTACTTATATTGATGATATCGTCGAAGGCATTATTAGAATACTAGATAGGCCTGCACCAGCAAATCCAGACTGGGATAGTAATAACCCGGATCCAGCCACAAGTAGTGCGCCATATAGAGTTTATAATATCGGTAACAATAATCCAGTAGAGCTAATGGATTACATCGAAGCATTAGAAACCTCATTAGGCAAGACAGCAGAAAAAGAACTGCTACCTCTGCAACCAGGAGATGTGCCGGATACTTACGCCGATGTAGATGATCTTGTTGAGCAGTTTGGCTACAAGCCGAGTATGAGCGTTAAGCAGGGTGTGGAGAATTTTGCTAAGTGGTATAAGCAGTATAACAATCTTTAAGTAGTAATAACTTCTTTGGCTTGTTTAATTGAGTCAAGGATAAATTTTGCGTTTGAATTTGTTTCATCAATATCATGGCCGCTTTTAACTAAGACAGTGTTCTGAATCCCTGCTGAGTTTGCAGCTTGTATATCGGCTTCTTTGTCGCCAATCATCCATGATTTTTTCGTATCAATACTGTATTTATCATTGGCTTGATTAAACATGCCAGGTTTGGGTTTTCTACAATTGCAGTTTGCTTCTGGAGCATGTGGACAAAAGAAAACATCCAAAATATTAACACCCTGATCTTTAAATTGATTTAACATCCAATTATTAACAACATGAAAGGTATCTTCATCATAATATCCACGGCCGATTCCAGATTGGTTGGTAACAATAATAATTTGGTAATTTAGCGATTGGAAATAAAGACACGCTTCAAACACACCGTCAATAAATTCAAAGTCTTGTATTTTGTGCAGATATCCAACCTCTTTGTTGATTACCCCGTCTCGATCTAGAAACACAGTTTTAATTGACATATGGTTTTTTGTCTAAAGTTAATTTTAAGTTAAGGTAGTATAATGCTAATTTTTACTCACACCTAACGACCTATGGATTTATCTGTTGTTATTCCAGTTTGCAATGAAGAAGAGAGTATTGGCATTCTGATTGAAGAAATTACACAAGCGCTTGATCAAAAATATCAGCATGAGATTATTGTAGTGGATGATGGTAGCACAGATAAAACGCTTGAAGTTTTGTTAAAGATCAAAAAAGATCTACCAACACTTAGAGTTGTTAAGCATTTGCAAAATAGTGGGCAATCCACTGCGGTGCGAACAGGTGTTCAGCATGCTAATTCAAATTGGATTGCCACACTAGATGGCGATGGTCAGAATGATCCAGCTGACATACCTAATTTATATAATGAGCTTGTTAATCAGAATTTAGACCCTTGGCTGGTAGTGGCTGGTTATCGCAAAAAACGTAAAGACACTTGGTTGAAGCGTATATCCTCTAAATATGCCAATAGTATACGTGACAGACTATTAAGAGATGGCACTCCTGATACGGGATGTGGGCTTAAAGTTTTTGCTCGTGATAGTTTTTTAGACCTACCTTATTTTGATCACATGCATCGCTACATCCCGGCATTATTTCAGCGCCAAGGTGGTCGAGTGGTGTCGGTGGAGGTTAATCATCGTCACAGAATGCAAGGCACTTCAAAGTACGGATTTCACAATAGACTTTGGGTTGGAATAGTTGATATTTTAGGAGTGCGTTGGTTGCAAAATCGTGCGCGGTTAACTGGCACACAGGAGCTTTAAAATGCAAGATATTCCAACTTCATGGCTAGTACTTGGTTTTTTAGGCCAAGCGCTTTTTTCAATGCGTTTTTTAATTCAATGGATTTACAGCGAGAAGCATAAAAAAAGCATTATCCCTCATGCGTTCTGGTATTTCAGCTTGGCTGGAGGATTGACACTGCTAGCTTATGCGATTTTAAGACAAGATCCAGTGTTTATCATGGGGCAAGGCATGGGCTTGTTTGTCTATGTTCGTAATCTGATGCTGATTCGCAAGGAAGCGTTAGAAAGTTCTTAGTTACATTCTTGTTTTGGACTAAGCGCATAAAATAACGTGTATTTAAATTCAGCAACATGAGTGATCAACTCACCTTGCTTAATAGTCTTGTTGATTTTTGGTACAGTATAAGGCGTGTCATCATCCCAAAGCCACAAGCACTGAGTTGAGTCTTTATAGTGCTTTTTTCTAAAGTTTCTATTTCCGATAATAATGTTGTTTTTTTGATAATGCGACAATAGGTGTGAGCCAATAAAACCATCTTCAGTTTTTATAATCGAGCCTTTTATGGCGGATTCGGGCAATTTATCAAACGTTTCAATAATTGGTCGATTAAGCCGTCCATATTTTCCAAGCTCGGGTCCTATGGTAACTTGCGCAATACGAATTGATAATATTAGAACAGTAAAAATTATCGTAATGATAGTAAACCAATGCATTATTGATTTTGATAGTAACGTCTTTCTTTCAATTCTAGCTAGCATCCACAAAGGAAATATCATCATTAAAGGATGAAACCAGCGTACTTTAAAATGCGGCATACTGACAAAAATTGCCAACAAAATAACCGACGTAAGAATGATTAAATAGAATCTATTTAATAACAGCGATGAATCATTTTTTGAAGCTTGCTTATCAGTATTAAATATTTTTCTCCAAGAGCTAATGATGAATATTAATACAAATGGCATAACAAAAGCAATAGCAGCTCCAGTAAACTGGCCCACAGATTTTATTCGATCAACTAATAAATTATCACTCGTTACATTTAGTTTCTGATCAATTGATAAAAATATTTCTTGATAATGCTGTGTTAGCCAATAAGCATGCGGCCCGATAATCAGTATAAAAACCCCAATGCTCAGTAGTATTTTTTGATCAGTAATAACCCTTCTAAATGAAGCTACAGAAATAGCTGAAATAAGTAGTGGAACCATAAACAACAAAAAGCTGTATTTCGCCATTAAGCCAATACCTAGAGCAAGCCCCAAATACAGGTAATTTTTAATAGAGTTATTATCTTTAAGTAGCAATAGGGCGTGTAATGATAGAATAATGCCAAAACCTAATAGAATGGTATGGGTAAAGCCTTGATGCATATGCCAGGCAAACGAAGGCATGAGTAAATAAGAAAAGGTTGCAATATAACGAGTCTGCAGGTGTTGAAACAGCCGCCCAGATACCAGCCAAGTAAACCAAAATGTTAAAGAAATAAGTGCATATTTTAGAAGTGTTAATGCAAGTAGCCCTGTACCAAAAATTTGAAACATAGACCAACTCAACCAACTATATAAAGGCGGTTGCGGGATTGGATAGCCTAGTAGTAAGTTTTGAGCATGATCAATTTGTTCAGAGTCATCAACCTGAAGTATCTGACTGAATAAGATTCGCACCAATAAATGAATAAAAATATAAATAAATAGCCAAAATACTGGATGATAAAATAGATCATTTTTATTTGTGTTATTCATTGACATTATTATCCATATATGAACATTATTAACAAACTATTATTACTAATAAATCCTCTAATGGGTTTGTTGATTTTTATCCTTCCATCAGCTTTGATTGCTATTCCAAAAGGCGGAAGCGTTGTTGCTTTGATGCTTATTTTGAGCCTTGTGGGTTTGGCTATAAACAGAAATAAATTAGAGCTAGACAAGTGGGAAAAATATTTTGTCTTTTCGTTTATATTTTACTTTTCTGTTATAGCGATTAACTTGTGGTGGTTTGATGGAAAATTGCATGATCTTGACACACCTTCTAGGCTTTTATTAGTTTTACCCATCTTTTTCTTTATTAGGAAAACCAATATCAGTGTTAATTGGTTTATTTGGGGGGTTGTTTTTGGCTCAATTTTAGCTGGATTGATTAAATTTGGAATTATTGACGTATATTATCTTTCAAAAGTAATTACAGTTCAAACCGGCAGTTTTACTTTGTTTTCTTCAATATTCGCTCTGTCTAGTCTAGTGTTTATTGGAAAAGGCAACTCAAAAATTAAAAATACTTTACTATGTGTCGCTTTTGCTTCGGGCATGGTGGCTTCATTTATATCAGGGGGTAGAGGGGTGTGGATTGCAGCAATATTATCGTTGATATTTATATCGATAATTAATCCAATGAAGTGGAGTATTAGATCTAGATTGTCAGCTATGCTGTTGATGGTTATGTTATTTTATTCAGCCTACTTAACCCCTCAAACAGGCGTAAAAAACAGGATTGATTTGGCATTAAAAAACACTACTAGCTGGGCCCAAAATGGGCAAGCAAATACATCTTCTGGTGCTAGACTTGAAATGTGGAAAGCCTCCTTTGAGGTGATTAAAGAAAATCCAATTATTGGCGTTGGGGAAGATAATTATGCTAAGCACCAGAAAAGACTAATTGAGCAGGGAAGAATAGATAAATCTGTTGGCAACTACCTTCATCCGCACGGGGAATATATCACTAGTTTGGTTGAGCAAGGGATAATAGGGTTGTTAGCATTTATTTTTGTATTGTTAGCTCCTATCATGTTTTTTTTAAATATTATTAAATATAAGCTATTTAATTATCAAGAAAGAGTGCTTGCAGCTTCAGGGATGCTAATTATCCTACATTTTGGATTTTATTCATTCACAGCAACGGTTTTTGCTCATCAATCAACAACATTATTTTTTGCAGTTTTTCTTGTAATAATAATTGGTTTGTCGACATTCAAAGATAAAAAAAGATAAATATTTCTCAGTCCTTGATGGCTTTGAACTCCCATAAAATGTGTGATTTTTTTTGTAGAATATTGTATATACAATATTTTTGATAATTTTGACAAATTGAGAATAGACTTTATCAATTCCTTGAGAAAATTTTATTCTTTTGACTTGGATAATATCAAATTTTCCATTAAATCCATATACAAGAGCTCCTGGATTTGGCATGGTGAAGTATGTGTGCGTCTTATGGCTAATGAAGTTAACATGTGTAGGATCAGCAAATACTTCTGCTCTAGGATAGCACGGCGTGATAGCATAAAAAATACCTCCAGGCTTCAATACTCTGTAAGCTTCATTCATAAAATTAATAAATGGAAATTGAGCTTGGTTGTTGATAATGGAAAACCGCGGTATATGTTCTAAAAAATCATAAGTTGAAACAGAGTCAAAAGTTGAGTCATTAAATGGCAATGGGTCTAATACAACATTACTTTGCGTGTAATGAAAATTATTAGAGCTTTGTGAAATAATATCGACTCCATAAAGGTCATCATGATTAAACGGATTTCTAGGTGTATTGCCACAGCCTATATCCAAATGTTTTGTTTTTGTCATTTAACCACTCCTAGCCTCTCTCCTTGGTAGCTACCATCCTTAACTCTATCACACCAAACAGTGTTTGCCAAATACCATTCAACTGTTTTTCTAATGCCTGTTGCAAAGGTTTCATCAGGCGTCCAATTAAGTTCACTAGCAATCTTAGTTGCATCAATTGCATATCTGACATCGTGCCCCGCTCTATCACCCACATAGGTAATAAGCTGTTCATATTTTCTAATTCCATCAAGTTTGCTTGGTACTAGTTCGTCTAGAATGCTACAAACAGTTTTAACAACATCAATATTTTGTAATTCATTATGCCCACCAATATTATACGTTTCTCCATTTTTCCCAGTAAGTGCAACATGCAGTAGTGCTCTTGCATGATCATCAACATACAGCCAATCGCGTATTTGTTTACCATTGCCGTAGATTGGTAAATCTTTACCTTCTAAAGCATTGAGAATAATAAGAGGTATTAGTTTTTCAGGGAATTGATAGGGGCCGTAGTTATTAGAGCAGTTCGTTATTAGTGTTGGAAATTTAAAAGTGCGCTGCCAGGCACGTACTAAATGATCAGAACTTGCTTTTGCTGCTGAGTAAGGTGAACTTGGTGCATATGGGGTTTCTTCAGTAAATAGAGTATTTGTACCTTCTAAATCACCATAGACTTCATCGGTGGATACATGATGAAACTTAAAGTTATTTTTTTTATCACCTTTTAAGCTATTCCAATAGTCTCTAGCCTCTTCAAGTAACACGTAAGTGCCAACAATATTAGTTTGTATGAATTCACCAGGGCCATCAATAGATCTATCCACGTGAGACTCTGCTGCTAAATGCATTACAATATCAGGCTGGTGCTCATTAAATACGCGTTTAATCTCATTGGCATCACAAATATCAACTTGTTCAAATGCATACCTTATATCATTCTCAATAGAGCTCAGAGACTCTAAATTACCCGCATAGGTAAGCTTGTCAACATTAACTACATTATGATAAGTATTATCGATAATATGACGAATAACAGCAGAGCCAATAAAGCCCGCACCGCCGGTGATTAAAAGTTTTTGATTTGTCATGAGACCAACCCCTGAGCATGAGAAAAATAATTAACGGCTGTAATGAAGCCTTTAACACTGCCACAATCGAACCTTACCCCTTGGAATTTATAGGCAATTACTTTGCCTTGCTTAGCTAATGTCATTAGTGCATCGGTAATTTGAATTTCGCCATTTTTATCCGGGCTGGTATTTTCAAGTACGTCAAAGATTTCAGGGGTGAGAATATACCTACCAATGATGGCTAAGTTGGTAGGTGCATCTTCTGGAGATGGCTTTTCTACCATGCCATTCACACGATAAGCGTTAGTTGAACCTTCTAACAACTCACCATCAACCACCCCGTACTTATCCACCTCTGTCATTGACACTTCTTCAATAGCAACAATGCAGCAATCAGGGTGCTGTTCGTACAACTTAGTCATTTGCATAAGTACTGAATCACCATCACTCGTACATAAATCATCCGGCAAAATAACGGCAAATGGCTCGTTGCCAATTAGTGGCTTTCCAGTATAGATGGCATGCCCTAGCCCAAGCATTTGCTGTTGCTCTATATAGGCAAAGGCACATTGCTCTGATGCGTGATTTACTTCATTAAGTAAAGACTCTTTAGCCGTACCTTTAATACTGGCTTCAATATCTGCGTGCGGCTCAAAGTGATTTTTGATCGCTTGTTTGTATTTACTAGTGACCATGGCCATGGTTGTTATACCAGCTTTCATTGCCTCTTCCACACCGTATTGAATTAGTGGCTTAGTAAGTATGGGTAGCATCTCTTTAGGGATGGCTTTAGTAGCAGGTAAAAAACGAGTGCCGTAACCTGCTACAGGAAACAAACATTTATTAACAATATTCATAATTTATCTTTGAAATTTCTCAGCAAGGTTAATTTTGCCATATTCAACACCTGGTTGATCGTAAGTGTTGATTTGCAAAAATGCACCGATACAAGAGACTAAAAGTTGGTAGCTAAACATGATTTTGGCGATGTTGTATTCATCCACTGTGCGAATAGAAATTACGTCGCAAGGAATATCATCTTGTTCTTGGATTGACTGAATAGTAGCATCAGCTTGCATATTTAACAATTCATTAAAGCTAAAGCCTTCTGCGCATTCCCAGGCTAAATCATCGAATTTGTTAGCAGGCGTTTTTGGGATAATACTACCATCCTTTAAATCATCAATTTTGATGAAAGTCACGGTTTTATCACGCACACCATCCATAATCATTTGCAAGAAACTATGCTGGTCAACCGGGCCGACTAGGCCAATTGGTGTGAGCGCTTGGCGGGTGCCGTTGATGTTAATTTTCCCCAAACTCTCTGCCCAAAGCTGCACATACCACTTATTAAAACTTTCTAATAGGGATGAATAAGAAAAAACAACATTAATATTAAACCGACTTTTATTCTCAACTAAAAATCGTGATTTTCTGATAATCGGCTTATAGTAGGCACCCTGCTCAAAAAAACTATCCGCTACACGCCTACAACCACTTAACAGGTTGTCAATATCCACACCAACCATAGCTAGCGGCACCAAACCTACCGTGCTGAACACAGAGAAGCGCCCACCAATATTCTCAGCCAGATCAAAAGTTTTTATGTTGTTATCGTTGGCAAGCTTAGTTAAAGTGCTTTTAGCTTCTGAAATAATCGTACAATTACTAGCATTAATTTCGACCAATGCATTCAGGTACTTAAAAATACTAATTGTTTCAATAGTGCTGCCAGATTTGGAAATAATGACAAACTGCGCATCGTTTAAATCAACCTTTTTCAAACAATGGTTAATCTTAAGTGGATCAACTGTTTCCAAAAAAAGTAGGTCTTTGTGGTAGTTATTAGAAGGCAATAAAAACTCATAAATTGCGCGTGCACCTAAGCTGGAGCCGCCAATACCCAAAACAACGATATGCTTTTTAGTAACACTTTTAGCATAGTCTTTAATTTCAGTCGTATCTTGATAGGGCAAATTGTAATAACCGATACTCTCACGCTCAGCCTTAATACGCTCGAAAATTTCAGTATTTGATTTGATTTGGTAGAAATTTTTATGATACTTCATACTTATATTAAATCTGTCAATTTGGATTTGATTATACTAAGGCTAGCCTTGATGAATGTTCAATTTTAACTGGGTTTTCGTTTAACATACAGATATACCTATTTAGCAAAATAAATAACAATGATTTACAACGATATTAACTTTAACCAAAAAACCATTTTAATCACCGGTGGCGCTGGCTTCATTGGTAGTAATTTAGCTTTTTATTTTCAAGAAAACTACCCTGATTCACAAGTAGTTGTATTTGATTGCTTTAGAAGTGAAGCTACTTTTGCTAATGGCAACTTACAAAGTTTTGGTCATTACAAAAACTTGATCGGCTTTACTGGTGATGTGGTTTGTGGCAACATCAATAACAAAGCCGGTTTAGCATTACTAGATGATTATAAATTTGACTACATGTTTCATCAAGCAGCCATTTCTGACACACGTGTATACGATCAGGAAATTGTCATGCAAACCAATGTCAATTCATTTTATGATTTACTTAACAAAGCCAAAGGTGACGATGCAGTCATGGTGTATGCCAGCTCTGCAGCTACTTATGGCAGCTTGCCATCGCCACAAACTGTGGGCACGGAACATCCTGAAAATCCTTATGGATTTAGCAAGTATATGATGGATCAAATTGCTTATCGATACAGTCGCGAAAACCCAAATATGACGATTGTTGGTTTAAAATTCTTTAATGTTTATGGTCCTAGAGAATATTACAAGGCGAAAACTTCATCAATGGTTATTCAGCTAGGGCATCAAATCCTAGACGGCAAAGCGCCGAAATTATTTGAAAATTCAGATCAAATATTACGTGACTTTATTAATATTGAAGACGTAGTACAGGCTAATATCAAAGCCTGCAATCCTAAACAAAATGGCACTTATAATGTTGGCACTAGTACACCTAGAAGCTTTCAAGATATTGCCGATATTCTGCAAACTGAGCTTGGCACAGACTTAGGCACTAATTACATTAAAAATCCTTACGATGGCTATCAAATGCATACTCAGGCTGATATTAGCACTTCTCAAGAGAATTTAGATTTCAGCCCTATTGTCAGCCTAGAGGAAGGCATTAAAGCTTACATTCCAGAAATTAAACGCCTACATGGCACTGATATTTCATGATTAACCTACAAGGAAAGTCACCAAAGTTATTAGTTATTGGTGACCTAATGATTGACCATTACTTATGGGGGTCATGCGAACGCATTTCACCTGAAGCGCCTGTACAGGTTGTCAATGTTAAAAGCGAAAGTGCAGTTCTTGGTGGCGCTGGCAATGTCATTAACAACTTAAGAGCACTGGGTGCACAGGTCGATGTTATTAGTGTGATTGGTGGTTGTGAAATTTCAGATGAA
>Ga0181555_1003828_pt1 | contig 11774 bp, 4 predicted proteins | sample 011ome_15_FD_145601 | JGI IMG/M metagenome (GOLD analysis project Ga0181555, IMG submission 145601) | Coastal salt marsh microbial communities from the Groves Creek Marsh, Skidaway Island, Georgia - 011504AT metaG (spades assembly) | ecosystem: Environmental > Aquatic > Marine > Intertidal zone >...
TTAACAATGTTTATGACGGTGCAAGCGGAACAGTAACAGCGTATATCAATGGTGTAGACAGCGGTAATAAAACATTTACTACAACATTAAATGAAAACGGAACATTTGATAAACTTATTATTAGTGGGCAAGGAGATGTTCATGATACAATTAGTGCAGCAACATATCCTACAGGTTTTTATCAAACATTTGACGCAAAAATTACAGGTGCTTTAACCAGCACATATAGTGTTGGTGTAAACGATCAAGCAATGGAACACACTGTAACAGGTCCAACAAATTATGTTTCAGTAGTGTATGATGATATGACTAGCCTTCCTTCAATTGATGTAAGCAGTGCTACAATAACAGAAAAAACACCTGGAGCAATGAAATATATTTCAGGTGTTCCTTATTATGCTCCTGCATCTGGCACTGATGCTGTTTTTACAATTTCAGGCTTAAAGGTAAACAATCTAACAGGACAGGCATATAGAGATTCAAACGTAATTATTAATTTATATGCTGGTACTAGATTAGAAGGAACCGCCACAGGAAAATCAGGCAGACTGATGGATAGTCATGCTTATGATTATGCTGATATGGATGGAGCAGTTTCCATGTTGACTGGTGGTATTCCTAATGTTAATATTGGCGTAGGATCAGCGTATGATTTGGGTGACTTAGAGTTTACTGGTAACGGATATGGTAGAGAAGTACATTATATAGGACCAGTAGTTTATAACTGTAATGGAAATAGTACGCAGATAGATATTACAGATAAAGCATTACAAATTTATGACGGTGGAGTAATTGGATTTGATGAAGAAGATATACCGGTGGCCAGTTCACTAGGCGCTGCCAATCTTGGCAACGGTAAACGAGTTTATGGATTTGGCGCAGGCAGTGACACTCCGAGTTACAATTCAGCAATAGATTATTATGCAAACCAAGCGTGGACTGGTGCTATGACAGTAGCAGGTACACAAGAAGCAATTTTCCGTTGGGGTTTAATGAGACATCATACAGTTGATTATTCAACTGGATTTTTACCAGCAGGCCCTGACTTAAATACCGGGCGTTCAGGTAGACAGTATATAACTTTTGCATTTAAGAGAACGGTTGTTGCTAACTTTGATATAGCAATTAATAGTAGTACAGGTATTGCCGGACTTTGGATCGCAGCACCAGGAACAACCATTGATGGTGCTAGTGGATCAAACGGTTGGTTAGATGCAACAGCGCAATATTTAGGTGTTGGTGTCCCAGGTGCTAACACTGGTAGTGGTGGTAACGGTAGTGATGGTTGTGCGTTAACGGGTGCAGATATTGTACCTACAGGATCAAGTATTAACGGAAGTTATACACTTACATTAGGAAGTGAGAATATGAGTAATGCAACAGGTAATGTTGTACTAGTTCGTATAGGTTTAGATGGATTCCAAACACTAAACTCTATTAGTGTAGGAGTGGCGAGCTAATGGCAGTTTCAGATAATCAGAAACTTGACTACTTATGGAAAAAGTTAGGTTACGGTGTTGCTAAAACTGATACTAACGACCAAAAATTAGCGGCTAATGAAAGTATTGTTAGTCCGTTATTACTTCGTGCTGATAAATTATTAACTGATGCAAGTACTATTCCAAGTGTTATGCCTTCAACATCATCCGGTGTTGTTAATGTATATCCTACCAGTGCGCCAATTGAATGTACACCAGATGTTACGGCAACTGCTGATAGAACTTGGAAAACAGGATATACAGATTGGATTCCGCCAGAATTTGGATCTACATACCTAGTTAAAGTTTATATTCATACAAGTGGTGATGCAGCCGGAGCAGGAAGTTTAAGTAACCAAGTGTTTATTACTGGTTCTGGTAATAATGATGAATGGTATTTTGATTATCAAGCAGGCACATTAAACTTCATTGGTGATAACTTACCTAATGGAAAAAGTTTTACTGGTAAAAGTGTTTACATAAGCGGCGCAGTATACACTGGCACATTTGGACTAAGCGCATCTGCTACAGCAGGTTTGAGTATTTTAGAAGTCAATGATAGTCCTACAAATGTAAATGTTTCAAATGCATCTGTTATTAAATTTAATACTACCAATGGATTCCAATTAACAGATGAAGGCTCTGGTAGTGTTTTAGTTGAAATCACAGATGTACCTACAAGTTTAACAGATTTAAGTATATCTGATGGCTTAGCCGGACAATTTTTAACAACTGATGGTGCTGGTGGATTTACATTTGCCAATACATTAATTAATGGTACAGTACCATCAACTGAAGCATTTCAAGTAACAGTAAGTTCGCAGAGTAGTTTTACACTGTCAACAACGCCCGCTGATGCAGAGTCTATAGATGTATATGTTAACGGTGTTATACAGGTTCCTGGATTAACTGAAAACTATACAGTACTTAATAATATTTTATCATTGAACGATGCTGTACCGCAAGGCGGTGAAGTAATTATAAAACATCGTTCAGCACACGCCACAGTTACACAACTTCAAGCAGGTAGTGTTACAAATCAAACCCTCAATCTTGTTTACACAAGTCACGAATACACCGGTGACGGTAGTACAACCGACTTCACTTGTCAAGCAGACCACACAGTACACAGCGTTTTAGTGTTTGTAAATGGACTGATAGTCTCAACAAATGACTACAGTATTTCAGGTTCTACACTAACATTTGGCACTGCGCCAGCACTAAATGATGTGGTAATTTTCCGCTATATGCCGGTTTAACTGGCTACTTAATAACTTCAACAAATAGGTAAATAAGGATGTAGAGTCTATGGCTCTATATAATGGTCTATTCGATTATAGGCCGTTTCAATATATTGAAATGGGGAAATCTAAAAATGGCTTTTAGACAAATTAAAACTCCTGCTATTGCAACTAGTGCAGTTACCGAAGACAAACTGAACGTATCCTCGATCGACAGTCAAACTGCGATCAGCGTTCTACCTGACATCGATAACGACGCTATTCTTGTGTATGATAGTGCTAACTCGGCCCTACGTAAGATTACTATTGCTAATATTATCGAAGATAGTATTACAACTGATAATCTACAAGAAGGCTCGACTAACAGATTCTTCACAGAAGCAAGAGTAGATACAGAAATTGATAGTTACTTAGTCGGTGGTACCGGAGTAACTATTGCAAGTGGAAATATTAGCATTGGTCAAGACGTCGGAACAACTGCTAACGTAACTTTCGCTACAGTAACAGCAGATCTAACAGGTGATGTTAACGGTGACGTTACATCAACTGGTACATCAACATTTGCTACAGTTGACATTAATGGCGGTGCAATCGATGGCACAGTTATTGGTGGTACAACGGCTGCAGCAGGTAACTTTACAACAATTGACGCCAGTGGTAACGTAACCATTACTGGTGACTTAACAGTCCAAGGTACAACAATTAGTGTTTCAAGCACAGACGTTGCTATCGGCGACAACATTATTGTTCTTAACGCAGATGAAACTGGTGCTCCTTCACAGGACGCTGGTATCGAAATTGAGCGTGGATCAGCAGATAATGCAAGATTCATTTGGGACGAAACAAATGATCAGTGGGCAGCACAAGTTTATGATTCAGGCACAAGTGGTTGGATTCTTGCTGACGTTGCTATGGCAGATATTTCTGCAACAACATTTACTGGTAACCTAAACGGTGACGTTTTAGCTGCAGACGGTACTTTAGTACTAGACGCTGGCACAGACGGCACAGATGCTACATTTACTGGCGATGTAACTGGTGACACTACAGGTGCTCATAACGGTACAGTTGGTGCAACTACACCTAGCACAGGTGCATTTACAACTATTACTGCTTCTGGTGGCTACACTGGTGACGTAAATGGTGACGTAAATGGTAACATTACTTCATCTGGTACAAGTTCATTCACTGGTACAACATCATTCACAACTATTGATGTGAACGGTGGTAATATTGATGGTACACCAATTGGTTCTTCAGCAACATCAACAGGTGCATTTACAACTATTACTGCTTCTGGTGGCTACACCGGTTCAGTAACTGGTAACGTAACTGGTAACCTAAATGGTGACGTTTTAGCTGCTGATGGTACTTTAGTACTAGATGCTGGTACAGACGGTACAGACGCAACATTTACTGGTAGTGTAACAGGTAATGCAAGTTCAGCAACTGCTCTAGCAAGTGCTCGTAACTTTAGCATTACAGGTGACGTAACTGCTCCAGCAATTAGTTTTGATGGTACAGGTAACGTTGCTCTAAGTTCAACACTATCAAACAGTGGTGTTACTGCTGGTTCATACGGTAGTACAACACAAATTCCAGTTATCACTGTTGACAGTAAAGGTCGTATAACAGCAGTCACTCTAGCAAACAGTGGTGCTTCACTAACAATTAGTGATGGTGCAGCAAGTGATTCTGTGGTTGTTGGTACAGATACACTAACTTTCGCAGGTGGAACTGGTGTTACTTCAGCAGTAACAGATAATCAAGTTACACTAAGCATTGGTCAGGCTGTTGGAACAACTGATGATGTAACATTTGACACAGTAACAGTAACAGAAATTACAGATGGTACTGCTACAATAACAGGTGGTGCAGTTTCTGGTGTAACAACACTAACAATGACTGGTGATTTAAACATCAACAACAACTTTACAATCAACGCTACAACAGGTATGGCATCTGGTGACTTAACTGGTTCCTTAACTGGTAACGCTGATACAGCAACTAAATTAGCAACAGCTCGTGACCTAAGTCTAACTGGTGACGCAACTGCTACAATAGTTGGCTTTGATGGTTCTCAAAACAAGAGTGCTACACTTACACTTGCTAACTCTGGTGTAACTGCTGGCACAGTTGGTAGTGCTACACAGATTCCTGTACTAACAATCGACGCAAAAGGTCGTATTACAGGTACAACTGTTGCAACACCAAGCGTTTCAATGAGCTATCAAGGTGACAGTGGTAGTGACACTCTTGTTACTTCAACCGAAACACTAACATTTGCTGGTGGTACAGGTTTAACAAGTGCTGTAACTGCTAACCAGGTTGCATTTAGCCTAGACAACACTTCGGTAACTGCTGGTACATATGGTTCAAGTACAGCCGTTGCTACAATCGCAATTGACGCACAAGGTCGTATCACAAGTGCTTCTGATACAGCGATTGCTCTAAGCACATCTGTTGCTGGTGACACTGGTACTGAAAGCATTGCTGTTGGTACAGATACATTTACAATCGCTGGTGGCACAGGTATTGAAACTGCTGCTGCAAGTGATACAATTACAGTTACACTAAGTAACACAGGCGTAACTGCTGGTACAGTTGGTAGTTCAACTGCTATTCCTGTAATTACATTCAACGCACAAGGTCAAATCACAGGCGTTTCAACTGCAACCTCTGGTTCAGTTCTAACAATGGCTGCTGATACTGGTACACAAGACACAGTCCTACTTGCAAGTGATGTTCTAACATTTACAGGTGGTACAGGTGTTGCTACAACAGTTTCAGACAATGAAATCACTATTGACATTGGCCAGGCTGTTGGTACATCTGACAACGTTACATTTAACGATGTGACTGTAAGTGGTACACTAACATCAGATGACATTACATCTACAAACGTTACTGTTGCTGGTAATGCAACAATTAGTGGTAACCTAACTGTTAGTGGTACAACTACTACAGTTAACTCTACTACTGTAACAATTGATGATCCAGTATTTACATTAGGTGGCGATACTGCTCCTAGTGCTGTAGACTCAGCCGATAGAGGTATTGAGTTTAACTGGTATGATGGTAACGCCTCAGCTGCTAAAGTCGGCTTTATGGGTTGGGATCAGAGTGCAGAATCATTTGTATTCTACGCTGATGCTACTAACTCAGGTGAAGCATTTACTGGTACTGCTGCTGATGCAGAATTTGGTGCGCTAACAGTAACAGGTATTACATCTAGTGGTACAATTAGTGGTAACCTAACTGGTAATGCAACTGGTAATGTAACTGGTGACGTTCTAGCTGCAGACGGTACTAAGGTACTTGAAAACGGCACAGACGGCACAGATGCTACATTTACTGGTGATGTAACTGGTGACTTAACTGGTACTGCTGATTATGCAGATGCATTGTCAAGTGCAGTCACAGTGGGACTAAGCGGTGATGCAACTGGTTCTGCTACATTTGTACAGTCTGGTGATACTGCTACAATCGCAACTACACTAGCATCAACTGGTGTAACTGCAAGTTCATATGGTGACGGTCAAAACGTTGCTACATTTACTGTAGATGCAAAAGGCCGCCTAACAGCAGCCGGAACAGCAGCTATTGACATTACACAGGCTATTGCTGGTGATACAGGTACAGACAGCGTAAGTCTAGGTACTGACACACTAACATTTAGTGGTGGTACAGGTGTTGCGACAACTATTACTGATAACGATGTTGAAATTGCTATTGGTCAGGATGTTGCTACAACTGCTAACGTTACATTTGGTGGCATTAGTGTTACTAATAACGTAACAATTGGTGGTACAACAGGTATTACTGGTGAAGCAACTCTAGCAAGTGCTACAGTTAGCGATCTAACTGCTGGTCGTGTTGTATTAGCAGGTACTAGTGGTTCTCTAGAAGATAGTGGTAACCTAACATTTGATGGTAGTACATTAGATGTAACAGGTGCTATTGATGCTTCTGGTACAATTACTGGTGGTACACTAACTGATGGTACTGCATCATTTACAGCAGGTGCTCTAAGCGGTGCTACAACTGGTGCGTTCTCAAGCAACGTAACTGTTGGTGGTACATTTGATGCAACTGGCAATTCTACAATTGGTGGTACATTAGATATTACAGGTGCAACAACTGCAACTGGTCTAATTACTGGTAACGGTGGATTTAGTGGTGCCTTAACTGGTAACGTAACTGGTACAGTAAGTGACATCAGTAACCACAACCTAAGTGGCCTAGGTGATGTAACAATCACAAGTGCTACAGCAGGTCAGCAACTAGAGTGGAATGGTAGTGCATGGGTAAATGCTACTAAGTACTTTAACGTTATTGATCTAGCAGACGTTGACGATACAACTCTAACTGGTAAAGGCGATTACCTACTACAGGTTAAAGCAGATGCTAGTGGATTTGAACTTGTTGACCCTGCTACAGTTTCGTTTAGTACACAAAACCGTGTAACACTAAACGGTGACGGTAGTGCAACAACATTTAGTCTAGGATTTACACCAAACAGCGGAACACTTGTGTTCGTTGGTGGTATTATCCAGGATCCAAGTACACACTACTCGTTTAATGCTTCTAACCAGACAATTACATTTACAGACACTATGCCAACAGGCACAAGTGCTGTGGTTGTAAGTGCTGATAGTAGTGCGGTTCCATATGTTCCAACTAATGGTGTTGGTACAGGTGAGATCCAGAACAATGCTGTAACAAGTGCTAAACTTGAAACAAACATTGACATTGCTGGTACACTAGACGTTACAAGCACATTGACAGCAGATAGTGATGTCAATATTGCTGGTAACCTAACAGTTACTGGTAATGCTACTATTTCTGGTAACCTAACATTTGGTGATGCGGCTAGTGACACTGTTGCGTTTAGCGCAGATGTTGCTAGTAACATGATTCCAGATGCTGATGGTACACGTGATATTGGTGCTACAGCAACAAGGTATGCAAATGTTTATGCAGATAACCTATATGGTTCTCTACAGGAACTTTCAGACTTTGCACACTTCCATAGTTCAGTAACTGTGGTTTCTAGTGGTGAAGCAACTGCTAACGCTTCAGGAACACAAGCATATACATTTAGCGATCTGTCAACAGCGTTGACATATCAAGTGTTCTTGAACAGACAGTTACTTCGTCCAACAGAGTATTCAGTTAGTGGTTCAACATTAACCATTAGTACTGGTGTTCTAGAAGAAAACGATGAACTTGAAGTAACAGGACTAAAGCATACTAATGCTTAAAATATAACTATCCAAACCTAGGGGGAGCCAACCCCCTAGGTGCCGGAAACGGTTTGCGGTAACTGAGTTACTGTCTCGTGGTAGTTAAACTCTAAGGGGAGAGATTAAAATGGCAAGAAAATTAAGAAGTGGCGGTTCAACTAGTGCTAGTTCTCTAGACAGAACCAAGAAATACAAATATAATGCGGCTGGTACACTTACAGAATTTACTGGTGAACCAGGCGATACAGATATCGTTTTTAGTGGTAGTAAATCTAACCTAAGACGTATCGCTGACCTAGAACGTAACATTTCTATCCTGGCAGCACAATTAAAAACAACTGACGGTAACGCGACTGACGGTGATGACTCAAGTTATCCTGATAAATTTACTGAATCAGTGCGTTTTAAAAGTGATACACGTTTTGATGACACAATGTTAGTTAAAACAACTATTGATGCAACAGCAGGTACAGTAGATGCTGGTACATTAAAGATTGCTAGTAAAACTGTTACTGCTACTGGTGATGAGTTAAACATCCTAGATGGTGCTACAGTTTCTGCAGCAGAACTAAACATCCTAGATGGTGCTACAGTTTCTACAGCAGAACTAAACATCCTAGATGGTGCTACACTTTCTACAGCAGAACTAAACTACATGGACGGTGTTACAAGTAATGTTCAAACACAGATCAACACTAAAGCACCTACAGCAAACCCAACATTTACTGGAACAGTAAGTGGTGTATCAGCATCAATGGTTGGACTAGGAAACGTTACTAATGAATCAAAAGCAACAATGTTCGCAAGTCCAACATTTACTGGTACAGTAAGTGGTGTTTCAGCATCACACGTTGGATTAGGAAATGTTACTAACGAATCAAAGGCAACAATGTTCACAAGTCCAACATTTACTGGTACTACTACAGCAGCAGCAGTTACAGCAGCAGCAGTTACTACAACTGGTGATGTAACAGTTGGTGGTAACCTAACAGTTTCAGGAACAACAACTACAGTTAATACTGAAACTATTAACCTAGCAGACAACGTTATCCTTGTTAACTCTAATGCAACTGGTTCTCCGACAGAAAACGGCGGTATTGAAGTTGAGCGTGGTTCAAGTTCAAACGTAAGTTTTGTTTGGAATGAAACAAATGATCAATGGACAACAAGTGGTCAACCTTTAAGATCTGGTCACATGTTACCAGAAACAGATGTTACATATGACTTGGGTTCAAGTTCGCTGGCATGGCGTGACCTATATCTAAGTGGTAGCACAATTAAACTTGGTGGCGCAACGCTAAGTGCCAGTGGTTCAAATCTAGCTCTAGGTGGCGGCGGTTCGTTTGACCTAAGTGCAAACACAACTGACAACCTAGCAGAAGGTTCAACCAATGAGTATTATACAAATACTAAAGTTAGAAACCATATTGAAGGTCAAGACCTTGATATGGGAACAAACAAAGTATTGTTCTCAAACGTTTATGCTACAACTGGTGACTTACCATCAGCAAGTTCATATCACGGTATGTTTGCTCACGTTCACGGTGAAGGCGCAGCGTATTTTGCTCACAGTGGTAGTTGGGTACAACTTGCTAAACAAAACCAGAGTCCATCACTAACATTAAGTGGTGATGTAAGTGGTAGTGCTACATTTACTAACTTAGGTAGTGCTACACTAACTGCTACAGTGGCAAATGATAGTCACTCACACAGTAACTACATTACTTCAAATGCTAATGACACAGCAAGTGGTATCTATACATTTAGTAATACAACTGCTGCAACATCAGCAACAACTGGTGCTGTTAAAATCAGTGGTGGTTTAGGCGTTGGCGGAGCAATTTATGCTGCTGGCGACGTAACTGCTTACTCAGATGATCGTCTAAAGACTAACGTTCATGAAATTGAAAATGGTCTAGATAAAGTAATGGCACTTCGTGGTATTACATTTGAGCGTATTGCAGACGGTAGTATTTCTACTGGTGTTAGCGCACAGGATGTACACGCAGTTCTTCCAGAAGCAGTATCAACTGACGAAGAAGGTTTAATGGCTGTTAAATATGGTAACCTAGTTGGTCTACTAATTGAAGCAATTAAAGATCTAAAAGAAGAAGTTAACGAACTAAAAGGTACTGGTACAGTACACTAATAGTTAGTTTATAACTGATACGGAAAAGGGCAGGAAACTGCCCTTTTCTTTTGTCATAATAAAAGTCTAATTTGTTATAAATACATATAATATAGAATCGCTAGGAGATACTTACAATGGCTTTCAGAAAAATTGATATGCAGCTCATTGAGACTGATATTGCAGACATTCAGGATCCTTTAGTTGCGCTCAATTATGGTTATTCAGGCGCCAATACAAGAGATTTAGGTTTGTTAATGGATCGAGGATCCTCAACAAATGTTGCTTTTATCTGGGATGAAAGTGAAGATCATTTTGCGGTTGTTAATAGTACTGAAACTGGATCCACTGAAGGTAACATAACAATTAGTGGTTATGCTGATATTAAAGCAAATTCGTTTATTGGTAATGTCACAGGTGATATTACAGGTAATCTAACTGGTAACATTACAGGTAATTTAACAGGTAATGTAACAGGTAATGTTACAGGTGATCTAACTGGTGCATCAACAGGCGCACATAATGGCACAGTTGGTGCAACTACACCTTCAACAGGTGTATTTACTACAGTATCAGCAAGTAGTGGGTTCACAGGAAACTTAACTGGTAATGTAACAGGTAGTACAACAGGTATTAACTATGGTAACGTGACAGCAACTGTAGGTACAAGTACCTTTAATAATGTTACAGTGAATGGCAATCTAACATTAAACGGTACAACAACTACAGTAAACTCAACGACAATCGATGTTACAAACTCATTTACATTTGAAGGTTCAACTGCTGACGCTAATGAAACGGTATTGGGTGTTATAGATCCTACAGCAGATAGAACAATTAATCTACCAGATGCATCTGGAACTATTGCGCTTACTAGCGATATTACATTAAGCACACTAAGCGTTACTGCAACAGCTGCAGAATTAAATTACACAGATGGCGTTACAAGTGCTATCCAAACACAACTAGATTCCAAACAAGCAAGTTTAACACATAATGAAAATAGTAGTCCTTATGTTGTGACTAGTACAGATGCAACTAATAATACAGGTAGTACACTAGCAATTACAGCAGCCACATTGGGTTTTGATTTAAGTGATGCAGTTAGTTACACTATATTCATTAACAGACTATACCTGAGATCAAGTGAAGTGAGTGTTAATACAAGCAACGGAACTTTAACATTTAGTGCTGACATTCTAGAAGCATCAGATGAAATAGATGCTGTGTGGATTACATAAATAGTATAAAGGGGAAAATAAAGTGGCATTTAAACACGGCAATCAAACATTAATAACAATAGATGTAACTGGCGCAACACAATTACAGAGTGCGACAGGTACTGATATTACCTTGTATCCAGATAATAATATCTGGATCAAAGAAGGTACCAAACTTATATTTGAAGGCACTCTCCCTGATGCTTTTGAAGCAAAATTACAAGCCACAACTTTAACTGCCGATAGAGATATTATCCTACCTGATGAAAGTGGTACACTTGCCACACAAGCATATGTCACTTCAACAGTTACCGGTGGAGCATTATCAAACACTGATGCCCTTGCTGAAGGATCAAGTAATCTTTACTATACAGATGGCAGAGTAGATTTGCGTATTGCTAGTGCTAATCTAAGTGATCTAGCAGATATAGACGATAGTGCTAGAGCAGACACTTATGTAT
>Ga0181555_1003846_pt1 | contig 11742 bp, 10 predicted proteins | sample 011ome_15_FD_145601 | JGI IMG/M metagenome (GOLD analysis project Ga0181555, IMG submission 145601) | Coastal salt marsh microbial communities from the Groves Creek Marsh, Skidaway Island, Georgia - 011504AT metaG (spades assembly) | ecosystem: Environmental > Aquatic > Marine > Intertidal zone...
GGGGCGTAATTCGTCGGGGCCGTGCGCAAACTGAAAACATACGGTCAGTCAGTCGTTCGTTTCGTTTGCTCGACCGGGGACGCACCTGACATTTATGTCCGTATCTACACGCGCCGGATTCTTCCCATGATCGGCAAAGTTCCGTCTTGTACAGTGAATGTTGAGTTCGCGGAGATGTCGGTGGTGGTGTCGTCGCCGATGTCGCCATGGATGACGACGCGCGAACGCCTTCGTACATCGGGCTTCTGGGCGGCGTCGTAAACGCCGATGAAGACATCATTCCCGACGTAGAAATCGCCGATGACGGCGGTAAACCAAGATTTAATGATGAAAACATATCATTCATGAGCGCATCAGGGACTGCGGCGATCGATGTGTACGAGGATGACGATGCTGTCATCGAAGACGATGATTGATACTGTCGCGACGGTTGATGTCCCGACGCGGAGGACATCGCGACCCCGTACGCGCTCGCGCGCTGTACCCCACCCGTCCCAGCGTGATGATGCAAAATCGTCGCCATAGGTATGTCATCAAACGTCGTCGACATACCGCCCGCGCTCGTCAACCCAGGTGCGCTTCGAGGCGGTGTTTGCGGCCCGCGCTGTCGCGCAGACGTAATGTCTGTTGACGTTCCAAGAAATCCAAACCCTGGGACATCGGAGCGCGCGTACGATGTCCCATACGGCGTCGACGGCGCGCGAAACGCAATGTTTGGACGTTCAGGTGATGCATATGGATTTGGTTTGTGATGCATCGCGCGGTCGTCGGCGTCCGCGTCGACGTCGACAAAGTCCGAAGCGTAGTCCTCGCGCGACGCTGCCATGAGTAGCCAGGGTGGATGGATGAACTATCCTCTGAGGTGCGGAACGTCGACGAGGACGGGCGCGGAATAAGGGGTATATACCAAGATAGTATCGAGTAGTGGTGTTTAATCGATAATTACCGCACGCGCGAGACGGTGGCGGTGGATAATAACCCTCGTTAAAACGTGCGGATAAGTGAGGATGTGAGGGCGCGCGCGCGTCGTTGGGACAAAAACTCGCACGACGCGCGCGTAATGTATGTTTGCATCGCACATGTATCACACTGCTTCTAGACGTACTTGAGGTAGGCGTTCAAGTTCACCCCGAGATTTTGAGCTAATTTCGTCGCCAAGTCTCGAGAAATATTGCACTGATATAATCCACCCTCCATGGCGCTCCCGCGATTGATGGACAACATCCCGAGCTGGGTCATGCTCGATATTTGCATGAAGACGTCGGCACTCAAGAGTTCTTCTTCGAGATCAGCCACTTCCGCACCGTCTTCGTCGTAGATCTGACGTGTGATGAAATGAAAGCATGCGATGAGACGCTCGAGCTTGAATACGCGTCGGCCTTCGACGGCAGCTTCGGCGGCGCGCTCGCGTTCGCGGTCGCCGGCGTTGCGATCTTTGCGTTTACGCACAGCCACGTGGCCTTCAATCTGACCTCCGAACAGGCGCTTATCGACGTCTTCGGAGTTGTGCGAGCACATATACGCCGAAATGAGTAGAAACTTTGTCAAGCGTGGGATTTCAAAGTCCAGTCGCCCACCAGCACCGCTGCCGACGGTGTCGTGCGGCACTGGCCATTCGCCTCGTCCCAACGCGAGCGCCGCCGGACTCAGGGGCACGGTCAATCCTGTATGCACGTTTGGTCGTTCGCGTCGAGCGACGGTATCTGCAGGTTGACCACTTTGTCCTTTTGTGTTCGTGTTCAATGCGGCGTATAACGATCGAGGCTCGGGAAGAGGCGCGCCGCTCGCCTTGGCTTCGTCGTACGGCTTGATGTACTGCGTCCATAACGGCTCCAAAGTCGCACGTAACTCGTGCAAATTTCGACAAGTCGCCGTGAATGTAGACAGCATCGTGCCTAAAAACGCGCTATAAATGCTCTCAACCGCGGACTCTGGGCGCTCTTGCAGTAAAATGTACCGCAATTCTGCGCTCGTGTACGCCGGAAAGTACACTCCTTCGTACGGCACTCTTCCCGAAGTCGAGCAAAACGTATCCCATCCTTGCTCACCAATGAAAATCACAATCACCTTACGACAACTCAACTCTGCGAGATGCAAAAATGAGTTCAACACCTGCTCGCCTCGCCACTGCAACAACCTCTGCGCGCCATCGATGACGACGTACGTCGCCAACGCGCTCGGTTCGCTCGGCAAGTACGCCTTTAAAATCTCCACCAAATCACTAAACCTATCGCATTTCAACGCCTTCTTACGCTGCTCAGCGCTCGCATCCCGTAAAACCTTTGAATTCTCAATCAAAAACTCGCTCAACTCCTCCACCACCGCCTCATACAACAACTTTGGCGAGTGCTCCGTCGCGCACGACGCGTACGCGTGCGCCCGCCCGCTCGCCCGAAGCACATCCCTCACAATCGACGTCTTCCCCGTCACCGGCGGTCCATGCACGTACATCGGTGGATGATCATCCCTCGCATCACCCAGCGCGTTCACCAGCGCCTCGATCGGTCGTCGTCGACCGGGCCAGCGCGTATACAGCTCCCGCAACAGCGTCTCATCATCCGGCGCGCGACACCCATGATGTCGATGCGCGCCCTCGTCCTCGTCGCCCGTCGTCGTCGTCGTCAACGCCGTCGTCGCCTCGAACGCGCGATTGGCGCGACCGTCGTCATGCATCGACGCATCCATCGCCCGTCGTCGTCGTCGTCGTCGTCGTCGTCGTCTGTCGTCTGTCGTCTGTCGTCGTCTGTCGTCTGTCGCGCGATTCAAACATTCAATTTTACCACGGTTACGGGTGCGCATTGTGTGTCGTTTGGTGATACATTAGTGGCGTCGAACGTGCACGAGCCGCGCCGCGCGTCGTCCCATCGACCTCTTAAATCGTCGTTCGAGCTCCACCATGAAGGTACGCGCGACGCGACTCGATTCGCGGCGGAGAGGTTTTATGCGTGACGCGTATTGCTGTATTGCATGCGTTCGTCTCGCGCGGTGCGCGACGATGACGCGCGGAGGCAACGCGCGTGGCGATGCGAGGGATGCGTGGGCGGAAAACCCTACGACGGATGGGATCGCTGGGTCGGCGTCGGCGTCGGTGCGACGTCGATGCGCGTCGATGCGCGTGGATGGATGGATATGTATATGTGCGACGTACTGACCGTGATTTTGTGTGTGTGTGTGCATCGCATCGCAGCTCAACATTGCGAACCCGACGACGGGTGCTCAGAAGAAGATCGAGATCAACGATGACAACAAGTTGCGGTTGTTTTACGACAAGCGCATCTCGGCTGAAGTCGAAGGCGATGAACTTGGTGACGTACGTATTGTAGAGTTTTTGTGATGCGTCGTGTGCGCGTGGGTTTCGTGTGTGTGCGTGCGGTGGGCGTTGGCGGTCGCGCGGGTGTGGGTGATGTGCTCGAGCGCTGCGATGGGTGCTAGGGCTTGACCTCGGGGATCGCTCGGATGGTTTCGGGCGGAGCGCGCGTGGATGAGAATGTTGAAGCGAGTGTATTGATGTGTATCGCGTACTGACGTATCATCTCGTTTGTTGTTGTGTTCATTTTACAGGAATGGAAGGGTTACGTGTTCAAGATCATGGGTGGCAACGACAAGCAAGGTTTCGGCATGAAGCAAGGCGTGATGACGAACCAACGCGTGTTCTTGCTCATGTCAAAGGGTACGAGCGGTTTCCGCGCGCACGGGCGTCGCAAGGGTGAACGCCGTCGCAAGGCGTGCCGTGGTTGCATTGTTTCCCAAGAAATCTCTGTGCTCAACTTGATTATTGTCAAGCAAGGCGACGCGGATATCCCGGGTTTGACCGACACTGAAATCCCGCGCCTGCGCGGTCCGAAGCGTGCGAGCAAGATTCGCAAGCTTTTCGCGTTGACCAAGGAGGATGATGTTCGCCAATACGTGAACACCTACCGTCGTGAGTTTGAATCCAAGACTGGTAAGAAGAAGTCCAAGGCGCCGAAGATTCAACGTCTCGTTACCCCGCTCGTGCTCAAGCGCAAGAACGCGCGCATCGCGGCGAAGAAGGCCAAGCAAGCCACGTCCAAGGCTGAAGCCGCTGAATACCACAAGCTTCTTGCCTTGCGTCTTCGTGAGCAACGTGAGCGCCGCAGCGAGTCTCTCGCCAAGCGTCGCGCGTCCTCGGTCGCCAAGAAGGCGTAAGAAGCGCGTGTTTGCTCTCAAATTTAAAACTATAGATGTTTGAAGTGACGACGATGAAATCGCGCGACGGATGTGAGGCGCGCGTGCCACCATAGAGCTTAGCAGCTCACCTATGCGATAGTGTGTGTTAAACAAACTACTCTCATGCCATTACTACGTTCGTCGCCACGACCAGCACAATAATAAGGATAACCATCGCAGCACCCGCGCGCGACGACGTCTCACCAGGCTCCCTTTGTCCCGGTTTTTCGCGCGAAAAAGTGCATTTTGAAATGTATTCGTAATCCAACGCCCCACACGCCGACGATGCGCATGTCGCGCACGATGCTATCGTCAACGACGACGATGATGCGATGTGCACGCGTCGAACGCACGCCGCGTCTCGCCCCGGTGCCGTCGACGACGACGCGCGCGAGACGGGCGACGACGATGGCTGCGTCAGACGATGATGGGTCCTACGTGGAAGACTACAATCGTTCCCCGTATTACACGCAAACTGAACGACGATTCGTGGATTTGATCACGATTCAAGCCATTAAGAACACGTTGCATTACTTGCAAGAGACGAACGGCGAGATGCACATGTATTTACACGCGTATGTTGCGGAGCATCCCATCGCAAACGAGGATATGGATGAGTGGTTGAGCGCATTGGCGTCCACGCCTCTGACGAGAGTCGTCGATCCGCGTCGATCGTCCGTACCAGGGCCGAAGGAAGAGGAAGATGCGTTGAGGAAAGGTAGAAAGGTGTCTCCGAGGGATGTGTGTGAGAGAATCATGGCATGCCGAGTGGAGGTTGCGAAGGAGCTTGCGGGCGTGAGTAACCAACTGAGCGTGAGGAATTCAAGCGTGCTTCGCAAGGCTTTGGAGGCAACGTTTCGGGAGTACGATGACGTCACTGACTTTAGGGGTGAGAAGAAGGATGCGGATAATGATTCGTGAAGTTTTCCTTTCATGTTTTATGTATTGAGTAATAGGAGGAGGGAGTCATAGCGCGAGCAAGCTTATATATTTTAGACCGCGTTTCATGGTTTTAATGAACACTGATGAAATTTTACAATTCACAATTCATGCACACGACTCGCTCTAAGCGAGATAGACATACATTTTGCGATCGTTTGGATCGCGTTCTATGAACTCACGCTCTATTAAGTTTTCAATATGTTTCTTGATTTCTGCTGGAGTCGGTAAGAAGCGGTTACGCAACTCTGCGTTGACTTCGACAACAATGCTGTTGTGGTCGAGTCGCTTGTGCGACTTCATGATGCGCACAATAGTAGCCTCAATTTGCGGCTTACGATCGTCTGAAATCTTGTGCCGAGTTACCGCTGTCTCTTCGTCGGTTTCACGTTTCTGAGAAATGGACGCAATCTTCACCTTGTGCGATTTCGAGGAGAAGCTCGAGTTGACGGAAAAAACGTCGTCCATCGACACATCTTTTGATGTTGGATACTTTGTAAGAATGTTCTTTCCCTTGACGCATGCGAGCGCTTGCAAGCTCAACATGAGCTGTTCTGGCTCAATATTTATCATATCGGCAATATTATCAGTCGTTAACTCATCGTGAGTGTTGAAAAGCATCAGAACACACATGTGAAGCGTAGAGACTGTGATTTCATACTCGCCGCTCGGAAACGTGGCTTTGATGTCCGCAGTACCCATACTCGTCTGCCACGTGAGCTTTCTGCCATTGTGTAGCGAGTGGTAGAACTTATCAAAATTGTAACACACTCTCTCGCACGCAGGAGGCAAGATTATCGTCTTTGACTGCTCCTTCATTGGCCACGAACCAGTGGTCAACACAGTGACGTTTACATCCAACAAGTCCGGATGACTGGCCCTGAATGCCTCATGCAAATCCACAGAGTTAAGTATATCGTTGAACATTCCCTCGAGTTTCACTGTGTATGTCAACCCACAGTCGTTTCTAAGCTTTGCCACGAATGCGCGCTCGCTATCATCGCTCGCCGAACGTTTATTCAAAAGCCGCTTTGACAAGTGTCGACGATAATACGTTTCAAAGACGTCCTTCTCGTTAAAGAGGCGGAATATACCCATGGCTTTATTGAAAATGACATCCAAATCATCATCAGTGGCATCTTTTGCGGGTTTACGCAACACATTATCCAGGTAAAGAGATAGAAACTCCGCCGTTCGCGGATTAAAGTTTGCCACCAGTTGATACGCCTGATTGCACTGTGACTCGAGGAGACGGTTATTGTCAAACGCCTTGGACAAGATTATATCATACTTCTCCTTGAAAACAAATAGATCTTCAACAAATTTCATCGGGTTCCAAGCATTCTCAGCATTCTTCACGAGTGCTTTACCAGTCTCCTTCAAGTGATTGTAAAAGACGTCTGGCATGCCTGCAAGACCATCCATGGTTAAAAACAGCTTGTAAAAGCGAGACAAATGTTCCAATTGATTGCTTCTCAGCATCTCTATGAATCCACTTGCAGTGTTATGCAGCAGTAGTGTATCTGAAACATTCGTCAAAAGCTCGTCGCGGGCTCTGTTGAAAAGTGCCTTGTGCGTACGCTCTTGCATGTACGCCGCGCACCGCTTCTTCTCAGCCTCAAGTTGGTTCTCCACCATCTTCAAATATGTCGGGCAGTCATCGCTCACGATGTGCCTCTCGGCCATCGCCTTGTAGAACGACGTCGTGTCGTCTAACAAGCGTGATTCAAACTCCAGCACATACGCCGAGTCTTCTTGGAGTTCAAACAACATGGTACTTACCTTGCGCAGCACGTCTCGGCTCAATTCGACATCCTTTTCGCGCTCTCGTCGGACTAAATCTGATAAGCACTTACCCAGCCGCCGGCTTATGCGTGGATTCTTCACCACGCAGAGCAGCCAACGTTCCATCGCCATCTGGTGGATGGAGTGCTGGTGGCTCTTGGACCGTTCTACGTGCACTCTATCGAGGTAGGCGAACACGTCCGTCAACATTTCAACCCCTTGGCAATGTCGCTGATATCGCGCTTCGAAATCCGTCAAAAATTCCACCTCACCAACGATATCGGCAATTTTGCTCGCCACGTGCAAGCATAAATGATCCGTCACGCAATCATCAATCATGGTGAACAAACGGTCCCCTTCCTTGCTGAGCACCAAGTCATACGCCGTGCGGTAGAGCTCTTCGAACGACAAACTATGCACATCTAAGTTTAATATCTCCATCGTCGCCGTGCGCAACGTGTTCATCGTAGCCTGAACATCCTGTATCATTCAAAACATAACGCGCCCGTCAGTCGATAGCGAACAGAACACCACCACCACCCCCTCTAACGCCGCAGTGCGCGCGTTAACCCACACGCAATCTCACTCAATTCCATTCACACGCGATGCCATGACGCGCACGGCATCTTCCGCGACAAACGCGCGAATCAACGCGTACGTCGCTGTCCATATTTTTACACGCGACACGCGACGGAGAGACGCGCGCGCGCGAAAACGAGGCACAACGCACGCACCTTGTCACTATTTTTCAGCCTATGCTGGAACGGCTCAAGTCCCACCACGGCGACGGTGCTAGACGCCGAGCGCTTGCGTCCGCTCGTCGACGGCATCGTTGACGACGACGTCGTCGCCACCGCCGCCGCGGCGCTGGATTCGCCCGACGCCCGTTGTCGCGGACTTTCGCGTTCGCGCATCGCGCGCACGAGAATGACGATGCGTACGTGGCACCACGCGCGTCACACGACGTCGCGAGCGTCGTCGTGACGCGCGCGCACGAGCGATATGGGCGCGCCGAGCGATGCGATACGACACGCGTCACGACGTATTCGCGAGGAAATCCCCAACGCGTGCGGTTCGGCGCTGGATTTACGCGGCGTTGTGGAAAAGTTTGCCGCTGATTCAAAAGCGTGCGATGTGCTGAGCGCGGTGCGACGGGCATGGCACGCCACGACGGGTGACCCGTCGAATAAGCTTTCTGAGAGAGAATTGGTACGTTACTATTCCCGCGAATTCGTGGCGAATCTCTCGAGAGATTCGTGGCGTACGACGTGACGTGAGCTGTCTGCCGCTGAGAGACTTTGAAAACTGACAACGCGCGTCTGTCACCGTTCTTTTCGTTTCCTTTCTACGCAGGCGGAGACGATGCGGATATTTACCGAGTGCTGGATCGCCGAGAACCTCACTGGTTCTGCACTCACTGACGCTCAAGTGGCCTATCGCGTGTCTCGGGTGAATTATAAAGAGGTGAAGGTGTGCATGACGCAACTCGCGAGCTGGAGTCGAAAGAACTACTGGGAACCTTGGGGAGACGCCTGTCGAGCGATGCGAGATGAAATAATGAAGAAAACAGATGGGTATTATCATACATACGCGCAAGTATTTCGTAGATTGGATTTATTGCGATTACAGGCGACGACTGGGGTCAGAAATATGGTGAACAACGGCGAGTCGCAGGTCACGCTCGAAGATGCAAAGGCGTTTGACGCAGACTTGCGAAAGTGGATGGTCACATGCTGGACTTCGAATGGATTGCCAATCCTAGAAGACGCACCGAAGGATAATGAAGTTTTCTATGCGAGTGGATTAGAACCGATGGCCACGCTGGCGACGACGTCGACGCGCGCGCCGCCACGAGACCGTTCACAGCCTGTGAGTCCAGCGCTGCCTTCAGCGAAAAAGGCTAAATTGGAGAAGAAAGCATCGGCTACGGACATAGATGGATTGCCATCGTCAATCAAGCAAGAAACGAAAGTAAACATAACGATGGAGCTACCCGGCACGAGTGAGCGCCGAGAGGAACAAGCGCCACATGAAACTTCCATGCATGTTACACGAAACGCCGTTGGCGTACTTGTCAAGGCAAAGTGTCACGGATTGAATATAGATTTGATCGTGATTCCACCGTTTCCACTGGCCACTGGTCTGAAGTCGAATGGTGAAATGGCCGCCATGGTATTCCGCGAGACGCAAGCCGAAAAGAGTGCACTTACACCGCCTGTGGCGGCCTCTGTACGATGTACACACAATGACGGTAAAACGTGGCGCTGTCCGAATCGGTGCGCCGAAGGCTTACCATTTTGCATGAAGCACCGTCCCAGAAGTGTAGCCACCATGGCACGAGTCAAACCGGTAACGTTTCAAACGCCCAATGGTCTTTCGATAATGTATGATGGTCCGCCAGCGGCGTGTGTAGTTCGTAGCGTTGCGGGCACCCCGATAGATGGTTTGGATGTCTTGATGTTGAAGGATGCCGAGAACTTGGAAGCGCACGCATGGGAGATCGAAACGCAACTACAATCAGCGGAAGGGTACGTGCGTCAGGATGATGGTGAAGGAAAATTTCGCGCAAATGCCTTGGTACGCGAACGCGACGGTGTGTGGGTTCCGTACCCGCAATACGAGGCGCGTTTGTTGACGCTCCTTCCAGGCACGCCTTCTGGAGCTACGCCGGCATCGGATGCTATATTCAACGCCACAATTGAAGAGATTCGTACCATTAACGCGGCTCGGGTAGCCAAGAAGGATACACATGTTGACAACGTGTCAGTAGTGAAATCTGAAAAGCATTCGCCGCAGCGCGAACGCGAAGTTCAGAAAAAGAAAGTGCCGACGGGATGTCAAGATGTCCGTCGGCGACTAGCCGAACTCCATCATCAGCTCAATGGGGTGAACAGAGAAATCATGGCGATGAAAGATACGGGCAAAGAACACGTCGCGGCGCATGGTCGGCCAACGAGCGCGCCTACGGAGAGTGAGTACGATTTATTTGAACAGTCTGTGAATCGCGCGTTAGCTGCAGTTTAAATTTGTTGTTATTAATGCACATGGTAGACGTGCTGCTAACTCTACGCATTTCGGCGCCTTGATTTCAAGACGCTGTGTGATGGTTATATAAAATGGGTGACTTTTTCTCTCCTGTTAGTAATTTTTTGGAATCTTTTTACGTTCAACTCATATACTCGTACACTCTTTACCCATCGCTCGTGGCGTTTTACTCTCTTTCTCTCTCGCTCAATGTTCTCTTGTGGACGTTTCAGTTTTGTCCCGCGACTACGAAGATGCGACGTAGCCGTGAATAATCTTAAGATATACACTGCCCACGCTTGATTTCGAGTCTATTTGTAACTAGCCATGAATGCTTGATGGAAATTGGTAAACTTGACGACGACGCCGTCAATGTCCGCTTCAGAGGGCAAGAATGTAGTGCGGAAGTGCCAAGAGCCCGGCTTTTGGCCGAATCCAGAGCCCGGGACGGTGACGATACCCGTAGCTTCTAAAAGCTTAGAGCAGTACACGGCATCGGCAACCTTGCCCGCAGCCGCACATTCATCAAGGAACTTTTGCGGAAACGTAAGGTTTGGAAACGCGTACATGGCCCCTTGCGCGTCCTGGCAAGTGATGCCTTCGAGCTTTCGCAAGCCCTCGACGAGCTTGATTGAGCGACGCTTAAGCGATGAAAGAATATTGTCACGTTCGGAGGCGTAGAGCTCGTAAGAAGGTTCGCCTTCAGTAGGCGGGTCCATGACGAGCGACGTCGTCACTTGCCCCGCCAAGTTCGGGCAGAGCGCGATGGAGCAAAGCTTGAGAATGGCATCGAGCACGCCTTGATCCCAGTTACCGATGAGCTCCATGTAGCCACCACGGCGGCCACACTCACCATAGTATCCCTTGCTGATGGATTGGAAGCTCGCCAACGCAACCTTGGATTGAAGCCCGGCGTCCAAGACAATCTTGCGCATGCTCGTAAACGTGAGCCCGTCTTGGTAAATGTTTTCTTGGTAAACCTCGTCCGCAATCAAAAGAATGTTTTCTTCGGCGCAATACGTGGCGATATCGAGTAAATTTTGATCACTCAAGACATTACCAGTAGGATTACCCGGGTTGATGACCACCAAAGCTCGCACGTTTTTCCCCGCCGCGCGCGCGTCCTCGGTTTGCTTCTTCAAGTGTTCGATATCCAACGACCACGCGGTTTCTTCATCCAAATAGTACGGGACGAGCGTACCACCATACAAAGTGCATGCCGCAGAATACAACGGATATTGCGGAATCGGGCACAACACCGCGTCATCAATGTTACGAATCATCACATTCATCAAGTAATGGCACCCCGCCGAGGCCCCGTCGATGAGGAAAATGTCGTCGCTGCTCGCGGCGTGCCCATCACGCTTCGTAATCCCCTTCGCCACGCGCTTACGCAACACCTCAACACCCTTAGACTCAGAGTATGCCCCAGTGCCACCCTTAATCATCGTCGTCGCCTCCTTCGCCCGCTCGAGCACGTCCCGAGGGAACAACTTTCGCGCCACCTCATCATCGCTCGTCAACGACGCGCAATCGATCGCCGCGAGCGTTTGCCTGAAAAACGTAATCGGCTTCTGCCCGAGCGAGTGCGGATTGCCAATGTTACAATACACCACCTTATCAAACGGCACGCTCGATGGATCCTTTTGCAGCGCCTTCTCGAGCTCCGCCGCGCGCGCGACGATAGGCCCGCGCACCGCGTACTCGGCAGCCACGACCGCGGCGTTGATCGACGTCGTCGTCAGCCGCGAATCGGCTTTCGTCGTCGGGGCGCCCATTCGATCGATGGCGGCGCGTGAATAAAAC
>Ga0181555_1003864_pt1 | contig 11722 bp, 7 predicted proteins | sample 011ome_15_FD_145601 | JGI IMG/M metagenome (GOLD analysis project Ga0181555, IMG submission 145601) | Coastal salt marsh microbial communities from the Groves Creek Marsh, Skidaway Island, Georgia - 011504AT metaG (spades assembly) | ecosystem: Environmental > Aquatic > Marine > Intertidal zone >...
GAGAGGACGGCGTCGACGGAAGGGGTGGCGCATTTCCCGCAACATAGGTTGATGCCGATGTTGTGGGAGAACGCTTTGGAGAAGGCGAAGAAGAGGAGGGAGAATTATGACGACGATGATGATGACGACGCGTTCGTGAGAGGCGACGAGGTTGTTCGAGTAGAGAGGGTGATGTTGAGTAGTCGTAGCGTAAAGAGTTCGAGTAGCGGGCGTGGCGGGAGTAAGAACAGGTGCCGAGTGACTTTGAAATCAGGCAAAGTGTTCGAGGCGAAATACGTCGTCGCGTGCGACGGGGCGAGTTCAGTCGTGGCGAGAACATTGAATAGTGAGGGTAGAGAAACGAAGAAAAAAGGAACCAACACATCTTTCCCGACGCAAACGTTAGGTAATATTCACTTTGTCAGTCGTTCGCTGGCGAAGAGAATTAAAGAGAAAAGTAACGAAGCGATGTTGTATTTCGTGTTCAATAAAAACATCGTAGGAGTTGTCGTCGCGCACGATTTGCGCGAGGGAGAATTCGCGTTGCAGTTGCCGTACCACGCGCCAGTTCAGGATTTTAAAGAAATGTTTACGAAGAAAAAATGCGAGATGTTTGTTCGAAACGCGATTAGTGGTGGTGGTATTGATGTTGATGATAAAAATGGTGTTACGGTTGACGATATCGAAGTACTCGACGTAAAATCGTGGACGATGGACGCGACGGTGGCGAATGTCGTAATTGACGAAGAACGAGCGCCAAGAATTATCCTCGCCGGGGATGCCATGCACGCCTTCCCTCCCGCCGGTGGTTTTGGCATGAACACTGGGATTCAAGATGCGCACAATTTAGCGTGGAAACTCGCCATTGCGATACAAAATGAATGCGATGACGACGCGTTGTCCTCTTCGCTGCTCAACTCGTACGCAAACGAACGAAAAAAAATAGCCTCGGAAAACAAAACGTTAAGCGTGAGCAATTACGAACGCGTTTTAGAGATACCAAGAGCTTTAGGTTTAGAACCTCGCGCGCTCGATGCGCTCGTTTTCGCATCCAACGCGTTGCCCGTGCCCCAAGCGCTGAAATCGTTTGCGTTTGAAAAAATCTTGAGCGCCGGACGCATGCAAACGGTTCTTCTCGAAAACGATAAGAAGAATCCATTGGGAGAGTACCGTCGCGAAGCGGTGAAACGGTTGTGTGGCACCTCGGGAGAGACGCTCAAGTTGAAATTTCTCAACGAGGAGCTTGGATTTTCGTACGCGAAAGGCGTCAAAGCGACAAATCCGAACGTCCTCGCCGTGGGGAAACGCATCCCGCACTGTGCGTTAATAAACGCCGACGAAGGAGGAGGCACTATCTCTACGATCGATTTAGGTGGTTCAAACAGCAACTTCGAGTGCCAATTCTTTGCGATAACGTCGTCATCGGTGAACGTAGCCGAAGATGCTCTGGAAGAAGCTCGAAAAATGTTACCTAAAGGCGCTGCATTAAAACTCGTCGTCGTTTCATCGTCGTCAGACAAAAAAGACGAGAAGGAGCCCAAAACGACAACAACAACGAAGAAGAAAGGAGACAACGGCGGCGACAACTACGCCATCTACATCGACCCATCGAACGCCGCGTGGACGAGCATCCTCGAGGAATACAACGCCAAGAACACATCGAGAGCAGACGACGTCGCAGAAGTCATTCTCTGTCGCCCAGATGCGCACGTCGCCTTCGTCGGCAGTTTTGCGCGCCTGCCGAACGCCGCGCGAGACGCCACCAGAGGGCATTTAATAGATTTAATAGTCAGGTAGAGATAATAATAGGAATAGAATATTATGTATTAAACTAACTAGGCGAAGAACCAAACGCTTGCTCTTCGGTAATCTGGAACGAGACGCACACCATCGCTTTGTTCGGCGCAACGTCTCGAACCTCGAACACTTTCGCATTTTTAATCGGACATCCCAAGTGACCTTCAGCTCGGGAAATGACGTCTCGATCGGTATGTCCTGGCGGTCGAAACGCGTAGGCGTGTACAGTTGGGAGTTTTCTATTCTCCCACGTCTTTCGATCGAACGAGTGTTTGAGACAATCGAGAAACTCCACCGCGGTAGCCGGGAGGTTCATGACGATGTGATCGAATGTCGCTCCGCTTGGGGGCACAGATGTATTCTTTGCCTCCTCCCGTGCGGTCATTGCCGCCCAGTTTGGTTTCGGTACCGACGTTTCCTCTAATCTTTTGCGTTTCTTTTCTGATTTCTTCTTCGTGTTATTATCTTCGGATTCTTTCTCGTCCTCCTCGTTTCCGTTTTCGTTCGCTTTTATCTTCTCTCGAAATTTTTTCAACTCTTGCTCGTACGCGGAGAGTTCGCGGGCCCACATCTCCTCGGGCGCATCATCACTGCTCTTTCCCGCGGCCGGTTCTAACAACGATTTGATGAACGCTCTCGCGTCCATGTTGTATAATTTCACCGAGTCTTCAATCTTATTCAATTTCACGTTCTTTTGCATCATCTCGAAACAGTCCGGGTTCAAATCGCTCGCGTAGACTCGACACCCTTTCGTTTTCACCGCTGGAACAACGAACGGCCCAACCCCGGCCATGGCATCTACAATCACCTCACCTCTCTTAAACTCCACGTCCACCAACCGTTTATGTTCCGTCTCCAACCTCGAATTCCAATAGACTTTACCAAAATCAACCTCGAAGGAATACCCGTGTTGCTTCACCGTCGCTTTCAAATCCGCGTCGCCGTATAACAACTCCCAATTCGGCACTCGAAACATCGAATCAATCGCGCCTACTTTATTCACTACCGTTCGAATTCTCGAATTCTTATCCGCGATAACTTTCGCAATCGTATATTTATACGGTAAAAACTCTTCTCTCAAATTCACGTGTGCCACGTGCCCCACCTGTTCAAACGCGCTCGGCGTCTCCATCCCGTCTGGCAAGAGCTGTTTCAAAACGTACTCCGCCGTGTGATATTTATAATCTAACGTAATCCTGTGCTCTTTCACGACCCCTTCGTTGTCTTCGTCATTTTTGCCATCACCACTCACCAACGAAATTCCAACTTCGTCCTCTAACCTCTTCCTCACATCCTCCGGTAAAAAATCCGCCACCGCTTTCGCCGCGAAGCTCTCTCGCTTCAACAAAATCAATCTCTTCCTCTTCTCCGGATCTGTCTCGTCCAAAACCACGTCTTGTATTCCTCTCTCCTCGAGCGTAAAACCTCTCAAGATTTTCGTCGCTTTCGAGACTTTCGTTCGATCGATTGAAATCGCATGGACGAGGTACTCGCTCTCGAATTTTTGGTAGTCGATTTCCACATTTGGTGGTTGGACGAGCGAATGCCTCGGTAAAAGGTCGTTGTTGTTATTGTTATCCCTCGGGCCAATCGCCCCCGACGGCACGCTGCTCATTGAAAAAGAGAGACTTCTGTTTCTCTTCCTCCTTATTTGTATCGGTCTTTGTGCTGCCTTCGTGGCCGTCGCCGTCGTTTTTGTCGTCGTCGGGGACGTCGTTTTTGGCGGCGAAAATTGATGATTTCCGAATCGAATGTGACGAAGACTTTTGCGATAATAGGAGAGAGAAGAAGCGGCGCAAAAAGCGCAACGCCTCGTGGTCAAAGAAATCGTCGTCGAAATCGTCGAAATGAGAGAGAGCGAGAAAGAGAGACCACCGTTCTCTCTCTTTCTCTCTCTTAAATGATGATGACTTTTAGGGGAAGAATTTGTGAAGGAAGTTACTATACAATTAATACTACAACAATGTCATCATCAATCTGCTTTGATCAGTCGCTGCTCCCCAAAGGCCTGGCCATCTTGCTCACTTTACTACTTTTCACCTCACCGATCGCTCTCTCATCCATCTCACCCAACGGCCATCTCGGTTTTAACCGCACCTGAACGTCTCGGTCCTTTTCGTCTTTCGCAAACGCTTCGCTATTTCTCGGGACGGGTTTTTCCACGCCTAAGGCTAAGTTGAGTCTTTCGATGCCGGCCCAGGCGACCATGACCCCATTGTCGGTGCACCAGGAAGGCTTTGGGAAGACGACGTCGATGGAATGGTTTGCACCGATTTGGAGTAACTTTTTTCGGATTTTTTGGTTGGATGCGACGCCGCCGGCGACGACGAGGCAGGTTGGCGAGACGCCGTCGGATTCCACCCATTCCAAAGCTCGTGAAACGCGGTCTTCGAGGTGCGTTACCGCGGCGGTTTGGAACGCGTGCGCGATGGCGGCGCGCGTTTCTCGGTTTTCTATGCCGTCCCAGTTTTCGGAAGGTAACACTTTCTGTTCTGGTTTCGACTCGTCGACGACCGCGCCGAGGTGCTTTTCGATGGCCAATCGGACGTTGGTTTTCAATCCGGCGAAACTGAAATCGCACGTTTTGCGTTTTCGCAACGGGACGGTAAATCTGATTGGATTCTTCACTTTTTTTCGAACAATTTTCTCAAACACCTCGTCCGTTATGTGCGCTTCCTGTTCCGTTTCCTTTCTGCACTGTTCTCGTCGCGGTTCTAAAACTATCTCTTCGTACTCTTTGGCTAACTTTTCCAACGCCGGACCGCCGCCGCCGCCGACGGGCAAACCGAGAAGTCGCGCGGTTTTATCGTACGCTTCACCTATGGCGTCGTCTAACGTTTGACCTAATATGGTGTATCTCCCGACACCTTCTACTTTCAACAGCACGTTGTGCCCACCACTCACGAGTAACGCGACGAACGGGAACTTCGCAACCCCCCCATTTTCTTCTTCTTCTTCCTCCTCGCTATTCGCGTTCCACTCTTCCTCCTTCACTCTCGCCACCAAACAGTGCGCTTCCATGTGATGCACCGGAACGATTGGTATCCCGTATTCCCCGCTAATTTTCTGCGCTTTCCTCACCCCAACTCTCAAACACATGGACAACCCAGGACCCACCGTCACCGCCACCGCGCTCACTTGCTTCCCGATATCCGTCACCCCGGCTTTGCGCAAACACTCCTCCACGACATCATCGATGGCATTTTGGTGCGCTTCTTTCGCTAAAGTTGGTACCACGCCGCCCCAATTTTCGTGTATGGACACTTGCGACTTGATGGCTTCCGAAACTACGTGGCCGGATTTCGTGACAATCGCGCACGCGGTGTCGTCGCAGGACGTTTCGATGCCTAAAATGAAGGCATTTTTGCCTCCTTTTAATTGGATGGCGTTTTTAAGGAACATTTTCTCCTCTTTGGTTGTGTAGACGCCGGCGTCGGAAACTATTCCTTTTTGATCGATTCGAAGGTGTTTCATTTGCTCCTCTTTTTCCTCGTCCTCCTCGATGGTGGTCCCACGCGCAGAAAAGCGAGCCGCAGTAAGAGCAGCAGCATAGCGGGGAAGTCTTTTGGAATTCGCTTTTCGGGAACGAACGAATTCGCCGCCGGAAAAACGGATGCTTTTAGAGGAAGAAGACGAAGAAGGAGAGGCGTACATCGCAGCAATACTTCGCGTTGTTGTTGTTGTTGTTGTTGGATTTACTGGTAGCGCGCGTCGTTTTGCCGCCGCCGCCGCTGCTGCTTCCGCTGCTGAACGCAAAACGCGAGGACGCATTTACTGAAGATTTTTCAGAGGTGTAATTTTGACTCTCTCTGCGAGAAAAATGAACGCGGAGTCATCGAGTGCTTTTGATGATGCTTTTGAAAGTGCGAACGTGATGATTATGCGATAGTCCTATTTAAAAGCGCTTTTGTGTTTTATTATTATCAACATAATCTTCATCTTAACTCGCGCCGTAGGAACAAATGGTATTATTCGTCATCAACGCTTTCGCTAACAAAGCGTCTCGTTTCGAAGTGTTCCAGCTATCGGATAACAACGCAAAGTGCGCTTTCGTGGCGGGGTTATCGTCGTAATACGCCTGAGATACCGCGAGCGTTTCGTCCTCGGAGTTCAACGGTCGGTATCCAAACCCATACGCGTGAATACTTTCGCACAAACCGGAGAACATGACGTTGAAGAGTAACGCGTAGTGGTCTTGGGTTTTGTACGTGTCCGGAATGTCGTCGTCGGCGCCTAACGTGAACCAGGCATCGCTCATGTCTTCTTTTTCGTGCGCGGCGGCTAATACGCGGTTCACGAAAAACCGAAAATCGAAGGTTTGTAAATCGGAATCGTAGTTCCGTTTCGTCGCGGATGGAAATGGTCTGTTCACCCACAACACCGGTTTCCCGTCGTGCGCGTTGACGCCGTCCAACTCGCCCTCTTGGTGCTTCTCGTCCTCGACGATCCAAAATTTATCCGGAACCCACCCATCTCTGACCGCTGTTTTCGAATTCACCGGTCCAAACGGCGTGTAACTATCGTCCGCGTTCGTTTGCTCCCCAGTCGCGTAAATCACGCTCGTCTTCGCGCCTAAATCGTTCTTAAACTTTTCGTTCGGCATACTCGCTAGTCGAATCACCGTGTCGTGTTGATCAATCTTTGGTCCCATGTTCATCCCTTTATAAATAGCCGGTCCGACAATCGCACACGTTCCGAACGATTGCGGTTTAACGCTCACTGCCCCGCTAAAACCACACTGAATCGTTTCCAACGGACATCTTTTCGCGTTCGAAAACACCATATCCAACGCCCTTCGTCTCGATCTCCCCGTCCCCGCGAACATCGCCTCTTCGTCCGATGATATCCCGTTCACCATCCCATTCACTCGATTCCCTTCTCTCTTCCCCAAAATACCGTCGATTTCATTCCCATCCTCGTCTGAAAAAGCGATATCGTCCGTTTCGTACGGCGCTTCCGGCATCGCGCACTCGCTCGGAATCCGTTCCCACGCATACCCCCAATACCATCGCAACTCCGCCGGCGAGATATCGAACCCGGCCCACGGCGATTTTTTATGCGTATCTCCATTCGGTGACGACGTCCTCGTCGTCGTTTGCATCGAAATAATCGCGATTGATGCGATCAAAATCCCAACCGCGAGCATCGACACCACGATTTTCCTCCCGTAAAAATTCCACAGTTCTCTCAAATCCTCCTTTAACGTCGGACTGTCCATGCCTGAACTCTTTTGCATTAAAACCAAAGGCGCGGCGTCGTCTTCGATCCAGTTCCCGTCCGCGTGGCCGAAATACCCGTCTTGGTTGAGCTCGTCCAGGGCGGATGATTTTCGGCTTCCCATGTTGCTTTTCTCCTCTTTGTTGTCTTCTTCTTTCGTGTTGTTGAAAGCATTCGTTCCCGTGGGGATATCCTCCATCGGGGCGAACGCTTCAAACTCTTCCGCAATATCACCACTCATTAACACAGTATAAAGTGGTATTAAAACAAGAACAAGAACACGATTACGATAAAAACCACCACTACGACTAACGATATAAATGCGAAAATCACAAACAACAACACCGCGAAACGCGCGCGAGTACGAAGAGGTTTCGCAAGTAAGTGCTGCGCTTTCCCCACACGGAGAGAAGCTTTTTTTTTGTGTTTAGGGTTTTGACTAAAACCCTAAACTAGAGCTTTTGCCTTCATTTTTTCCCTCGAATACGACAGACAAAACGTACGTTTCGCGCGCACACTACTGCTACTACGAATACTCATAAAATGATTCCATCGCGCACGTCCCACTCCTCCTCCATCGGCCCAGGCGTCGTCCCGAGAGGCGCGGACCCCGCATACGACGAAGAAGTCAAACGCGAGTACGATTTACGGAAAAATATACCTCATCTCGGGAAAGGATCGAAAGGGAGACCGTTCTCGATCGATCCCAACGTCGGGGTGATGACGAGGACGCAGTGCGTTTTATTCTTCCTCTTTTTCCCGTCTCTCGATGATCTTTTGTTGTTCTTCGACGGGCGACCTCAGTAAAAGCGGTTCGTTTGGCCGTTTGTTATGCTTTACGCGCGCGTGGTGAGAAGGGAGAGAGAGATTTCTCGAGATCTCTTCTCACGAGTGTTCGTTCAAAGGACGAATGAGACGACGACGCGGAAAAAGCGGAGACAACGTAATCTTTCAATACTCGTCGCTTTTGTATCATTTAACGCGCATAAAACCGAGTAGAAAACTGACCTCTCTTTCTCTCCGATTATTACAACAACAGAACGCCGTACGTGACCGGCACGTCCGTTCTCGCGGTCAAGTACAAAGACGGCGTCTTGATGGCGTGCGATACGCTCGCGTGCTACGGGTCGACCAAACGGTACAAAAGCATCCAACGGATGAAACTGGTCGGGAAATATACAGTTGTTGGGTTTACGGGAGAGTTATCGGATTTTGATTACATTTCAACCTTGTTGGACGAGTTGGAGATGACGGATTTCTGTCAAGACGACGAGTGTCCGAGAACGCCGAAGGAGATTTATAACTACCTCGTTCGCGTGATGTATAACCGACGGAACAAGTTTGACCCGTTGTGGAACTCGTTAGTTATCTCTGGGTGGGATTACGTGGAGAAGAAACCATTTTTAGGGTGCGTGGGGATGATTGGGCAGCACTACGTGGACGATCACGTGGCGACGGGGTTCGGGAACCATTTAGCGAGACCGCTGTTTAGAGAGAGTTGGAAGGAGGAAATGACGGAGCAAGAGGCGGAGAAGCTTCTGAAATCGGCGCTGTTGAGTTGCGTGATGAGAGATAAGCAGATGATGAACAAGTTTCAACTTTCGAAAATTACCGCGGATGGACCCGGGGAGATTTCCGAGCCGTTTGCGATTGACACGAGATGGGGATACGAGAACTACGTCAATCCGACCAAGTACGCGCCGGGCGCTTGGTAAGAGGAAAAGAGGAAAAAACGGCGTCGTTAGTAGTGGTGTTATAGAGCTCTGTATACATGTATAACTTTAAACATATTAGTAGTGTTTGTTTGTGATCAATATTATTAACGGTCTAAATAGTAGCTAAAAATATACTTCTCTCTTCGTACTTTACGTAGTATTATTAGGCAATCAGTCGCGCCTTCTTCAACAATCGAAACGCGACGCCGCTTTCTCCCGGACGAAGCTCTGGTTCGTACTCGTGCGCAAAACTACTGAACGGGTTCAAAAACACGTCCTGTTTTAACCCGTCTTTGTTTTGTTGCATGGAAAATTCCAAAGCTTCTTCGTTATCGATCTTTTCCACGCACTCTTCTAAACGTTTTTGTAAAATTTCCGCCGTGATCTCTCGCGTTCGCGCTTTTTGCGTCGCTTCCTCCTCCCACTGAACATCCACCGGCCATAACATTTCTTTCTCGTCGTAATTCCTCGCTCTTTCGTGAGGTAACGTTTCCGCATCCGCAGCGGACGCTATCATAGTAAAAATCGCGTTACAACAATCCGGCACGTATTTCGTCAACGCCTTCTTCCTCGCGCGTCGATCTTTCAACGCTTGCGCGCGAACGATTTTACCTCGCAGCTGCGCCGCGCACTGTTTGATAGCTTTATCCACTGCCTCGGCAATTTCCGCGTTTTCGTCTCCAATGTATTCTTTAGACGTACCCTTGAATGGAATTTTCGTGGATACTATGGAAACGAACACGCCAATCTTGTCGTTGTTCTTGTCGATCTTATACGTCGTCCAATTCAAACGTTGTACGCACCTCGTCGCCACGTCGGCGCCGCCTTCGAACAACAACGGAATTCGGTTGGCAAATCGAAAGACGTTGAACCCGGGTTTCACGTCTCTTCCACCTAAACTCACGCACGCTTCCACAATCAAAGGATGGCCTCCACACGCCAAAGCTGGAGACGCGTACGACGCGATCCAATCCGGGCCGAGTTCTTTCATGACCCCTAAACGTAAGTTATACTCCCCCGCGGGGGATAAACACTCTCCGCTTGGATCTGAAAATCTCGCCGACGCTAACAGCTGTTGAATTCTCGCGCCTTGCTTGTCCGAAACGTTCTTCGGGTGCATGCTGGCGGAAAATCCCGCCCCTAATTCTCTCGACAATCGGTTCGCGTGCTCGCGGTTGATGCACGTAAACTCTTTGTTGAAAAAACCACTCAAAGTCTTCTCTCTCGTATTCGACAACAAATCTTTCACCAACAACTGATTCTCTTTCGCCGCGCTCGGGTGATACTTTGTCGCTCTCGGTAACGGCGGCATAACCTCCGCTCTTCTCGCAAAGTGTAACTGAATGTCTTGATTCCTAGCCGCGGCGCTCCCAGCCGCGTGGGAAGAGATGTACCGAAACCCAAGCGCCGCGTACGGGGTCACAATCGCCAATTGTCTCAAATACGCCAACACGTACTGTCGATGACTCGTCCAATTTCCCTCAATCGTTACGGACAACTCCGCGCCGTGCCATTTCGTCGTGTTTGGTTTCTTCTCCTCTTTGTGCACGTTCGGGGCGTTCTTCTCGATGTCGATATCCAATACGTATTCCGAGACGAAATTCTGCCCCGGCTGCGCGCTCCTCACTCGAATCGGCAACCCGGTCGTTTGCTTCGACCAAATCAACGCCATCTTCGATCCTAAACCAAACTTCCCTCGCGTTTGTCTCACCCCGTACTTCGTCCCAGACAATACTCGCCCCAACATGTTCGGTATGTCGCTGTGTTCCATACCTTTCCCGTTATCTTTCACGGTGATTTTAAAATACGACTTCTTCTCTTCGCCTTTCGAGGAGTTCGCGTTCCCGCGACCGCCTCCTTTCTTCCCTTTGTTCGCATTCGCCGCCGCCGCCTTCTCGAGTTGCATCTCCACCTTCGCTTCTCTCTCCAACCGTTTCGCTCTCGCCTTTTCCGTCTCAAAATCGTCGTATAAAGTATCGTCTTTCCTCACGTGCGCGTCCAATCCAATCATCGTCTCGTACTGCGTCAGCGTCACCTCTTCCACTAACACGTCCACTTGCGGCAGAACCCCGATGTGCTCCGCCGCGTCTAACGCGTTTTCGATGAATTCTCTCAACGTCGTGTATAACGATTTCCCCGCGTTTTCAAACCCGGCGATGCCTTTGTTGTCTTGGAAAAATTCCGCCGGTGACTTTTGCTTCAAGTTCGCGTCTCCTCCTCCTATTTGTCCTCTTTCTCCTCCTCCTCCTCCTCCTCCCGTGGTGGTGGTCTTCTTCGGTGGCATTTTTTTTAGATGTTTCTTCTTCTTCTTCTATCGATGATGAAAGTGATGCGCGGCAGAAGAAATCGACAAAAAACGCGCGCCCAAACCCGCAAATCTCTTTTATTCTTTCTCTCTTTCTCTCGAGTTGTTGTTGTTAATAACACTGTCGTTCTCTCGTCTCGTCTCGAGATGATGATGATGCAATGGGGAAACAACGAACGAACGAACGAAAATTCAAAATGACGCGCTCTCTTTCTCCGTCCAAACGACACAACAAAAGCACAGCAACAGAAGAAGAAGATAAAAAAAAACGCCAACACGTTCCTCTCTCCCTCTCAAACTTCTCTCTCTCTCTCTCTCTCTTCTGTTCCGCGTGTTTTTGTGTGCGCTGTGTGTATAAAATCACCTCACAAAACACAAAGAGATTTTTAGACTAAAGAAATGTATAGAATATCTGTGTGCGTGCAAGTGTCCCAAAATTTGTAGGTGTTTCGGTCTCCCGTCCAAAGCGCAAAAAAAGAGCAAAAAGAACAAAATTTTTGAATTTTTTCGTTTTTGGCTGCCATTTTTGATGTTTTTTTTCGTCTCTTCGTCTCTCTCTTCACAAAAAAAAGAAAATTTTTCTTTTACTCCAGTAAGAAGAAAATCTCAATCTCTTTCGTTTGCTTCGCGCGCCTCTGAATACACACACACATAAAAGACCATCATGGTAAGTTTTGCGACGACGATATACAGACGACGATGTGCAAGT
>Ga0181555_1003867_pt1 | contig 11717 bp, 7 predicted proteins | sample 011ome_15_FD_145601 | JGI IMG/M metagenome (GOLD analysis project Ga0181555, IMG submission 145601) | Coastal salt marsh microbial communities from the Groves Creek Marsh, Skidaway Island, Georgia - 011504AT metaG (spades assembly) | ecosystem: Environmental > Aquatic > Marine > Intertidal zone >...
GGCGTCGTACATGGGGACGTCGTTTGCGCAACATTTCACTCCGCACTTCAACGCGTTGATGCGGCGCACGTCGGAAAATCGCACAGAGACGGAACGATTGTTATGCTACGCCACGCTCGTTGAAGTCGTGCGCGCCGTCGGCCCACCTGCGGCGATGTGTGCGCCAGTGGCGCTTCCGGGGTGCCTTCGAGACTTGACGAGCGGCGATGTCGGTTTGCGACGCAACTGCGCGTACTGCGCTGGCGTCCTCGTGAGCGTGGGCGGAGAACACGCTGCGCAATTCCATAGCGTCGTCGCGCAAGCGCTCGTGCCCATGCTTAGCGCCGAGAACGAACCCGATGGTGGCGTGCGTGATAACGCTGTTGGGGCGTTAGCCAGGCTGTTACAAGTCGTCGGGATTCATGGCGAAGGCGCAGCGTTGCTCGACGTCGTCTTGCGAGCGCTTCCGTTGCGAAACGATTTAGAAGAGGGTCCCGACGTATACCATTGGCTCGCGAATACCATAGCCGATACGCCAACGGCATTGAGTGAAGCGCACGTGCGACAAGTCATGCTCATATTCAACCAAGTCTTCGCGGAAAAGCTCGCCGCAGAGGTCACGTTGCGTATCATTACGCTGAGCGTCGAAAAAGGGTGCGGCGTCGACCCGCGAGTCGCAGAGGCGGCGACGAGTCTGCAACAGCATCATGCGTTGTGAATATGTACACATCCATACAAATCGTAGCTACTTCTCCTATCTGCGTTTACTCTTCCTCCCAGCTTTAACCGCCTTGTCTTTCTTCTTCTTCGGCTTACCGCCGCTCGGTTTTTTCGCCGGCGCTCCGCGAAGCATCGCCTTGGTGTCCACTTTGGAATCTCGCGTTGAATTGAAAATCTCTTGTTTCGTCACTTTGACGACACCATTCTTAAACGTGGACGAACCCCAGGCTAGCCCACGATCGCGGTCACCCGAACTCGACTTCTTCGCCTTCTTCTCTAGTTTATATCCGGCGGCAAACGCTTCTTGCCGCTTGTTCTCCTCGCGTTCGTCGTTTTTACGCTTGAGCCCGTAGCCAATGTTTCGTGGAATCTTCGGCCCTTTCTTCGGTCGCGCCCCGAGTTCAATCAATCGCTTATTTTCTAGCGCCTGACGGTCCCATTTCCCTAATCCTTTGATCCCGAACGCCTCGACTTCGGATTTTAATGCGCTCATACCGCCGAACCGCGCCGTACCGTCCGCGTCCGCGTCCGCGTCTGTTATCTTAGCCTCCGTGCGCGCCACATCCTCATCAAACACCCGACTCGTCTTCGCGCTCATAAACGCCTTACGAGCGCGTTTGGTATCAATCAATCCAGCCCCTGGGGGCGGTTTAGGCGTCGCTGTCGACGACGTCGAAGCGCCGAGCGCCGTCACGCGTCTGCCGTCAAACACCATGGTTTGTACCACTGGTGCGCGCACCGACGCCGACGCCGACGCCGACGCCGACGCCATCGCCGCCGACGTCGTCGTCCTCGCACCCACCGTCGTCGTCTCCGTCGTCCTCGCTCGCACAGACGCCCGCGCGGCGCCCGTCGACGACGAACTTCGCGCCGCCGCCTTTGATTTTGATTGTGTCGTCGTCTTCGACACCTTTCCCTTCACCTTCGCGCGCGTCTCGCCACCGTCACGCGCATCGGCGTCGTCAAACATGGCGAGAAACGCTTCGCCGCGCCGCGTCAGGGCGTCGTCCGCGCCATCCGCGCCATCCGCGTCGGCGGCGCCCATGGATGCTGAAGCGCCAGTGAATGCGGTCACTCGCCGCCGCGCGGTCCATGGACGCCGTCGACGACGAGTCTCCCGCCGTCGCGCTCGCGCGCGCAATACGAGTGTGGAATCAGCGCACCACGCGCGCGCTCATCAACGCGTGGTTCGCGCTGAGCGTGGCGTTCGTCGCGTGCGCGAGGCGTTTGTCGTACGCGTCGTTACCGCTCGGTGTGCTCGGCATCGCCGCGAGCGCGTTGTACGCGTTTCCGAGCGTGCGCGGCCGCAGCGGCGCGATCGGTGCCATGGTGACGTTGAAAGTCATGAGCGCGTGCTGCGCGAGCGCGGACGCGACGTGCGCGGTGGTGACGGCGGTAGTGCTCGCGGCTCGGGCGAGCGCCAGAGCCGCGGGCGTCGGAGCGCTCGCCGTGACGTGCGTTATGTACGCCGCGCACGGCGCGGTGAGCGTGTGCGTATACGCGCGCGCGAAAGAGGTGTGCGATGTCATCACCAGCCGTGATCGCGTAGAAAACGACGCGCGGTGATGGGCGGATTGTTTGGACAAGATTCGGTTACGTCGTCGTCGTCGTCGTACGCCTTGGACGGTCCAATGTGCGCCGCCGCGTTGTGAACATCGCGCCGTGGCGCGGGTAATAGCATAGCCACCGCATGTGTTGTTTCATTATGTATTCATATCATATATCTCTCGGAGTTGGTGCTCGCACTCGTACGCGAATCATCATCATCTTGTTTTAAACGCGGCTGATGTTGTTGACTCAGCGCCATTCATCGCCGCGACACGCACCGCCGCGACGTCGGCCGCGCGCGTATCGCCGCGAACGACGCGCGGAGACTCGACGCCGACCGCGCCATGTCGCAGGAAAACACGTACGAAGCCGAACGCGCCGCGCGCATCGCCGCGAACAAGGCGCGCATGGCGGAGCTCGGGGTGCTCAACGCGAGCCAAAAGATCGCCGCCACCGCCGCCGCGCACGCCGCGAGCGAACACAAGCGACGTCGCGTGATGTCGCCACCGAAAGCTCGTAAACCGAAGATCGACGCACCGCGGCGCGTCTCGCGGCGGGCACGCGGTGAGGCCCCGCCAGAGCTCACCGACGCGGAGCTCGCGCGCGAGCTCTACGAGCCGACGTACAACGAAGAAACATATTCGAGCGCGCAAGTGGCGGCGTTAGGGACGTGCGAGACGCCCTGGACGCTGTTTGTCGATGGGTGCGACGAACACGGTCGGCGGGTGTACGACCAGGTGAACGCGCAGTGCTGTCATCAGTGTAGACAAAAGACAAAGGGCATGCGGACGAAATGCGAGACGTGCGGGATGATGCGCGGGGTGTACTGCGGGGATTGCTTAATGATGCGTCAAGGGGAGAATATCCTCGAAGTGAACGCGCGCGGGGCGGATTGGAAGTGTCCGAGTTGTCGGGATATTTGTAACTGCAGTTTTTGTCGCACGCGACGAGGATGGCCGCCGACGGGGGCGATGTATCGAGAGGCGTTGGCGGCGGGATTTGAGTCGGTGGCGCATTATCTCATTTTGAGTAATCAAGAAGACAAACAGGCACGTGAGGTGGCATTAAAGGTGGCCGAAGTCAAAGCAAAAGAGTACGCGATCAAGCAAGAAGCTGAGGCGGCGTCTCGACCGCCAAAATCACCGGGAGACAAACGACCGCATTGGCTCAAAGAAAAGGTGTACGCGGAATGAACGAAATGAAACGATATGAAACGATGCGCGCAATAGACGAAAAGAAAAATGTGTATTATTATAGTGGAACAATCAAAAGTAGTGTGGATGTAAACGGCGTGCGACTACCACAGCCAGTGTGCGCGACACGCAAAGGCGGTTTCTCGTCGACCGCGGTCGTCCACGGAGAGCACGACGCCCGGCACGAGCGTCGCGCCCGGCTCTTCACCATCGCCGCCTATACGAAGGAACGCTTCAGCTTGGACGCCACCGCGATTCGCAGGCTTACCAATAACCACTCCATAGCCAGAATTTTTCACGACGCTCGCACCCGTCGTCGGTGGTAACGTCGCGGCGACGCCCCACTCCGTGTAGTCTTCTCTCGATTTGCCGCCTCGCATCGGTGACATCGACCCCCACGCGCTCGCCACGATTGCTCGCGTCGTCTTCGGCAGCGTCTTCGCGAATGTCAACGCAACCCCAACGAGCGTTTCGCCATCCTGCGAACGAGACGCGTTTATCGCCACATTCGTATGCTTGGTCGAGCTCGTCTTCTTCGTCGTCAACTGCGCCAAAACCTTCCCTCGACCGTCCTCGGGCTGACGATTGCCCGTAAACACGCCTACATGCAACGCAGTGTGCGGATTAAACTCAACCGCCAACGCGCCCATAGAATCCGTGTGACATCGACCGATTAAATCCCCTCCATCCGCGCCGAATCCGGTGAGCTGGTGCCCGCGTCGCGAGCCGCCAAACACGCCTCCAGACACCGCGTCCACGCCCTCCGCCCCGAAAGGCACCACGCTCGCCTTCACGCGCACGCCCTCGCGCCCGCGCGTCAGCGTCTTCGCATACTTAACTTTTTCTAGCGTCACCGGGCGCGACTCGAACTCATCGGCGTTATTAAGATAATCCGCGCGCGTAGACGCCGCGCGCACCGTCAGCGCGCCTCCATCCGCGAATGTCACCAATGTCTCATGCGTCGCCCGCATCCCGCGTTTCAAGTCGCTCGACGCGCCGTCATCGCTGCCAATACCGCCAATTTTCGACCCTTCGGCGTCGATGGATGTCCAGCACGCCTCCACCGCGCGTTCGTACGTGGTTTGCGCGCCGCCACCCGAGTTGGAGGACGCATCGATGCGCTGCTCCAGTTTCTCCACCGCGCGCGAGAGCGCGTGCGTCTTCTCGGTCTGGCCCTGGAGCAGCCGGCGAAGGCGTTGGATGTCTTGCGCGTGCGTGTCGGCGTCGGCGGACATGATTGGCGTCGCGAAGTGACGTGGACGTTACTTTGCGCCTCTCGTTGATTTAAATGTCAACCACGTTTACGACGACGACGACGTCGCGCGCGACGACGACGTGCGCGACGCGTAGTCAGCGCGACGTTGGGGCGCGCAGTCGGCGCGCGCGCGCCTGTCGCGCGCGAGACGCGCGTGCGAGCGCGCGCGATGGTGGTGAAGATGTCGTCAACGAAGCGGATAGCGCACCGTCCTCGATGATGACGCGCCGCGCGCTCGCGACGACATTTGGCGCGCTTGCGACGGCGGTGACGATGTGTCCCGCGCCTGCGCGCGCGGCGAACCCGTTCGAGGCGCTCGGCGCGGCGAGACGCGCGACGAATGCGCGCTTTCTCATGGGTCCGGTGGCGTTGAGCCGCGCGCGGTTAACTAACCTCCGTCGCGACGTCGTCGACTACGCCGACGTCGACGCGTTGGAAAAGAAAATAGCCGAAGCGACGTTGGATTGCTTACAACCGCGTGGGATTTTAGATTCGTACTCCAAAGTGAAGGATGTGTGCACGCTATCGATTTTAGCGCGTTCGGCGACGGATGGACCGGCGTCGTTCAACGACCCCTCGAGCGCCGAATCCATCGATGTCTACGTCGCGCTCGACGCCGCTCGCGCGTCGTACACGGCGTTAGAAGACGTGCTACTGCCGACGCTCACTGATGACGCTAGCGCGCGCGATAACGCAAAGATTGACGCTGCATTCGACGCGTCGGACGACGCCTTGAAAGCCTTTGCGTCGGCGTTGCTCGCGTGCTTTCGATTCGACGACGCCGACGCGCGCGCCATCGTCGACGCCGTCCCGGGGGCATTCGTGGCGAGATAAATGTTTATATTGTTAATAATAGTATTCATTCATGCGCGGCGATGCTATGATTACGCACACGCGCACACAGACGCTCTTGCTCGTACACAAAAAAATGCCATCGTCATCATCACTCAGGCGTACTCGATACACATCTATCCGCACTCAGCGCCGCGAAGCGCATCGACGATGTCTCTCCTCACCGTCGTCGACGCGTGGGACGGAAAGGGCGTCACGTGGCGTCCAATCTACGATGACGATAGCGAGTCATTCACGCCGTTTACGCACATGGTTGAGTACGCCAAGTCTGGTCGCGGCAAGTGCGGCAAATGCAGCGAGAAGATTGACAAGGACACGGTGCGCATCGGCGCGCCGTTAAAGTATCGCGGAGGGGATTACGGTTGGATTAATAAATGGATGCATCCGCAGTGTTTGCGCTTGCCCGGGTTGACGCTGGAGGAGCTGCGGGAGTCTTTGTACGGGGTGAATGATTTACGACAAGGCGACCAGGACGTGTTGCTCGCGACGTTGACGAGCGACGAGAAACCCGAGATTGAGAAAGAAGAGCTGGATATAAATGATGCGAGCTTTTTGTGTCGACCGGTGATTGAGCCGGCGGAGAAGCCGCGCGCGTTGACGCGCGAATTGTTGAGGTTCCAAGCGGAAGGACTGAGTTGGATGTGCGACAACGAAGCGAGCGATATTCGCGGAGGGATATTGGCGGATGAGATGGGGATGGGGAAGACGATTCAGTGCATCGCCATGTTGTTGGCGCAAAAGGAAAAGTGGATGAAGCGTCGCGCGGATGCTGGGGAAATGGTGACGGCAGAAGATAGACCGCCGCCGACGTTAGTCGTTGTGCCGACGTCGGCGTTGGTGCAGTGGGAGCAAGAAATCAAGACATGCGTCGATGAAGGCTCGTTGAAAGTACTCGTGTATTACGCCAATCGTGCGGGTGTAGTGGATGACGATTTTAAAGGATACGACGTCGTGCTCACGACGTATCCCGTTATCGAAGCAGATTGGAGGAAGATTATCAATCGACACATGGTGGCGTGTCAATGGTGCGGGAAAAAGTATCTTCCACGATCTATGAAGGTGCACTTGAAGTACTTTTGCGGCCCGGATGCTGTGCGATCTGAAAAGCTGGCGCGACGCGAAGTCACCCGAGACACGGCGAATGAAAAGGCGATGCGGACGTTAAAGATTAAAGAAGGAAATGCGAGCGATGTGAAAAAGCCTTTGCCTACGCCTGCCAACTTTTACAAGGAACTCATGGCAAAAGCAGGACGTCCAGTGATGAGCATGTATGATGGCGCGCACAAAGCGCGTGAACGCGCCGCGGCAGGTCTCGCGCCGGGCGGCGACGCGATCAAGGAAGAGCCGGAGGACATAAAGACTGAAGTGATCAATGACGGCGACGATGAGTTGACGCGTGACATGAAAACTTTGATTGCGCAACTGCCGAGGCCCCCATCGGAAATCGTAGCGGCGCTTGTCGGAAAGGCTTTAGAGGAAGCGGCCGAGGAGGCGATTGCGAGCGCCGTGACAAAATCCAAAAAGCGTCCGCAGCGCACGACCGCGACAAAGAAAGCACCGGCGAAGAAGGCAAAAAAGAGCTTGCGCGATGAAAGTGACAATGACGATGCTGATCAAGAAGAAAGCGATTACGCCCCTGAAAGTGAAAGCGACGATGATGAAGTCGTCATTCTTGACGATAGTGAAGACGATGAAGAGCCAAAGGTGAAGAAGACAAAGACAAAGACGAAGAAGGAGACGCCGAAGCAAAAGACGGTGAAGAACGAAGACAAAGATGTCGAAAACGACACCCCAGTGGTAGGCACTGCGGATGACATTACCACCAGTCCCACGAAATCCGCTGGCGGCGATGACGACGATGACTTAGACGCGGTTGATTTATCTGACTCCATTCTTCATCGCACGGTGTGGCATCGCATCGTGCTCGATGAGGCGCATAAAATCAAGGCGCGAACGAGCAACACTGCAAAGTGTATCTACGCTCTCAAATCCTCGTTCAAGTGGTGTCTGACCGGAACGCCGCTGCAGAATCGTATCGGCGACTTGTACAGCTTGGTAAGATTCTTGCGTATGGATCCGCACGCATACTACTTTTGCTCCACGAAGGGGTGTGAATGTAAGCTGCTCTCGTGGAATTTCGGCCCGGAAGCGCGTTTTTGCGTCGGATGTGGATGCGGCGCTCCTCGACATTATTCGTACTTCAATCGGGCGATTTTAAATCCAATCAATCGATACGGTTACGTGGGCGATGGCAAGAAGGCGATGTTGGCGTTGCGAAACGATATTTTACTCCCCGTGCAGTTGCGGCGCACGAAGGCTGAACGCTCGGAGGACGTCAAGCTTCCGAATTTGACGATTACGATCCAAGAGAATGAATTTAGCAAAGAAGAGCGGGATTTTTATGATTCGTTGTATATGAAGACGCGCGCGACATTTGACGCGTTTGTGAAGAAGGGGAGCGTTTTGCACAACTACGCGCACATTTTCGAACTTTTGGCTCGACTTCGTCAGGCGTGCGATCATCCGTACTTGGTGATTCATTCGAAGAGCGCGAATGTGAAGAAAGACGCACCGGATGCACCAAAAGTTGAAGCTCCCGCAGAGGCTGATGAACCCAAGTTCTACTGTGGAATGTGTCAAGATGAAATTGAAGCTGAAGACGCCGCGCTGGCGGGATGCAAGCACATCTTCCATCGCGAGTGCATCATGCAGTACGCGTCGTGCGCTCCGACTGATGGTAAAAAAGTCACCTGCCCGGTCTGTCGCACTGGTTTGACGATTGATTTCACCCCTGATAGCTTGGATGATGTCAAACGCGAAGTCAAGACAAATCGATTCAAGGACGTCTTGCCAGACAAGTCAATTTTGTCGAAATTCGATTTGAGCCAGTACACGTCGAGCACAAAGGTTGAAACGCTCGTGAATTCGTTACGTGATATGCGTAACCAAGAAAATGGTCACCTTAACAAGGCAATTGTGTTCTCACAGTACACGCATATGATTGATTTGGTTGAGTGGCGTCTTAAAAAGGCGAAATTCACCATCGCCAAGTTGGTCGGTTCAATGCCCGTGACGCAGCGAGCGGCAAACTTGCAAGCGTTCAGAGAAGATCCGAACGTCAGTGTTATTCTCATGAGTCTCAAGTCTGGCGGTGAAGGTTTGAACTTACAAGCGGCAAACTACGTGTACGTTCTCGAACCGTGGTGGAATCCAGCGGTTGAAATGCAAGCCGTTATGCGCGCGCACCGCATCGGTCAAAGTCGCCCAGTCACCGCCGTTCGCTTCTCTACCAAGGATACAATCGAGGAGCGCATGATGGAGTTGCAAGAAAAAAAGCAGCTCGTGTTCGAAGGATGCATGGATGGAAATCAAGCTGCACTCTCACAGCTCACCACTGAAGATTTACAATTTTTGTTCAAGCGCTAAACGCTTACGCTTGACGCTTGTGTAACGATACATGTGTAAGATTTACAATTTACATGTACATGTACTTACCGGTACATGTACATGTATCTAAAATTCTTTGAAAATTTCTATCGCCTTAACGAGAGCGGCGTCTTCTGCCGGTCGCGTGGCATCGATTTGCGTGGCCAGTAAACTATCTCGCTCGATCTCTTGCAAACGTTGTTTTCTGAGTTTTAAAAACTCGGATTGAATGGCAATCGGCGTTGGTGTATACCGTCCTTGCTCTAAAAGCTTCCAGTCGAATCCCGTGAACCACGGATGACTTTTAACTTGTCGAACACCGCCGTGGACATTGCCTAGACGTGTCTTCGCGTCACGTTTGAGTAATTTTGAAATGAAGTCGCACACCTCATTCGTGGCAAACGTTGGATAGCTCACCTCAAACGCCGGGTCTACAATGCGCCGCATAACGCTCAATGGATCATCTTGTTCCGTCGGCGACGACGAATTAAACGGCTGAACGCCGGATATTACAATGTACGTCAGTACGCCCAGCGCCCACCAATCAATTGCAAGCCCATAGCCTTTGGACAGCACGATTTCTGGCGCTACGTATCCAGGCGTGCCGCAAAACGTAAACGCCTTGTCTCCGACGCCGAGCTTCTTTGCGAACCCAAAATCGCCGAGTTTACATTGGCCATTGAGCGATACAAGCACGTTTTCAGGTTTCAAGTCTCTATATATGATACCATTGTCGTGCAAATACTCAAACGCCAATATGAGCATCGCGACGAAGTATCGCGTCATGTTTTCGTTCACGCCGACTTGCGTGCGCACCATAGTGACTTTACCATTGATTGCCGTTGGGATGTTTTTTATCTGCACATAGTTGGCGAGTACATCCATCAAATCGCATCCGTCCATAAAATCGAACAGCATGTACAAGTGATGTGTATCTTGAAAGCTCGCGTGCTGACACATGAGCGAAAAGTGGCTAATTTCACGTGTGACTTCCTTTTCACAAAATATGTGCCCGGGACTTCCTTTAACCGCAATCTTGCGCACCCGCTTCAGCGCAAACGAATGACCTTGGACGCCACTTTTAATGACAACCCTATGCACGCACCCGGCTGAGCCTCCGCCTAAGAGCTCTTTCTCAATCAACTCGATGTGTGTCACGAACCCGTCGCGAGCCGCCTGAAACGTCGACGGATTCGCGCACCCTTGCACAAGTATGTTAGCCTTGGTACCACCCACGCGCGCGCTTTCTCTCAGATTAATATTCGCCTTGCACCAATTATTCTCGCCTTTCAGCTCACTCATACGTTTGCGCGTGCGCTCAGCCGATTTCGCATCCACAAGCGCCTCGTGTGCGGGCGCGAGCGTGTTGAGCAGCGCGTCGCGGTGGAGCACGTAACACACTATCGGTGTGTTGTCTCCAGCGCGCACGGTGTGCGACCACGTGCTCGCATTCGTCAGCAACTCGATTTCACCGAAAAAGTCATAGCGAAACAGATGATTCACCACTCGCTCGTCCCCGGTGTCGGGATCTGACTTGCTCACGACGACGCGCCCAGACGTGATGAGATGAAACAACCCCTCGCTCGCGGACGCGCCTTCACGTATTATAATCTCCCCCGCCGCGAACGTGCGCGTGTTCAGCTGCTCCGCTAATGCTTTTCGAGTGTCTATGTGTAATTTGTAAAACGCGGGTACTTGCTCCAAGAAGACATTCTTGTTGAGCTTCGACGCCGTCACGCTATGCTTCACCGTCATTTTGAAGACGTACTGCGGACACACCCACACGCGCGATGTCCCCACCGCTTTCACCGTCGCATTTCGCGGCGTCCTATACAGCAGTGCTAATTCCCCAAGTACGTCACCACACGAGCGCGTGGCCACCTTAATATTCACGCCCATGCGCGATTGAAAGACATCAAACGCGCCGTCCGCGACGAGGTACAACGCGTCCCCGGGCGAGCCCTCCTCCATTAACGTCGCGCCATCCTCGACAGTGATTAAAAACATCGCCCGTGCCACGCTGTCCCGCAGTTTACCATCTAATTGCGCAAATATAAACGTCTGTGATAGCGTTTTCGCAATCACCTTGGTCTCTGTTTCCGAAGGCTTTACGCGCTCGGCTTCGCCCACCCAATTCTCGATGGACGCTCTAACGTCGTCCATCAACGTCTCGGTGACGCTTTCCACGCGCGCCGTAAACGACGACCGCGCGTGCTTAGGCGCTGCGAACGACATACGCTTGATAAACGTGCCATCTCCACCCTGGCTCGATGTCGACGCCGCGAATGACGACGACTGCGCCGCGTACGCCAGTTGCAACGCGCTGTCCACGCTCTGTCGCGTATACTTTGTCACCTCTGTCTCATGCACAGGCAACGGTACGTTCCCTAAAAACGCATTCAACCGCGCGTTCGCCGCACTCTCATCCGCCCTCGCCGTCACCTCACGCGCCGACGCCGTGGTGGCATACGCATCATACGTCCCGCGTCCGCCTCGTCGCGCCTCCGCCTCCGCGTCCGCGTCCGCGCGCGCGCACGTCAACCACCGCCACACCCACCACCTCCGTGGTCCCACCTCACGCGTCGACGCACACGCATCACTATCGTGCGACGTCTCCCCATCGCGAATCCGCGCGCGCGCGTCCTCCTCGTCCATCTATCGACGACTTTGACGCGCCAAAAAGTGCAAAAGTGCAACCAACCACACCAACACACACCACACACCCGAGACAGACGACGCACGAC
>Ga0181555_1003882_pt1 | contig 11683 bp, 8 predicted proteins | sample 011ome_15_FD_145601 | JGI IMG/M metagenome (GOLD analysis project Ga0181555, IMG submission 145601) | Coastal salt marsh microbial communities from the Groves Creek Marsh, Skidaway Island, Georgia - 011504AT metaG (spades assembly) | ecosystem: Environmental > Aquatic > Marine > Intertidal zone >...
CCTGTTTTATTGATTTTTTCATTTTAAAATCCTCTTCACTTAACTCGTTCATTTGAATCTATCAGCTTTATAACTTTAACCTTCCGTCGAATAAAAGCTCTGCACTACTTTTATCTTTTATCCTTTTTCCTTTATCCGCCTTTCTAATTGTTGCCTGTGTACTGATCAATTGCTTCGATCTGCTCACAAAACTTTTCGCTTATTTCACCGTCAACCCAGTCCAGCGTCCATGAGGCGGTCCAGGGTCTGGTGTAAGTGCGCGGATCGGTAATTTCCACTTCATATTCCAGGGTTTCATAATCCGGACGACTAAAACGTTCAACCAGTGACAGGGCTGGAGTATGAGGAAGCCCCCCATTGGAAAACCAGAAACGATCATTAAAGCCGCTTGATTCCACTACCAGTGTGTCACCTTCCCAATGACCTGCTGAGTGCCCATAGTAGGTGCCGGCGACTTCGTCAGGATCAGGTGCCTGTCTGCCATCCATATTAATCAGACGCCAGCCTCGATTACCGCCACCAAAGATCAGGTATACACGGTTGTAGTTGCGATCCTGGATTATGCGGAAGCCACCTTCATAATGAAGATGCCTTGGACCTGCAGGTGATATACAGGCATTGACCGGATCATCTGCAAGACCATTGGCCTGTCGGTATTTATAAAGACTCAGAGCCCAGGGCATAAAAGGCGCAACCTGGTCAGCATCGTTAATATCGGACAGCAGACCATTGTCATCCATACTTACCTGAACCCCCTCTTCCACCAGGGAAGGCTTGCTGGGATTGCTCCAGTAACCCAGTTCTCCAGGGACCCGATCAAAACGCACCATGCCATCATCAAAACGCGGCGTCTCTCGCACCGCCTCAACAGGCGAAGCTGGCATTTCAGCCATCTCTGCAGAGGGTGCACCAGAATCCCCACAGCCAGCAATCAACAACAAAGCTGCTGCCCCAAAACCAATACTGCATAATTTTTTCAAACCCATTTTCATATTCACTTTTTCTGTTTTTTCTTGAGACTTGAAACTTGTAACCTGATTCTGTGTTTTTATTCCCGGGTCAAGACCAGCTGATTTTCAATCCCGCCAATGGTCCAGGTACCGGTAATAGTCCTGTCATAGGCACCGATATCCTCCAGCATACCTGAAAAGGCGATAGGCTCATCTGCTTTCGAGGTAGAGGTAAAATTAAACAGCCAGCTTTCAGGATCAAGACTGGCTTCTTCAAAGAAGATCATATTGCGGCCAGGATTAATACGACCACTGATGTTTTCTCCATCCCAGTTCATGACAATGACAACAAGGGTTTCTTCGCCACCAGGGACACCCCAGAAGCCACGCCAGGTGCCATCCAGAGGAAAACCTTCCTGCGCCTGAACACTGCTGCTCAGAGATAAAGACAATAATAGGAACAACCATGCGGCTTTCATTGAAATGACTTCCCCCAACATTTTTATACTTTTCCGACACTCTTTGTTATCGGTAAATTTAGTCATCGGAAATATAACCCAGTTTCCCGGAAAAATAACTACCTGAGAGAGTTTTATAGGACCGGTGATTGCCCTGCAGATACTTTTCCCTATTATTTGCACAATAACCTGTAAAAAGCACCCAACTACTTGACAAATAAGAATAAAAGTCTATTCTTCACCACCCATGACAAACAACGCGATCTATTCAATTTTCATTTTTATTATTCGGCGCTGATCCGGGCGGATGAAGAGTAGATCTTTTTGATAAAGTTTGAAAAACCCGCCACCAGGCGGGTTTTTTATTTTAGTTGTTTATACAGCATCCATATTCAATTGATATTTTCAGGCCAGACAAGTGACAGATACTAAAGACACTAGCAGCGAGAGCTTTTCCTTCGTTCAGGCAGAACATGATGTGCTCGACTTTTGGGAAAAAGAAAACGTTTTCCAGCAGTCTCTGGAGCAGAGCAAGGATAACCCTCCCTATATTTTCTATGACGGCCCGCCGTTCGCTACAGGCCTGCCACACCATGGACATCTGGTTGGCTCCACCCTGAAAGACATTATTCCTCGTTACTACACCATGAAAGGGCATTATGTGCAGCGTCGATTCGGCTGGGACTGCCATGGCCTGCCCATCGAACATGAAATTGACAAGTCCCTGGGCATGTCAGCCAGTGAAGCCGTGGAAAAGCTGGGCATGAAGGGCTACAACGACGAGTGCCGCGGCATCGTCCAGCGCTTCACCGGTGAATGGCGCAAGACCATTACCCGCATTGGCCGCTGGGTGGATTTTGATAATGACTATAAAACCATGGACCCCTCTTTTATGGAGTCGGTCTGGTGGGTGATGAAGCAGCTATGGGAAAAAGACCTGATCTACCGCGGCGTTAAAGTGGTACCTTTTTCCACTGCTTTGGGCACGGTACTGTCAAATTTTGAAGCCGGCTCCAATTACCAGGATGTGCAGGATCCAGCCGTTACCGTTCTGTTCAAAATTAAGGACGAAGATGCCTATTTGAGCGCATGGACCACGACGCCATGGACGCTGCCGTCTAATCTGGCGCTGTGTGTTAATGAAAAAATCACCTATGTAAAAGTCCATGACACTGAGCTCGGCAAGGATATCTACCTGGCCCAGGAACGCCTGGAAGCTATTGGCAAACATAAGTCCCTGGAAGTCATTAGTGAACATGCGGGCTCTGAGCTGGTAGGTAAAAAGTATGAGCCGCTCATGCCCTACTTCACCGAACTGGAAGCTGAAGGCGCTTTCGTGGTGGTTGCAGACAACTATGTCACCACTGAAGCCGGTACCGGGATCGTGCACCAGGCCCCGGCTTTCGGTGAAGACGATTTCCGGGTCTTGAAAGCCAACGGCATTACCGCTCTGGTTTGTCCGGTTGATCTGGAAGGTAAATTCACTGAAGAAGTGACAGATTTTGTCGGGATCTATGTCAAGGATGCCGACAAGGACATCATTCGCAAACTCAAGGAAGAAGGGAAACTCTATATCCAGGAAGTGTACCAGCACAGCTATCCCTTCTGTCCGCGTTCCGATACCCCCATTATCTATCGCACCATTCCTTCCTGGTATGTGAAAGTGGAACAAATCAAGGAACGCATTGCCGCTAACAACCAGCAAATAAACTGGGTACCTGAGCATATCCGTGACGGGCGCATGGGTAACTGGCTCGACAATGCCATTGACTGGTGTATTTCACGTAATCGTTACTGGGGCACACCGCTACCTATCTGGATTAACGATGTTACCGACAGTCGAATCTGTATTGGCTCAATTGATGAGTTGGAAAAATATTCCGGCACCCGGGTCGAGGATCTGCATCGGGAATATGTGGACGAGCTGACCTTTTCCATTGATGGTGAAGAAGGTGTCTACCGCCGCGTAGAGGAAGTATTGGATTGCTGGTTTGAATCAGGCTCCATGCCCTATGCCCAGCTGCACTATCCGTTTGAAAACCAGACTCTTTTTGAAGCCGGCTTTCCTGCCGAATACATTGCCGAAGGCCTGGACCAGACCCGCGGCTGGTTTTATACATTGCTGGTATTAAGTACCGCTCTGTTTGATAAACCATCATTCAAGAACGTTATCGTTAACGGCATCGTGATGGCGGAAGACGGCAAGAAGATGTCCAAGCGCCTGCAAAACTACACTGCGCCCGATATCCTGATGGAAGAATATGGCGCTGATGCACTGCGCCTGTATCTGATTAACTCTGGCCTGGTAAAAGGTGAAGAACAACGCTTTACCGATAGCGGCGTGAAAGACATGGTGCGTCGCGCACTGCTGCCCTGGTTTAATTCGTTTAAATTCCTGCAGACCTATGCCGGTATTGATCACTGGAAAGCCGACACCCATCACGTGGTCCCGGAAAATATTACCGACCAGTGGATTCTGTCGCGCCTGCAGTCACTAAAAGCCAATGTCAGTCGGGAAATGGCAGACTACAAACTCTACAACGTGGTGCCTGCCCTGTTTGAGTTTATTGAAGACCTGACCAACTGGTATATTCGTCTTAACCGCTCGCGCTTCTGGGTGGAAGAAATGACCGCTGACAAGCATGCGGCCTACCAGACGCTTTACACGACTATTAGTGAGCTGACTGTGTGCATGGCGCCTTTTGCCCCTTTCCTGGCAGAGCATATCTATCAGGAACTGGCGGTTTTTGCCGGTGACAGCGCAACCCGTCATAAGTCCGCTCATTTGTGTCATTACCCGACTGCCGACCAGGACCTTATCAAGCCGGTTCTGGAACAGGCAGTTTCGCGTATGCAAAATATTATTTTGCTGGGACGACAGAAACGCGAACAGGTCAAGATCAAAACCAAAATCCCGCTATCCGAACTTACCATTATTCATGAAAGTCAGGACATGCTGGATGAAATCGCGCGTCTGGAGGATTACATCAGTTCCGAACTGAACATAAAGTCCATCGCCTACTCCACTGATGAAGACAAATACATCACCCTGTTTGCCAAGCCCAACTCGCCGGTACTGGGCAAACGCTTTGGCAAGGAATTCAATGCCTTCCGCCAACTAATTCAAAATCTTGATGCCGAACAGTTAAACATGCTTCAGGAAGACGGCAGTATTACCCTGGGCGAGGAAAGCTTCAGCACTGAAGATATTCTGGTGTTCCGGGAAGCAAAAGAAGGCACCGAAGCCTTGTCCAACCGCTTTATTTCCATTGATATGGATTGCCAACTCCATGAGGAACTCATTGATGAAGGTCTGGCCAGAGAAGTCATCAATCGTATTCAGAAAACGCGCAAGGATATTGGCCTGAATGTGACCGATCGCATTAGTATTAACTATGCTGCCGGGGATGCACTGGGCCGGGCCATTACAAAGCATAAAGACTATATTGCCAGGGAAACCCTGTGCACCGATTTCACTCAGCAGGATTCGGCAAGTGAGCATAGCTTTGATGTAGAAGGCGATGCACTGACACTAGACATTCAAAAAAACAATTAACCCATAAACAAAAAAGAGAAAAGAAAAGAGAAAACGCCATGGTATCGCAAGCAACTGACGACCTCAGAATAAAAGCCATGAAAGAGCTGCTCTCTCCAGAGCAGCTGTTGCAGGAATATCCGCTTACCGACACGACATCTGCCACAGTGCTCAATGCCCGCTCCGGTATTCAGGATATATTGCGCGGCAAGGATGACCGGCTACTGGTTATTGTCGGCCCCTGCTCTATTCATGATCCCAAAGCCGCGCTGGAATATGCCGATCATCTGGCTGAATCCATACAGGCTCTGAAGGATGATCTGCTGATCGTCATGCGCGTCTATTTTGAAAAACCCCGTACCACAGTGGGTTGGAAAGGTCTGATCAATGACCCATTCATGGACGACAGCTTCCAGATCAACGAAGGCCTGCGCACTGCGCGTAACCTGCTACTGGAACTGGCCAACCGCGGCATTCCTGCAGGCACGGAATATCTTGACCTGATCAGCCCGCAATATTTAGCCGACCTGATCTCCTGGGGCGCAATCGGTGCACGCACCACAGAATCCCAGTGTCATCGTGAACTGGCCAGTGGCTTGAGCTGTCCAGTAGGTTTCAAGAACGGTACTACTGGCGATGTACAAATTGCTATTGATGCCATCGGCTCTGCATCTCATTCCCATCATTTCCTGTCGGTCACCAAACAAGGTCATTCGGCTATTTTTCAGACGGCGGGCAATGAGGACTGTCACATCATCCTGCGCGGCGGTCATAAACACACCAATTACGACCCGGAAAATGTCCAGGATGTTTCTGAAAAACTGGTCAAGGCCGGTCTGCGACCCAATATTGTTATTGATTGCAGTCATGCCAATTCCAACAAGGACCCGGGCAGGCAGATTGTGGTTTGTCGCGATGTGGCTTATCAACTGGCTAATGGCGAAAAAAACATCAAGGGCGTGATGCTGGAAAGTCATCTGGTGGCGGGTAATCAGAAAGTAGTACCTGGTCAGGAACTGACTTATGGCCAGAGTATTACTGATGCCTGCATGGCATGGGATGACACTCGGGGACTGCTGGCCGAACTCGCCGACTCTGTAAAACAACGCAGAATCACTGACTAAATACCCTGTAATCCCTTTTATCCTCTTCGGGCCATTGTTTGATATGACCCAGACCACCGCTGTCACCAGATAAGCGGAATATGACCTGATGAATAATCCGGTTTCAGATACTAAATAAAGGGGACGGAGGGATTTAAAATAAATCCCTCCGTCCCCTTTATTTGTTCTAGCTACTTTTATAGCGCGCTATTAGATCCACCAGTTCATTAAATTTCTTTTGCTGTTCCTCGGTACTTCCTGATGCAATGGCACTGGCGACACAGGTATTGCTGTGATCCTTGAGAATGGCATCTTCCACTTTTGATAGTGCCGCCTTGATAGCCTGCATCTGCTGCAGCACTTCTATGCAGTAACGCTCTTCCTCAATCATTTTCTTGATGCCACGCACCTGGCCTTCGATCCGGTTCAGGCGTTTGAGCGTATTCTCTTTATCAATCAACATTATATTATTACCCTTCTAATATACCCCTAGGGGGTATATGCTACTGAATATAAACCCCGATATCTATGGTTCTGTTAAATTATGCTTAATCGTCGTCATTTTCTGGAGAAAAGCCTGTTGCTCGGTGCAGCCGCCGGCTTTCAGTCCCTGTTGCCTGCCTGGGCACAATCAGCCCGCTTCATGGCCGACCTGCCTGGCATGCTGGCGACAAATGATGTTTCCCTGACTGTGGAGCAGGCTAGATCGGCGGTGGCCGGAAAATCTGCCAAACACATTACCCTTAATGGCCAGTTCCCTGCCCCCTTGCTGCGCTGGCGCGAAGGCGATGAACTGAGCATTCGTGTTATTAACCACTTACGGGAATCTACCTCAATACACTGGCACGGTATTTTATTGCCGTTTCAGATGGACGGCGTACCCGGCTTATCCTATCCCGGCATTGCCGCGGGAGATGACTTTACCTACCGCTTTCCCCTGAAACAGTCAGGCACCTATTGGTACCATAGTCATTCCGGTCTACAGGAGCAGCTGGGGCACTATGGCCCGATTATTATTGATCCGGCCGAACCGGACCCGGTGGCCTATGACCGTGAACATGTGATCATGCTGTCAGACTGGACCTTTGAAAATCCCAAACGGGTCTTCGCCAAGCTGAAAAAAATGAGCGACAACTACAATTTTCAGCAGCGCACCGTAGGTGAATTTTTTAGCGATGTGGAGTCCGAAGGCTTCGATGCGGCCATGGCTAATCGCCTCATGTGGGGTGATATGCGCATGACCCCTACTGACCTGGCTGATGTGACCGGGGCTACCTATACCTATCTGGTGAATGGACACAGTCCGGCCGAAAACTGGCTGGGCCTGTTTCGTCCGGGAGAGCGGGTAAGACTACGATTCATCAATGCCTCGGCCATGAGTATTTTTAATGTACGCATCCCCGGCCTGCCGATGATGGTGGTGCAGTCTGATGGACTCAATGTAAAACCCGTCACTACCGATGAATTCCAGATCGGTACCGCAGAGACCTTTGACGTAATAGTGCAGCCGAATGACGATCAGGCCTTCACCATCATGTGTGAAACCAATGACAGCTATGGGTATGCCGCTGCCACTTTGGCACCGCGCGGAGGCATGCGTGCAGCAGTGCCACCACTGCGACCACGCCCTACCCTAACCATGAAAGATATGGGCATGTCCGGTATGGACATAGACGGCATGGAAGGAATGAACATGGACATTATGGATCATAGCACCATGAATCATGGGGATAGTGAAGCCATGGCAATGCCTGTGGATCACAGCACTATGGATCACGCCTCGATGAATCACAATGAAAATGATCAGCCCGCCATGGCGATGGACCATAGCGCCATGGACCATTCAGCGATGAATCATGGGGACAGTGTAGCCATGGCCATGCCAATGGATGACAGTGCTGTGGATCACAGTGCCATGAATCATGGTGAAATGAATCATGATGAAATGGATCACACCACCATGGCCATGTCAGATATGGACTCCATGGCTACAGAACCCATGACCATGCAGGCACATAATCATCCTCAGGGCCCCGGCGTCATGAACACAGCCATGAACCCGGTCTCACGTTTACATGAGCGTCCCCTTGGACTGGAAAATGTGCCCCATCGCGTGCTGGTCTACACCGATCTGGAAAGCCTTGACCCCAACCCTGATACCCGTTCACCCGGACGCGAGATAGAACTCCACCTGACCAGTAATATGGAACGCTATATGTGGTCCTTTGACGGGGTGAAGTTTTCCGAAGTGAAAGGCCCTATCGTTTTTCAACAGGGCGAACGCTTACGCCTGACCATGGTCAACGACACCATGATGCCCCACCCTATTCACCTGCATGGTATGTACTTTGATGTGGTCACTCGAAACGAGGAGCATCATCACAAACCACGCAAACACACTATTGTGGTCAAGCCCGGCGAAAAAATGTCTGTGGACATCACGGCAGATGCGCCCGGGGACTGGGCCTTTCACTGCCACCTGCTGTACCACATGCATGCCGGCATGATGCGCGCCGTCTCGGTAAGAGACCAGTTATCATGAGAGACTTTCTTAATTACGCGCTGCCCTGTTGCTTGCTGTTGGCAGCCACTAAGGCCGCGGCGCAAAATGCCGCCGATGAATTTTATGATCCCGCCGCCATGGCTGCCGCTCGAGAAAGTGTTCGGCACATGCATGGCGATTCCCTGAACTCCTTGATCATTGGGGAACGTCTGGAAAACCAGATCCATGACGGTGACAGCAATCTGGTATGGGAAGCCCAGGGCTGGATTGGCTATGACCTGAACAAGCTCTGGCTGAAAAGCGAAGGCCACTATAACAACGAAAGCAATGACACCGAAGAGTTCGAATTGCAGGCACTTTGGAGTCATGCCCTTTCACCTTTCTGGGATTTCCAGGCCGGCTGGCGTCATGATTTCCAGGGTAACCAAGGAGACTATGCGGTTATCGGACTCATGGGACTGGCCCCCTACTGGTTTGAAATAGATGCGGCCGCCTTTCTCAGTGAGGATGGTGAGGCAAGCGCCCGCCTGGAAGCGGAATATGAATTACGCTTCACGCAACGCCTGATCCTGCAGCCCCGTATGGAGCTTAACTATGCCTTTAGCGAAGACTTTGACACTGGCATTGGCGAGGGCCTGCACAAAGCAAATCTTGGTCTACGTTTGCGCTATGAATTCAAACGCGAAATAGCCCCCTATCTTGGTATTGCCTGGGAAAAATCCTATGGCGACACGGCTAAGCTGCTCAAGGCAGCGGGAAAAGACAGCAGTGAAGCGTCCGTGGTAATGGGCTTGAGGCTCTGGTACTGAACATGGCCGATCACTGCTGCCATCCGCCTAAAAAGAAAATCGATTTCCTGCTCTGGGGATCATTTACCTGTATCGCTTTTCTCTATCTGCACTTTAGTCTGTTTGACCTCTCCTCCCGCTTCGCCACCTGGTACCTCACGCTTGCTGAATCGGTTTTTGATCTGGTAAACACCATGTGGTGGGGCGTAACGCTGGGCATTCTGATGATTTCAGTATTAACCCGTATTCCGCGGGAATTTGTCATGTCCATCCTCGGTACTTCTAGGGGACTTAGTGGCATTCTCAGGGCAACGGCTGCCGGCGTGTTACTGGATCTATGCAGCCATGGCATCCTGATGGTGGGCGCAAAACTTTATGAACGCGGCGCCAGCATTGGACAGGTCATCGCCTTTCTTGTGGCCAGCCCCTGGAATTCCTTTTCTCTTACCCTGATCCTCATTGCCCTGATTGGGTTCTGGTGGACCATGGGCTTTATTGTTCTGTCCATGGTGATTGCCATTATTGCAGGACTGATTTTCGATAGGCTGGTGAATCGCGGCGTACTGCCGGGCAATGAAAACAACATTGAATTACCGGAAAACTTTCATTTCTGGAGCAACGCCCGTACGGGTATCCAACATACCAAATTCAGCGCCAGCTTTATTTTCTCAACACTGAAACAGGGAATAAAAGAATCACGCATGGTGATGCGCTGGATTTTATTTGGTATTTTGCTGGCCGGATTGGTTCGCGCCTTCCTCTCTCCTGAAACTTTCGGTACCTGGTTTGGTCCGACCCTCGCTGGCCTTGGACTCACGGTGCTGGTGGCCACCATAATGGAAGTCTGCTCGGAAGGCTCCACGCCCATCGCCGCAGACTTACTCACCCGCGCCAATGCCCCGGGTAACGGCTTTGCCTTTCTAATGACCGGTGTCTCCACCGACTACACCGAGATAATGGTACTTAAGGAAACCACCCGTAGCTGGAAAATCGCTTTTTTTCTGCCATTATTAACCGTGCCCCAGGTGCTGGTTGTGGCATGGCTATTAAATGTCTTCGCATAGTTCAATCAGCCAGAGCTGAACCTTGCTGTTTCTGGAGTCTTGGGGGCACTCGCATATAACACTCATGCTTTCACACTTACAAACCCTTCGTTCTAATGCTAAGCTCTTCCCCATAATAAAAAACGGCATAAGCTTGTGTTGAATTGAAATCTACAGATTTCAATGCTGCACACGAAAATGTGCAGGGGGCTCCAATGAAGTATCCAGTCTGGTTTGTGAGATTAATTTTCGCCGCATGGATGATTCCTTCAGGCCTGAATCATTTCATTCAAATCTTTCCCCAACCCATGGGTTCACAACCCTTGAGTCAGGAATTAATTATTGCCTTGCTGGACAGCAACCTGTTTGATCTGGTTAAAGCTGTTGAGCTGATTGCCGGATTAGGCCTGCTGTTTGGTTTCTATACCTCTCTTTCACTGCTGATTTGCCTGCCAGTATCATTCTGCGTTTTCTATTGGGATGCCCCATTGGAAGGCTGGGGCTCACGAGCCGCTATATTTGGTTATTCAGTTTTACTTTGCAATTCCTTACTCTGCCTGGCCTATTACAAAAGCTATAGCTCCATGTTCACCTTGCGCGCAACGGTAGGAGAAAGAAAACTGCTGGTGCTTGGCGGCCGTCTCCTGCTCGGTGCCTGGATGCTACTCAATGGCGCCAACTATTTATTCTTCTCTTTCTGGTCCATACCAATGGGTAATGAACCATTGGCATTACAACTGATGACTTCTCTGGTTAACTCACGCCTGCTGGATGTTGCCATGGCAATACAATTACTGACAGGCGCATTAATCCTGGCTGGCATTATGGTCCCCGTAGCGCTATGTACGCTGATGCCCATCAGCACCTGTGCCCTATATTGGGCACTGATACTGGATCAGCAACCAATAAATATCATAATGGCGCTCGCCGTTTTTGCACTCAATGGTTTATTGATGCTGGCTTACCTTTCCTACTACCAGGGTACACTGCAGCGACATGCACTTGCCATAGGCGAGGAAGTAAACACACGTACCAATTTTGACGATCTGTTTGTCAACCTGAAAAATAGTGCAGCAAAAGCACAGTTTATTCCGGCGATAATTCCTGTGATTGCTGCCATCGTTTTCTATGATTATTTAGTGGGCGGCGGCACCGCAGATTATTGCCTGTTATTTCTCATGTATCCCCTATTCACCCTGCTAACGGGAAGAATACGCGATATGGGATTCTCTCCTGCATTTCTGCTGGCTCCGCTGGCACTCATCCTTGTATATTTTGGCATCCGACTGGACTACTTCAGTCT
>Ga0181555_1003899_pt1 | contig 11648 bp, 13 predicted proteins | sample 011ome_15_FD_145601 | JGI IMG/M metagenome (GOLD analysis project Ga0181555, IMG submission 145601) | Coastal salt marsh microbial communities from the Groves Creek Marsh, Skidaway Island, Georgia - 011504AT metaG (spades assembly) | ecosystem: Environmental > Aquatic > Marine > Intertidal zone...
TTGGATTCCGCTGTTCATCGCGGCGACACCCATCGTTTCTATTTCAGAGAGGGACTGGCAATATCAAGCTTTCATTTTAGAGAGAAGCTGGATTAGTGATATCGATTCATAACAATCTATACAAAAATTCGGACTCACATATGCTCCTTTTTGAATATAAATTATTAGATGGCTCTACTACTTCTACGCTGTATTGCAATCGGGCTAACCTTCACCCATTTAAACAGATACATTATTATTAATTTTTTGATACCACTTGTGTTTGTTTACAAAACCACTCAAAAATGGGTGTTTTCAAGTAGTTTACAAGTAATTTACAACTTTTGCTTGCCAACTACCCATCTCCAAATTGCGTACTTTTTTATGAAATTCAGCACCTTAACGACTATACGAGTTGCAAGGTTTGCAACTGTTGTTACAACATTTCAAACGCAAGTATGACTTGCTAACTCGATTTAGAATTGCAAATCACTCCGCTTATTAACCTTCCGATTGAAATTTTTTCTCCTCGTTGATGCGGCACCGCATGCATTACATTGAGTCGTTATAATCGAGTGTCCGATTTCCTCTGTCCAACTTACTAAATGCGTGGACACTGGATTACCGTTGGAATCCAGTCCTCTTTTCTTCACTGTTGAACGTGGAACAGCGGTGGTAACAAAATCTTGCTTGGAAGATGATATTTGGTACGGAACCCCACAATTTTTACAAGTCTCCGACTCAATCTCACTCTTCAACAAAAACCGATAAACTTTCTTAGTTGTTAAGTAAGTTGCATACAGATTCGGCAAACTAATGATGACTAACCAACTTAACTGGCTTTTCATTTTGAAGTCTGTGCTATCCGAAGTCGCTGACAGTATTGGCAGAAAATCTAAGTTTCGGTAAATCGCTTCAACCACAGAAGTTGGCAAAAGCCGTCCATAAGATTCGATAACTTGGTATATCAAGTACATCGAGCCTAAATACATCAATACGAAGAAGACTACTGCTCCAAATAAAGCGTCTGCATACACCTTAAATTTTTGAAGGTTCATTTTTATACCTCTTTGCCAATTTTTCCTTAAATGCATTAATGCAAACGCGTTTTCAGTATCGTCAATGCCCTACACCAAACATACCACTCTCAGTTGCCTCAATATTCTCACGTGCCTTTGTGAGCAACTTGTAAGTGTTGGTACGAATGCTTTGCTTTCTCTGCGTACGTTCGTAATGAGACTTGCGGTAACCTTCTTTCAGCATAGCCTCTCTGATGTGCTCATCACTCAAGTAATCGACTTTCGTCCTCCCTACTCCGTCGTAACCAAACCTACTGTCAAACTCGCCTACATTATTCAGCAACTCTTCTCTTGTACGCTTTTTGGGCTTGTCCTTTTCCATCTGCTCTTCGTGCACCTTGTCCCAAAAAGCATCCTCTTTCTTTTGCTTCTTTTTGAGTCCACCAATAATTTTGTCGTAAACCGCCCAATACCTTTTTACATCCCTCGTTGCCGCAGACTGCAGTTTTGCAATGTCATACTGTCTGCTTCTGCTTCTGCCATCCTCAATCAAGTCATCTGCTTCAGCCGCATCAATGTTTCTCACTTGAATGCCAATCTCTAACGCATCCATGCCTTGTTGGCTTAAGTCATAGGCTAGCAAGCAAGAACGCAGACTCTTTACATCAACTTTTGGTTGCTCGATAAAGTAGGCGGCTGTTTGCTCTTCGGTAGGAGTTACTGTCATCTCTTTGAGCAACTTGTTGAGCCTTCTTTTTATGGTGCCCATTTTGATGTTTGTGGGTATGGCGACTAACTTGAAAGTGCCATCTTCAACCTTGTCAGCAATGCTGTTCACGTCAGCAACACTCGCAAATGACTCCAACTGATTAATGGGCTCTATACCAAACAAATACTGCCCACGTTTTATCCACCACTTCCAAAAGCCGTCGACACCTTCGTAAGCATGTATATCGCCGAAGTCGCTGAGTATTTTCTCAGTGCTCTTCCTAGTCTTTGTGCCCTTAAATGCTCGCCACTTCTTGTACGCCTTTTGCTCTTCCTCAGTCATTTCGACTTCGTAACCACAAGCCTTCTTGTAGTTCTTGCTTCGCTTTAGGTACTCGAACCACAGATAGTAGATGCTGTCAGCGCACCAAGTGCCTTTTACTTCTCGCCTTCCACCTCTCGCACGTTTGTCCTTCTGCCATCGCACACCACCACTATCCACCCAAGTTTTTGTGTTTGGGCTTAGCGGCTGTGGCTTCGGAAAGTAACGCACTGTCATAGTGTCAAGTATCCCTAAGTTTCTTACTTGAATATGATACACCAACCAACGAAAAGCACAATTATATGTGTGGGTGATGAAGTGATTGCCTACACGAGTGGGCGGTGTGAAACACATGTATCACACCAAGCAAATGTATCAAGTATTCACTCTTATGTTGCATGAATACGATACACACACGAAGCACACCTACTCTATACACATGTCAGCAATAACGCTGACGTAATCAAACAATTTGGAGATACAAATTATGGAAAATCAATTCGTAAAAATCATTTACAGCACATGCGAGGACGAGCACGGAAATAAGGGCTGCGAACCCATGCAGAGTCTCACGCTTGATGCCTACATGAAGGGCTACAAGAAGCGTGACAACTGTTTCACGTTAATTGTGGATGTGGACAAGGCAGACAAAACAGTAGACGAAATCGTTGCTGACGGCTGCGTGATTGTTGAACAACAGCATATGTGGGCGTAGGTGTATCAAGTATTCTTATTATTGATGCATGAATACGATACACACACGAAGCACTTCTACTCTATACACATGTCAGCAATAACGCTGACATGTTCAACAAATTTAAGGAAACAAATTATGATTAGGCAAACACAGCAACAAGCGAAAGACACTCGCAAACTAAAGCACTTCACACGCAAGTATCACTTGTCCTCTATCTCAAAACACGGACTACAACTTGAAGGGTGGAATGCCGAGCAAGCGGTGTTGAATGGCAATGCAAGTAAAAAAGCACGTGCGCAGTTTGATGTTTGCAATTTTATCTGTGGAGCATTAGGCAGATATGTGTGGCTTACAAAAGATGAGCAAGCAGAGGTTATCAATAGCACAGCACACTTCACAAAGAACGCAGAAGCACTGAAGCAAATGAAGGAAGTCACTACTTATTTAGAAGTAGATGATGAAGGCTTAGACATCATTAGTTGGAAGTTGTTGAAGCAACAACTAAACAGAAAAGCAAAGGCACGCAAAATCATACAAGGTTTTGAGCAAATTGCTGAGATGTGTGGAGACAACACTGACGATTGGTATGTAAGCAAACAGCCAATTCCTACAACAAATCTCAACTTACACATGAAGGAGGCAGCGTAATTTTTGATACGTGGAGAGCAGTAGGAATTTACCTACTGTTCACCCCCCCCCTTAACTCGCGTCTATGTGCTACTACGCATTCATCGCTCTGTTCTTAATCTCATTCAACACCTCCTCGCACAACTGCTGACTTGCCTCAAAGTCGCGTCTATAAGCCGCGTTGTCGCTGTGTGCTAAATCACGCTCTTCGTAGAACTGCTCGTATGCCGCGTTACTGCCAACAAGTTCGCCATAAAGCCTCAGTAAGGCGTCATTGCTTATGTCTTGTTGTCTGTGCTTTCTCACAAACAAGTAACTTCTATCCTTTCCCAAATATTCAACAGCAAACCTACTTTTGCTGAGCGTGTTGTCTCTGTGTCTCAAGTGCTCCAATACTTTATCTACAATCATTATGTTTCTCTCCAATGCTCGAATACTGATAAATACACAATGTGTTAGACAATAGAGACTCTACTGTCAGTGAAGACAGTAAGTGCGTGCTGACACTCGGTGTTGCTTGATAGTGTGAAGGGAGCAATCGCTTTGCGTTTTTGCTCCAATCAAGTCGCCATAATGTCAGTGTAGTTATGTGTGCCGTAGTTAGTGCCTTAAGTAATGCCGTAATGCTTGTGACGTAATGCTTGTGCCTTAGTTTTGCCTTTTGTGTTGCTGATAACTGTTATCGCTTAGTTCCTTTCTGAATGCCTTAATGCCACTTTTGATTTCTTTGTTGCAGTAACTAATCAACCCTCCAACACCGCCGTCCTTTGCTGTTATGCGTTTCCACTTGATGTCGTCACTACCGCAAATATCTGCCCATAGTTGATTAAATTGTTTTTGAAATTGTGCCTTTGTTAAGTGCTTTGGCTTTTGAATAAGCAGATGGCAATGACGTTGGTTGTAACTCACACTGAGAGCATTGTTGCCCTCTTCGACAAAAACTGCCTTGTACAGTCTGCGTCCTCGCCCACACGTCTTTCTATCTAAAACATTACGGAAATGTTTGATATGATGCTCGGCAACTTGTTGCTTCGACTTCGACAAGTGAGCAGTGACGAAGTAATCAACATGCCTACAGTCGTCGCCTTTGCTAAAGAACGAAATGCACTCGTCAAAAGCATTTGCCTCTCTCAGTTGTTCGCACCATTCTGCTAAATCAATAAGTTCACTCATAAAACTTATTTATCTTTTGTGCTTACATCAGTAAGCAAAAAGCAGAATTTTCGGTGGGTTAGATGTCTACTGCTTTGTCAGCCAAACTGCTCACATGCTCAGCACTATCACTTTGCTGTTCGTTGTGACTGTTTTGTAAGTCAATGAGGGCTTGCTGTTTGGCTATCTCTGCCATCTCAGCACTATTCATCACTTCATCCGTTGCTTGTAGCAATCGCGTGTGTGCGTCTTCATCCATTTGCCTTTTGATTTCTTTGAGGAAGTTGAAGGCTTCAGCACACGTGCCGCCGCTTCTCAGCATCTCGCTATCAATAGCGTTCCAATCACCATTGAAACTTATGTACTTGTCACACGCTCTACTCAATCTACGAAGCACTGTTTGGTTCTCGCACGTGAGTTTGAGCCAATTCCACTCTGCGGTGGTTAGCCGTTGTTTGGACGTTGCTTTGGACTTCAATCCAACAATGCGTTCAGCAATAGACATAACGCTGACGAACTGAACTCCCTCATATACCTCGTGCAATCTCATTCTTTCAGTTTCAGACACATAGTTTTGGTGTTGCGTGTTTTGCTACACAAATCTCCGCACAGCGTATTTTCAGCCGAAATTACGCCTTGTGCTGTGCTCACGTACGTTTGTGAGAAGCCCTATTTCTTACAGAAGTAAGCACAAAGTTATTTATCTGAATAAATGTTTGCTTCTTTGTAAAAGCACACGTTTCTGCGTGTACCTCCCATAAACACTGACATTTGAGACTAGGCGTCTTTTCGGTAGGAATCTGAAAAGTTTGAAAACACACTATTAGCAACACAAAACAACACATTTGCTGTGATGACGAGAGAGCAACACAAAGAGTTTTTGAAAAAGTTACTGCTAGTGAGCGAAGTCAGAGTAGGTGTGAAATGGAGCAACGACTATGAAGCAAGCGAAGGTACTGAACGAGACGGAAATAAAGAAACTGATGAAAGTGTGCGAACTGACGAGATACGCAGAACGCAACAGACTGATAGTTAGTCTCAGTGTACTTAGTGGTATGCGAGCGTGTGAGATTGCCAACTTGCGTATCAACAACGTGCTTAGCGGCACAAACGAGGTTTTGGACTTGATTGTGTTGGATAAGGAGCAAACAAAGGGCAATAAACGGCAGACTGTTGTCGTCAGTACAGCACTTAAGAAAGAGATTCTGCGTTACGTAACTGCTAAACCACAGTTGCTCAAGCGAGATAAGGGTGGATTTCTGCTGAGAACACAGAAAGGCTCGTTCAGCAGTCAAACAATTCAAAACTTGTTTAGGCAGTTGTACGAGTTAGCAAACATCCCACAAGCAAGTTCACACAGTGGCAGACGCACGTTCATCACTAAGTTAAGTGAAAACGGCGTTGCTGTGCCCATCATTCAGAAGTTAGCAAGACACTCTTCGCTGAGCACAACACAGCGATACATAGAAGTGAGTGATGACAAGTTGTACAACGCAGTTAACACAGTAAGTTACTGAATTAATTAATAATTAATTCGAAAAATGGCTGAATTTTCCCTAATTGTTTTTGGAATTTTCCTAATTTCAGTGTTTGGTGCTGACAATTTATTGGAATTTCTGTGGGGTATAGCGGCAATTACGTCGAAATTCATCGTGTACAGCATTGGAGCAGTAGTAATTTTCGCTCTAATTTTTTGAATTTCGGATGAAATTGTGTGACGCACGAATGAATTTCGGCGGAAATAAGCGTCACACAGCGTCTTACAGCAACGTTTGTGCTTCAGCAGTACAAACACATGCTCATTTTTTGAGTGTTGTTAAGTGGGGTTTTAATGCGTTGTGAGGGCATTGAGCAGATGAGACTAACTCTTATCTGCTCGCACTTCTCTCATCATCAACGCATTCGCCTCGCTGTTCCCAATTTTGGTGTGGTAGTAGGTGTTAGTGATGTGATTAACACTCGTCCCACAGTCCAATGCGAACTGAGTGAGATTAGTTACTCCGTTAGTCAGCCTCTGTGTGATGCCATAGTGGCGTAGGCTGTACAACGACACGTTTCTTGCTTTGTAGTCATCAATACCCACACGCTCCATCAACTTATGAAACTGATAGTCAAGTGCTCGTCTGTTGTGCTTGTTCCAATGCGTGCCATTGTCCATCGTAAACACAAAGTCTTCTTTCTTTGTGTGCTTACTGATTTGCTTCAACCTATCAAAGTGCTCACCGCCTCTGCTCACAAACACTCTGCTTTTTCGCACCTTACTCGTGTGTGCTTCAACGGTGATTTCCGCCAAACGCTTACCATGCTTTTCGTATGTCCTAACGTTCTTCCATTTCAGCCCAAACAACTCGCCATTTCGCATCATTGTGTTCGCTTGTATTAGGAACCAATGTCTGAACAAGTCTCTATTGAACAATCGCTCGTCACTGCCTAACGCCGCTTCATTCAGTCTTGCTACTGCCTTTTCTTTAGATGCTTTGCTACACCACGTTCGCAAGTCTTCGTAACAAGCCTTGTACTCACTATCAGTGAAGGTTGCTCGACGTATCGCCGCTCTGTCCTCACCCCTCTGCTTTATTTTAGGAAAGACGTATTTCGCTATGTTGTGTAAGCCTTCGTCATACGCCCACTTACAAAAGTGATTGATAGAGGATTGCTCGTTAGCAATCGTTACGTCCTTTGCACCCTTTTCCCTACGAAAACGCTGATAGTCCATCAGTGCCTTCGCTGTGTAGTTGTCCAATCTGTACTCGGCGTTCACAAAGCGTTTGAACCAATTCATGTGCGTTCTAATAGTGCCCCACCTACCAACTGTGATGCTGTCCATCTGAACTTCGTAGTCATACCTATGCTGTAGGTATTGCTCTACTGCTTTGTAAACAGTGGGCGAGAAGATTGCTTTGCCTTCAGACTTGAGTACGAGCAACTTGGCGTGCTCTAACGTCGCCTTATCAATCGCACTCGCTTTGTCTTTAGTCCGCAGACTCTTTTGGAAGTACTTGTCAGCGTCGCCGACGTACGCACGCATATGCCAAATGCCACCACTCTTTGCTGTTTGAAAGATGGTGACGGCGTCATTGCAGATTTTTGTTTTATTGCGGTAGAACGACTGTTTGTCGTTGTCAGAATTTTGCTGTGTGTCTTTAAGTTCTCGCTTCTCAAAGTCGACAGCCAATACTTGTCCTCTGTTCATAGTAACGCTCCTTTTCTAAGTCACTGTGAACATTATGGACTTGGACTTGGAGCGTATCCGCTTCAAGCATTGTACTATCAGATACTTGATACACCTACGATTTTCAGTAGCGGCACGTGTTTACAAGTTTGTTTACAAAAACCGCTCAAAAATGGGTGTTTTCAAGTAGTTTACAAGTGGCAAAAGTCAGTAAGTATGGGGCTTACAGCCCATATCACTACTCCCAATCAGTAGTAGCGGTATCTGAAACCCTTATGTTAAAGGGGTTTGTGAGGTGCAAAAACGTGTTTACAAGTAGTTTACAAGTTCTCTTGTTCATCTTCGTCTCTGCCCCTCAGAGTATATTTTCAGCAATATCAATTACTTAGAATTAGAAGCATTATGAGGAGTAGTAATCCTCACAATTAAATATTTGAAATACAAATCACCCATAAATATTCAACGTGAATGGCAACAATATTTCAAAAGGTAACTTGGAAACTATTTCGATAACTCACCATAAATGGAGCTGCATATTTTTTTTAATATTTCCTCTTGATCTTCACTGAGCTCATCATCAAATTCAAAGGGGGCTCTTATGCTTTCACTTATCACAATTATCTCATTACCTTTCTTAAGAAGCGCAAATGTTTTTTCTTCTATTGCTTTTCCTGTGCCAAGACACTCTAAGATTTGCTCACCATCTTCCTTGCAAGGCATTTCGAATACGGTCCAATTTATGAATTTACTGGCACTTAACTCTTTTATCTCTGTTTCGTAGATGATTTCATAGGATGCGTCTTCATAAATAAAATAGTGCCCTAAAACTATATAGTCATTTAAATATTCAGCGAAAAGATCATTTTCATAATTTAGCGTTACTGATTTGTCAAAATTTAAGTTAACTGGAAATGTTTCTCGATCTAGATCGAATTTATAGAGATTTTCTTTGACGATTTCATACAGTTGTTCTTCACTTGATAGTTCAGAAAGTTCTATATATGTCTCTAAAATATTTAATTCGTAGCCATAAATCGTATTCATGTAAAACCAGTGATTAGCAAAGGCACTTGTAGATATCTTGAAGAATTCCTCCAAGCTCATCCAACCTTTCAAGCTGTTTTATTTCAGAACATGATGAAAAAACAAATGTCCTATTGTCGTACGCTCTATAATACCTTACTAAAGAGTCAAAGCATTCTTTGTCTCCAACATCATAAGATTTAATACTTTCAAATAGGCTTTCAATTTTTTCTCTTAACAATTCTTCCTTTTCAACATTAGTTGGCATTTGCTCAAAAAGAGACACATTATTAGTAACCAATAGCTCAACTAATTTATCGACTTCGTCTTGCGATTTCACTGACTCATCTAGATGATCATTTAGTTCTGAGTAGGTGATTATATGATTGTTACTTCTAGCCCAATCTAATATTTCATCAATATACTTGGACATTTCTATTAAATTCTCCGCAATTACATAAATTTGTTTATTACAAATTATAATAGCTTTTCAGAGCACTTATAATTCTAACAAGTAAATCCGAATGAGTATTGAGCTGCATAAAAGGAATCGATATCTCGGTAGGTATTGTATTTCTGACTGTTCTAGATAATTTTTGCAAAGATCTATCTAGGTGCTCGATTGGCAAAAAGACATTGACCTTGAGCTCGCGTTTTTTCTTAGGCAACTTGATAGTTATAAGAACTCTTCTATTTGGATTTCCATTTTTATAAGCACCTATAATCCCCGTAATTCTAAAATCTGGAATATCCGTAAAGTAGTAATTTAAAGAGGTGTCAGAGTCTAAGTAATTAATTGACTCCTCAATGAACTGAGGGTCTAAGCCTCTTCCTTCCATAAAACTTATAAATAAATTCAAATTGTCATTTTCAATATCAAAGATGTCTTTATCCGTGTATATTTTTGAATTCTTAAATTTTTTTCTGAAGTCATTTTTCTTTTCTAGAGGAGTTAAATTATTCTTGAGAAATAGTTTATATTGCTCGATGTTAACAATCTTTGTCTTAGATGGATCTTTACCTTTTACATTCAGTAATGGATGGAATTTTTCAATGAATTTATCTTCTAAATCAGTTATGACTTCTCGATATTCCCCAGTGCTAGTGGCTTTTTTATTTTCAAATGAAATATAGTGAAACTTAAATCTAGCCAAATCTTGGCTTGTCAAATTTTCAAATTCTTTCCAGTTATTAATAGCAAACTGTATTCTCGGTAGTACGGTAACGCAGCCCCTATCTCCGACGAACACATCCTCATCAAATTCTCCTAAGAAATCATAAAATGCGCTTTTTAAATTTGGTTCATTTTTTACTTTTTGTAATGTAGACGGCTTACAACTTACCTTCTTTCCTCTTAAGGTTATAGTAGCTAAGTGTTTACACCATCTTTCTCGATTTACACAACCACCAAAAGCATCTTTTGATGTACCTTGGTATTTACCAAGGTACAAAAGTATGTTGTCAAAAAATACAGCATAAACACCTGGCTTCGATATTTTCGCCATTTTTGGCTTAAATAAAATATTGAGCGAAGCAATATTCCCGTTAATTGGCGTTACTTCTATTAAATTAACAAGATCTGATCCAAGATATGTATTTTCATTAATACTGTATTTTTTCTCATAAGAAATCATATTTTTCTTGATAGCTTAGTGCATGATTTATTTTTTATTTAGTTTGGATAGAATTTCTTTTGGTGTGGATGGATTTTCAGACATGTAATAATTTATATCCTCATCGTTAATCTTTAACAACTCAGCAAACAATCCATGCGGAAGTGCTTCGTTTCTAGCAAGAGATGCATGAACCCATCTCGATTCACTTTTTAAAAGGATATTAAATATCTCTTCATCACAGTTGGGGTTTCCAGCAATAGCATCATGAAAATCTTCATCAGTGATTAATTTTTTGAGAATTGGAAGAGTAGCAACTCTGTTTTCAGCTAAGTTATTTTTAGCACTCCAATCGTCGGATTCAATAAGTATATCCATAATTTCTTCATCACAATTTGGATTTGAGGCTATAACACTCAATAAATCTTCATCATCCGTCAGCGATTTCTCAGTAAGTATTTTCAAAATACTAGTAGGTGTTTTTGGATTATTAGCAATACTTTCTCTAATAATATAATCTTGACCAGCTTTTTCGAAAATTTGCTGAATTTCCTCCTCGGACAAATCCTCCTCATATGTTACTTTTTCTCTCATTTCGGATAATTCAGAGATGTCCTCTAATTCGAAATCGCTTATTTCATAGTGCGAGTAGTCAGAGCTAAACTCCTCCCATTCTTCACTGTCTCCATATTGAAATTTTTCCCAGGATTCTTCTAATTTACTCGGAATATCCCATTCCCAATCTGAACCATAAGATGGCTCCTCTTCAACATTTACGGCTTCCTCAAGACTATGGCCTAAGGGGTTATATTCTTTACCATCATCCACGTCGTTACATATAACAACAGTTTTTTTATTTGATAATTCTTCTATTAAGCTTTGATCCTCAATGTCTATGATAAAAAAAGGTCTATATCGATCGTCGCTATATATTTCGCATTTCTCTGTTTTAACTATAAGCGTCTTACTTTTTAGATGCTCCGCATAGCTATACTTGGTAAATTTTCCATTTTTAATTTTGACGGCAAATTTCATTTTAGTTACCTCATTTCATAAATATATTTTTACCTAGTTTTTTCGCTTCAAAATTCTTGCACTGTTTTTTGATTAATCGATTTGAATTACAGCCAATACTTGTCCTCTGTTCATAGTAACGCTCCTTTTCTAAGTCACTGTGAACATTATGGCTTAGGTTAGGAGCGTATCTTCTTCAAGTATTTTACTGCCAGATACTTGATACACCTACGATTTTCAGTAGTGGCACGTGTTTACAAGTTTGTTTACAAAAACCACTCAAAAATGGGTGTTTTCAAGTAGTTTACAAGTGGTAAAAGCC
>Ga0181555_1003903_pt1 | contig 11634 bp, 18 predicted proteins | sample 011ome_15_FD_145601 | JGI IMG/M metagenome (GOLD analysis project Ga0181555, IMG submission 145601) | Coastal salt marsh microbial communities from the Groves Creek Marsh, Skidaway Island, Georgia - 011504AT metaG (spades assembly) | ecosystem: Environmental > Aquatic > Marine > Intertidal zone...
ATCTAAATTAACTTTTGTATTAACCATCTCAGCAGTATTTAAAACTGTAATATCTGTAAATATGTTTGTTTTATATACAGGCCACCATTCTATTCTTAATTGTCTAAAAATATCATTAGTAGTTTGTGCAAAGAAATTAACTGCTTCTGTATCAGTTGAAGCTATACCAAAATCAAACGCATCTGGTTGATATTTAGTTACATCTCCAGCAACGATTACATCTGCACCCGTATAATTAGCCATAATCTACTTCCAAATTAAATAAGCAATTATTAACACTAAAGGAATAGAATACATTGGGTTACTAACAGCTTTTCTCCAAACCCATTTACTCCATTTTCTAGTTTGTTTCCAAATCCACTTGTTCATCTTTTTTCTTCCTTGTTTTTCTTTTCTTTTTTAAAGGTACTACATTTTCTGTAACAACTTCTTTAACTTCTTTTACAACATCTTGCTCAGGTTTAAAACCTCTAAAATCATACATCACTTTATTAGTTTCATAATCTAACTGACTTCTAGTGATTGTTTTGTTACCTCTTTTTAAAGTAACCATCTTCTCATTTGATAATACTAATTTTACCATTTTATTCTCCTATGTTAGTTGCGAGGGCAGTTTCCCACCCTCACAAAGTATCCAATTATTATTGGATTGATGAATCGTAATGTAACTCAACACCATATGAATCATGGATTTCTCCAACACCATATACTGAAGTAGCAACGATTTCGTCTGCTCTAAGAGAAGCATCTCTTTGAGTTTCGATTTTAACATCTTGCATCATAGCGATTGCTAATGCGTCTTTGTGCATAGCACCACCTTTGTAATCACCAGCAGTACCAGTATCAGCCATGTTTGAAGTTTCAAATATTGGCATACCAGCAAGAGTACCAACAAAACCTGATCTTAGGGCTTCGTTTGAGTTCTCTGTATCTAAACCAGCAAAAGTATTAGTTAAGCCAGATTTTAGATCGTAAGCGATTTTAGGGTGTAACACAACTGCACATTCGTTAGCTGGTAATGAATTTGCTCTTAAAGTAGATAGAGCATTAAAGATTACAGCTGGAGAAATAGCACCAGTACCATCTCCTAATGTAGTTGAGAAGCCATCAAACAATGCAATTAAGTCTGCGTCTTGTTTTCTAGCTAATGCTTCTCCAAACAATTTACCAATGTCTCCAGCAACATTTCTAGGTGCTGAATTTCTTGCTAAGTCTGTTAGAGTAGTCATAACACCAACCTCAGATGCAGTAATAGTTACTGAACTTGGGTCGATTGCTGTGTTAGAAAGATCAGTTGCTTCTGCTACTGCTGATGCTGATACTTGTGCATAAACAGGAACTTCAACTGCTTTACCACCACCTGTGATAGCATAGTTTTTAACTAAGTTTCTCATGATGGATTTTTCAGATGCTACGAATTGAGCCTCTGCTACTATCTCTGTGTATAGTTCCGATAGAGTAGAACTTGTGCTTTCGTTTGCCATTTTATTATCCTATTAAGGTTATTGTTTTAAGTTAATCTCAACAGCACCTGAATCTCGTTTCTTCCTATATTCTGCATAGGCTTTACGATCTTCTGGCTTTGTTAAGTCCAAGTCCTGTAGATTAAAAGGTTTAACAGTTTTACCACCAATAGCACTCTGGCTTCCTGAACCAGACAGAGACCCTTGACGGAAGTGTGGGTTGCTATCTAAGAACTCTTTAACTCGATCTTCAATTGTAAGTAGTTCTCCATTTGCGTTATATCGTACATTAGAATTATTATCAACTACTTCTATTCTACCATCATCTGTGTACTTCACTTCATCTTTTAGTAAAGCAACAACTTGTGCTGGGCTAATAGCTTTGTTTGAAGATGCAACAGATAGTATTGAATTATCTACTTTTTCTTTTTTAATCTGATCTTTAACTCTTTGTAATTCTGAGTCTTTTTCAGATAATCTTTCTTGCATAATCTTTTCTAAGTCTTGCTTAGTCTTAGCTTCTTCTAATTGTTTTTGTTTTAAGATTTCAGCTTTTTGTTTTTCTTCTTCTTGAAGTTTTTTCTCGTATTTAGATTTCTCTGCTTCAAGTCTTGTTTTGATTATGTTGTCTAATTGTTCTTGAGTGAAAGTATTTTGTTTTGGTGTATCTACTTTAACTTCTTCTTTTGGTGTTTCAGTTGCTTGTACTTCTGGTGCAACATTTGTTTGTTCTTCGGACATTTGTTCTCCTATTGTTATATTATTAGTTCGCCTTTACTGTCATACCAATCTGGATTGACATAAGACCATTGATGCCGACAATTATAACCACCACGAACAATTAAAGGGTTGCCAGATTTTTTACCTGACCAACTTCTACTTGCCCAAAGTGTATTGACTTCATCAATTGTGAAAAGTCCACTTTTCCTCTTGTTATATACTCCATTAATTACATTTCTGCAAATTTCCCTAGTGGTAGGTATTACATCTCCATAATATTTTACATAAGTTAAACCAGCGTCTTGTGATTTGTTAAAGTTTAATGTTGCGTCAAAATCTCTAAGTGAATCATTAAGTATTTGACCAGCATATCTTTTCATATTTTCTCCAGCACGATCTCTAGCAAATTTAGATTGTAATGTTTGAACTGCTTTATCAACTGCTGATTGTTGAGACTCCACAAACTTATTCTCATTAACAAATTCTACTAATCTAGTTATTTCAGGGTCATCTGAACTAGCATAGATACCATTGATTGTTTGTCTAAGTTCTTTTTCTAATACTGCAAACTCACTACCAACTAATGTATTCTGATAAACCTTTTCTGACAATCGTCTTGTAAATGTATTCGATACATCTTTGAATTGCGTAAAGTATTGTTGTTTTAGATTTTGAATTAATGCTTTATCGCCTTTTGTAAGTTCTGAAAACTTAGCTAAATCTTCTGCTGATAATTTATTTTTTATTCTAGCTTTCTCTAATACTGCTTTAAATCCTTTTTCAATTCTTTTAGCTTGTTTATTAAAACCCTCTCTAACAACTGTATCTGACCATTTAAGATATTCTCTTTCTAAGATAGCTTTTATCTGTGGCCTGATAGCAATAGCTGATTGTAGTTCAATTAACTTACCATCTGTTAAAGGTAATTTTGATGCAGTAGAAACTACTTCTCTTTCTATTCTGTCTAATGTTGTGATAAGTGATTTATAGTATTCTGCTTCAGCAAGTTCTATTTGCTTGATTCGATATAATGTTGCGTCTTTTACAATATCTGCCATTTGTTCTAATTTTGTTCTGTCAAAAATCTAGTATTTACTAGGTTATATTTTATTTGACCTTTATATCAATATTTTATAAATTTTATATATAAATAAACAAACGGAAAGAGAGAGCCAATGTTAAAACAAAATATACCATCTAGCTATCATATATCTAAAGGTGCTAATAATGTTTTTTGGATTTTAAATGATGGAGAAAATTACCTAAGAAAATTATCTACTAATTATAAAACTGCAAAAAAACTTGCTGTTGATTTAATTAAAGAAAATGACCCTAATTTTTTTGATGATGGTAATGAATTAATTACTTTTATTTGGAATAGAGATGTTTGGGAAAAATCTACAAAATCTGATAAAGAAATTTATCATTTTCAACATGTTATTGATTATTTTATTGAGCAAGAAAAAATTGAAACTGAAAAAAATATAGCTGAGGCAAAAGCTAAATATTCTCATGTTGGAGATGTTGGAGATATTTTAGATTTAGAACTTAAAATTACTAAAATTTTTGGTTTTGATAGTAATTATGGTTATTGTCTTGCACATAAATTTGAAGATTCTGATGGTAATAGTTTAATTTATTTCGGTAACTCAAAACAATTATGTAATGATTTTGAATCTAAATTTAATGAGGGAGATACAATTTTAATTACTGCTGAAATTAAAAGACATACTAAAGATCAAAAAGAATATGTTTGGTCTGATGGTTTTGATACTGTTTATAAGCCTGTAACTGTTTTATCAAAACCTAAATTGATTAAATAGTTTCTGCTTCTACTTCTTGATCTACTTGTTCTGGTTCGTCTTGAGTGAACTGACCTACTTCTGCTTTTGCATCAATCTCATCAAAGATTTCGTTTAACTTCTCATCATCATCAACAACTGCTCTAGCAATTTCTTTATCAACTTCTTTTGCAAATGTAGATGAACCAATATCAAGTGCTTTAGCTTGTTGGAAATACATAAGATCACTTGCGTAATCTCTAATGTTAAATGAATCAGGATAATTAATTTCTCCATCAAATGTAGCATCTTGGAACATAGCATATAATCTAAATAGTTGTTCTTCTGCTATTTGTAAGTTGTCAGCTTTCTCAGATAGTCTAGCATTTAATAATTCAAATTCTGTTTGTAGTGCAACACCAGATGTTATTCCTGTCTTTTGAGTTCTAACAGCACCCGTATGTGCAATTCTATTTATTGAATCTACTTTGTTATTTATAGACTCCATAATAGCTTGTAAGTTCTGGCCAGATGGTTGTAGTAAATATGGTTTTAAGTTTGGCTCAAGTTCATCAGGCATTTCAATAACTGCACCAGCACCAGCACTAGCATTTACACTTGGAGTTTTAACTAATGATGGGTGGTTCGTTAATCTAATTAACTGTTCCATTTCAGAGTATTCGTTATAAATAGATTTTTGTAAATCAGCTATGTCAGTTAAATCTGATTGACCTATTCCTCTTTTGTGTGATTTAGAATTATATAAAATTACTGCTGGTATTTTACCAATCATATTTGGAACACTATCAATCAATCTAGGTTCTTCTCTTTCTTCCATGTAGATAGTATCTATTCTATCAGGATACCAAATTCTCATGTATGTTCCACCATTACGATCTACTTCTTCTCTGATTTTTAAATAGTTAAGTTCGTACTTACCATTAACTTGTCTTTCAAAGTTCCAATCTAAAACATTCTCTGGAGTAACGATTGATAAGTATGGTCTAATATCTTGATCTAATTCTTCTGCTCTAGTGTTAGTAGCAATATTAGGCTTGTCTAATACCATGAAACAATGACCATAAATAGAAGCATAGTTTTGTGCAGATTTAATTACAGAGTTTAAATTGTTACCCTCTAAATCAGCATCTTTTAAAAAGTTTTGTAATGAGGGTTCATCTTGCATAGAACCAAAATCTCTGCTTGGTCTAACTCTAAATAAAAATGATGAATAAATTTGAATAATATTTTTACAATGATTATCGCATGGAGTGTTAGCTAGTCTTTGATTAAATTCGTTATCTAATTCTAAATTATATCTGTTTAGGTATTGGCCAATCATATAGTCATAGCCACCATTGTATGATCTAATATAATACTCCCAATTATTAATTGTTTCAGAGTAGTCTTTGTGGGTGTCTAATGCTTGATCTCTAGTGTATGCCATAAATTACTTCATTGTCCATCTTGTTGGAGCATTAAATCTTGCCTGAGTAGTTAATGGTTTTAAATAATCAATCATATAACCTAGTGCGTCATTCATATGATCGAATCCATCTTCCTTGTCAGGAATATTTGTATTCTCCTTGTATATTTGTCTTTGTAACCCTTTTATCAGCGTTTTGCAAGAATGTGAAACAAAAATATGTCTTTCGCCATTAGAATCTTTGAGCCTACTATTCACAGCATTGACTCGATCTCTTATTGCTGGGTGTTTATGTTTAACCTTAACTTTAAATCCAGCGTTTTGTAAAATAGATAAATCAGTTCTCCCACCAGCAGATGTCTTTCGTTGTTTAGATGCTGGGTCAGGATAGATAAATATTTGCATTTTAGTTCCATATCTATCTCTAAGTTCTTGCACCATTTCATCAGTATTACTTCCATAAATGATTACTTCATCTACAAAATAAACTTTATCTTTTTCTATTTGCCCAACACAGGCTGACATGGGATCGACATTGAAGTCCATGCCAATATGCAAAGGCTTTTCCCAATCTATCTCTCGTTTAACAACATTATCTACAGGGTGGAAGTTATAATAAACACTACCAGCATAGTTCTCAAATGTACCCTCAAACTCTTGTCTAAAAGTTCTAATATCAATATCTTGTTTAGCTTGTTCTATTTCTTCAGCAGATACCATTCCACCTTGAATAGTTGTATATTGGAAACTATCCCATTCCTTATCTTGCTTACCTTTTAAATATAATTCATAACTCCAGTTACCATAACCTTTAGGTGTTCCACAAAATAATACATGACCTAATCTATCAGATATACTTGCTCTCAAGACCTCGTACCAAGTACGCTTATCAATATCTGCAAACTCATCTAAGATTAAAAAGTCTAATCCTGTTCCTCTAAGTGAATCATAGTTATCTGCACCCTTTAATGATATTTGACTATTAGTTTTTCTAATAGTTATTGTCATTGTAGTTTCGTTAATATCCTCAATCCAATTAAATTGGTTAAGCATTTCTTTAAGAGTTCCCCAGACAATCTCTTTGGCCATTTTAAATGTAGGTGCTACATACCAGATTCTTCTATTAGGCTGACAGGCATATTTCATCATCTCAGTTACAGCTAGATAAGTTTTGCCAAATCTACGACCACTTATAAGAACTCTAAATCTTGCTTTACTAGATGATACTTTAAGTTGTGGTTTTGTCAGAGTTATTTTCATTACAGAAATAAGAAATATACATTTTATCCTTATTAAATTTTTCCTGAAATTCGTTAGTTACTTTTATTGTTATTACAGCACCAGCTTTAGTACATTCTGTCCAGCTATTATATTCTACAGGGTGTACTAATGGAGTATTGCAATATCCTGTAATTGCTGAGCAGATAGTATAAGCTAAAATAAATTTCATTAGCTTAATGGGTTTTTAGATGCTTCTTTTAATTCTTCAATCTCTAACTTTAAAACTTCTATTTCTTTTTGTAATATTTTAATAGCAGAATTGTCATGTGAATGATCGTTGTTATGACCATGAGTTTCTAATTCTTTTTGTATTAAAGCTATCTCTTTATTAATATCTAATATTGCAAATCCATTGTTTTCTATGCCAGATAAATCTGGTGCAGTTTGATTAGATAATTGTTCGATTGTAGATTCCATCTTAGCAAATTTAGTAAATCCAGCACCAATAGAAGCAATAAGACCTAGTATTACAACTATGTTTGTAAGATTGTCTTGTATTTTTTTAACCATTTTTTAACTCCTGTAATTCTAAAAGTAATAGTCTTTTTTTAGACTTAATTTCATTTAGTTTTTTTATCTTAACTTCCATTATATCATTAGCAGTATATTTCACTAAATCAACATTGGCATATATAGACCTATTATCAAATATCTCGATCTGATTCAAATAAATATCTTTAGGCTTGTAAAACTCCACATTATTGTAATCTGTAAGTGAAACCTGATCGCTTTTCATAGCATCTAGTTTTATAATGTTTTTGATCTGTAAGTTTTTAGCACTATCTTTAATTTGAGCATCTACTTTAGCCATAATATTATCTATCTTAGGTTTCTTTGTTTTCTTATCTGTTACCTTTGTTTTAACTTCTTTTTTAGGTGCTTCTTCTGTAGTTTCTTCAATAATTTCTTCTTCTTTTTCTTCTGCCATTTGCTCTGGTGCTTCCTCTACAATTTCTTCTGGCATCTCCTCTTTAGCTTCTTGTATAATTTCTTCTGTTATTACTTCTTCTTCAGGCTTTTCTTCTGCAATAATTTCTTCCATAATCTCAGGTTCTGATTCTATGGTTTCAGGTTGCTCGTCAGTAATAGAAACAATTTCGATAAATTCTTCCATAATAGGTTCTTCCATAACTTCCATTGTAGGTTCTTCAAATATCTCAAATGTAAATTGTTCTTCAATTTTAATATTTTCTTCTGGTTCAAAATCAGTAAATAAATTTATTAATTCTTGTTCTACAGTTTCATTAATATCAGGAACATAAGTATAATTTACAATTAGACTAGGCTCTTTGAGATCAGCACCATAGTGTCCTGTAGTATTAGGAACAGAAAAATCATATCTTAAAACAACATCATAATCTTGTACTGTATTCTTTCCAAAGATCATTGTATCTGTCATATCTTCATATGCACAGCCATTAAATGTAGCACAACTTCCTGATATTGTTCTATTCTGTGTAGTCAAATTTCCATTATCATCTGTTACTTTGATAGATTGTGTAACTGATTGTGAATTACTATTCCAAAACCATATTTTAGATGAGCCTGTTATTTCAAAGCCATTGTTTAATGAACCTTTATTTACATTAGAATCATTCAAAGAAACACTATCGGATTCTACATATTCATTATTAACTCCAGCTATAACTCCACTACCATGTGTAGTATCTATGTTTGTTCCTGACCAACCACTTGTAAAATCTTGTGAAACTAAATTATTTGTTGTTTCTGCTTTTGAAGTTGTAAGGGTTAATATCATCAACAAAAAGATTGATACGATATACTGCATATGCCATTACTCCTATAAAAATTATTAACCAAATCATTTTGTATGTAACTCTAATGTTTCAGCTTCTTCTTTGTTTAATTTCTTGTCTATCTTTTCTCTTTTCTTAATTCGTTTTACATAAGTTTCGTAATCTGGTCTTTCATGATCATACTTATTCCAAATTGCTAGTGCATCTTTACCTATCTTTCCATCTACAGGGCAAGGTGTACCAGCGTTAATCATGGCCTCAAAGACTCTTTCGTCTTGGCATAGTAAAGCAACTGAGCCTACTTTCATTCCAAAGTCATATAATACTTTTGCTAATTTAATTCTTTCACAGTTCATATCTCTATTTGTTTTACCACCTGAAAACCCTGTACCAAATGTTTGAATACCTACTGATACTCCTGTTGCACAAACATCTTGGCTTTGAGCAGAGAATGATGGTGCTGATGCTGTTGGTGGTGCAGATTTAATATTAGAGTTTGATGTAGAGTTTGTTGTAGTATTTGATGATGAGCCTGATTGATAAGTTGTAGTAGCATTAGATGTATAACCACCATCAATCATAGTGTTTGAGCCAGATGTATTATTTTGTGTTTCGTCAGGATATGCTGGTTTTATAAATGCTAATAAGCAAAACAAAACTATCAATATTCCTGTAAAATAATAATTCATTGTACTACCCATAATTATTTCTTTTTCTTCTTTTTAAATTTACTTTCTATCCATACAAAGCAATTATCTATTAAGCCAAAGAATTTATAAACAATCTTATCCATTATACTTTAAACCCTTTTTGCCATGATTTAACTGCCCAATATACAGGAGTTGTATTTAATTGTTTGCCTGATCGTTTAGCTTTAGCAAGTATTGGTCTAAATCTTGCCATAAATGATCTTTTTCTCGCTGGAATATTCTTTTTGATAGATAGCTTCTTATCCCCAAAATTAACTTTGACTACTCTGCCTGTCTTACGATTCTTTACGAATACTTTAAACTTCTTAACATCTCCACGCATAGGTTTGTTAAGTTTAACAGTTTTATTTTTGTATTTAGCCATGAGGCATAAATATCATAGATAGTTTGATTAATAAATTAAAATAATGTTGATTCTATTCTTTGTTTTGCAATATCAAAATATTTCTCATCTTTTTCAATACCTATAAAGTTTCTATTAAGGTTTTTACAAGCAACACCAGTAGAACCTGAACCCATTGTAAAATCTAATACAGTATCATTTTCGTTAGTATAGGTTTTTATTAGATATTCTAATAAAGTTATTGGTTTTTGCGTTGGGTGAACACTACCATTTCTTATTTTATCAAATGCAATAAGATTTATTGGATTTTTATATTTATATTCTTTTTTAAATCCTATTGGTAAATTGTGTGGTGCTGTTTCACTCCTTTTTATTCCACCAGATTTTATTGGTTTATCCCTTAAAATTTTTTGTGGATAATACTGAGTTTTGTTTTTACTAAATATAGATATTAATTCTAATTGTCGCATTGGTTGATATTTAGCAAAAGCCATACCACTTGGTATTTTTTTATTCCAATACCAATCATATTTAAACCATTTAATATTTGATGTTCTTAAACAACTGCTAAATGGCTCACTACCAAATAAGGCAATACAGCCATTATCTTTAATTACTCTTTTTAGTTGATTCCACATAGGTTCAAATGGAATTACACTATCCCATTTACAAGCAGTAGTTCCATAAGGTGGGTCAGTAAGTATTAGATCAATAGACTTATCAGGTATCATAGGTAATACCTTTAAACAATCATCATTGAATAATTGCATTATCTCTTAAAATACCTTTTTCTCCATTCGTGGCAAACATAAGTATCTTTAACACCTTTAGCACCCCAACGACCACAGAATGATCTTTTGTTAGAGTATAATCCACAATCTCCACAGCTATTACCATGTAATGCTTTAGTAAATGATTGAGGTAGAGAATAATCTATGATCTCTCCATTAGGATAAAAGTTACTTCGCTTCTGTTCCACTCTCTACCAACTTTCTTAAATCTTTTACAGCATCTTCAAGTTTCTTTTGTCTTCTTAAAGCAATATCTCTTTGTATTTTTACTTGCTCTAACTCAGCTTTCATTTGATCTTTTTGTTGTCTTAGTTTTAAAAATGTATTCTCTCCGATTACTTCACTCATATTATCTTCCTTGTCCTTTGTATCTAGTTTGTTTTTGTTGTCGTTTTTCATGTTTGTTTTTGTTCTTCTTATGTTTTCCAGCACCTCTTTTTGGTGGTTTATCTCTTGGTATGAAGTGCGTGAATTTTTGTTTAGCCATTTACCTCGTCAGCTTTAGCATCAATAATTAATGGTAGAGGTTCAACAGTTTGTGTGGTGTGTATCTTATCAACCATGTTAAGTTCGTTCTTAGATAGCCATATAAGTAGCTTAGGGTCTCCTTTTAAGGCTCGTTCCCAAAGTTTCTTTCTCAAACTTGCTCGGCCGATATTTTTGTTTTCTGCTACTAAATCGGCAAATCGTCTTTGTAATGTTCTAGCAGATATTCCAACAACACTTCCAATTTCTTCCTGAGTACACCCAATCTGGCTCAAGGAAGCGATAACTTTTGTATCTACCTCTTTAGTTGGTCTTCCCATAGATTTTGTCTTAATTGTGTCAGTTGCCTTAGTTTTGTCGTTTTTCATAATGCGTTTATTTTAGTAATTTTGTTAGCAAAGTCCATAGTTTAGGGTTTTGTTTAAATATCTTAGTAAAGCCATTTCCTATCTCTATTGCCATTGGTTCTTCTCCCATAGTTCTAAATTTAATTTTAGATAGATGTGCAATTAAATGAAATATCTCGTGAATTATTGTGTTAAAGAGTCTTTTGCCTTTTATTCTGCTATCCAACACAATTATTTTCTTTTCGGTTTCGTAATATCCATCAAGATTTTTTAGTGGTCTAAAATGCACCTTAATTTTCTTTCTGCCATATAAAATGTGTTCTAAATGTGGCATTAATGTTTTTTAGAATTATCACTTTCAACAATAGCCTTGTAAAATTCAAGTTGCATCTTTAACCTTTTATTTTCAATAGAGAGATTAATCAATCTTTTTCTTACATACTTAAATATTCTTAATATCGCACTCATTGGTATTCTTTGAGAGGCTCATCTTTCCATTTATGTTTTAAATACTTTTTAGAGTCTTTCA
>Ga0181555_1003913_pt1 | contig 11623 bp, 8 predicted proteins | sample 011ome_15_FD_145601 | JGI IMG/M metagenome (GOLD analysis project Ga0181555, IMG submission 145601) | Coastal salt marsh microbial communities from the Groves Creek Marsh, Skidaway Island, Georgia - 011504AT metaG (spades assembly) | ecosystem: Environmental > Aquatic > Marine > Intertidal zone >...
AGACGGTTTGACGCCAATTCGCAATGCGGGTGTTTCCGTTAACCCTCTGACCCGTGTCTATCGCGTCACCAATGATATCAGCGTCAACTATATGATCCTGGCGGCCCGTCATGCCCAAGGATAACTCAGCAATTCTACCCAGAGCTTCTTCGCTTCCGGCGTGGTTGCGCGCTGAGCTCCGATCCGACCATGCCGGTGAGACCGGCGCGGTGTGGCTCTATCTTGGCCTGCTGAAGTTTAGTCGTGATCCAGAAGTCATTGCATTTGCGCAAGTTCACCTAGAGACAGAGCGCGCTCACCTAGATTTCTTCGAAGCCTGGCTAGAGAAAGAAGACAAAAGCATGCTCATACCGCTTTGGCGCCTGGCAGGCGGCATTTTGGGTGCGATTGCGGCATTCGGTGGGCGTAACATGGTATTCGTAACTGTTAGCGCCGTTGAGAACTTTGTCGTGCGCCATTATGACGCTCAAATCAAAGCACTTGAACAGCATCATTTGCATCCAGAGATATCGCAATTACTCAAAACCTTCAATGCAGACGAGGATATGCATCGGCGTGACGCTGAGGATCGAATTGACTTAAACGAGCCTCCAGCAAGCCGATTGTGGCGGGTTTTGATTACCAAGGGTTCAGATCTTAGCGTCAAAGCTGCAAAACGCATTTAGTAATCAGCCATTAATCCGGCTGTTACATTCGAGGATCAAACACTAACGAGGTTTACCCTTGACGCTGGAGTAAACAAACAATTTCTTGGTGGCGCTCTCAAAGCCGCCTCTAGCTTTTATCCCTTCCGCTGGCCAGCGCCTTTCATCTTTGGCAAGTATCGAGTACAAAAAAGGGAGCAATTGCTCCCTTTTTTGATTTACCGAGCTCGCACTCGATTTTTATTTGACGCTACTAAAAATCGTACTTAATACCGAGCTGGAGTTGCCACACTGACCTGCTAAGCATCTCTAAGTTTTCGATGCTTCGAGCATTATTCAGCCTAAAATACTCATATTGACCATCTACAATGCTCGCAGAGACAACATCTCGTTCGTACTCATACCGGGTCCGCTCGATGGTGCCCCAATCAGAGTTCAACAAGTTGCCTAGGTTCTCTATATCAAAGAACAGCATAGAACGATGTCCCGGTCTGAAGCCTGGCAGCTCTTGCTTGATTCGCAGATCAACTATGGTAGACCAACGCGAGGTATCGCCGTTTCTAGCTGCGATGCCACCGGCATACTGAGCGAGTTCAGAGCTATTAATGTAGTCAAAAAACGCCTGTTGGTCCGCAGGGTCTCCGCCAAAGGACGTCGCCGCGAACAGCGGATCATTTGGCCCTGAAGGCACATAAAGCAAATGGCCTGCATCATCATTTCGGCTCTCGCGTGCACAACGCCCACCGCCTACGTCAAATACACAAGCATTATTTTCGTTAAACGTGTAGCTATAAGGCTGCCCTGTTCTACCCGTTGCAAACAGTGACACCTTCGTTTCATAGCCACTGAAGAGCTCTTTTGACCAATTCAGACGGAATTTAATTGCAGTTTCCGTTTCGAAGTTGGAGATGCCTGCCCTAGGTCGCTGGCGGTCATAAGCCGCAAAATCAGAGTAATTTGAGGTTGCAGTCGATGAGGTGCCGTATCCAATATCTTCGACATCAGACAGTGTGACACTGGCAAACATATCGAAGGCGCCGTAGGAGGTATCCCAATCCTTGCTGACAGACAATGCGTAAAGCAGCCCGCTACCTTGATCTGCAGAATCGATCACGATTGCCTCAGGATCACCACCACCGCAGTCATAGATCGGCCGACCATCTGGCGCCGTTGCTGCCTGCACCGCGCAACGCTGATCAAACCAAAAAGGTGCATTCTCCAAATCGTTGTACAGGACATCCGCTGATAGTAACCAATCGCTTTCCGTCAAATACGCGGCTCCAAGACTGACCTTTAGCGTAGTTGGAATTTCAAAAGAATCAGCCAGCGCATTCACAGAACCATCGGGTGCTTTGGTAGCCAGACCTGTCAGCACGTCTGCAGGAATGTATTGCCCTGTTGACGCATCAGGCGTGGTAGGTACATCGATCACACCAAAAGCATTCTGCGCATCGGAAATGACACCGTCATTGGAGTAACTGTTTGAGATCCAAACACCAGGAGAACCCCCTGAGAACTTCCCAATGCCGCCGCGTACCGTCAGGGCATCGCTAACTGTCCAATTAAACGACACTCTCGGCAGGACCACATCGAGACCATCGATATCGTTTGCATTTGAATAACCGTAACGATTGACGAAGTTTTGGTTCTCGCGGATGGATCCATTACTCTCATACTGATCGTAGCGGATACCAAAATCTAATGTCAGATCGCTTGATATATCCCAAGTATCTTGGACATAAAAAGAATTGGTGTTGTAACCCCAAATCGCTCGCAGATCGTTTTCATCATTAGTGACTGCGTTGTTGTAGAGCAGACCCGATGCGGTTGCATTCCTAAGATCATCTACGCTATCGAAAACGTAGGAACCTTCCGAGTTTTGGGCGAATAAGTTATTGACATCTACCTCTTCACGCTCAAACCCGAATTTAATCAAATGGTCGCCCGTGGCGTACTCAGCAATCAACTTAATCTGAAAAAACTCTTGATCCAGCGAGTTACCATGACGGAACCGGTCCGGTCCGATCACTAGGTAATTTTCATCACCATCCACCTCTCGAAGGAACACGGCAAATGAGGGAAACTCCGCACCGTTTAAGGAGTCTTGGCCGGTTGCCTGCTCGGTTCTAGCAATTTTCAGCTGAGTTGAGAAATTTGGCGTCCAATCCGAGAATAAGTGACCCGTAAAATTTTCGACCTCTTCGGAACGATCATACCAAGCAGAAGAAGCACCCAATATGTTATCCGACGCGAGGAAATTATTGCCGTTCTGCTCCCGAATCGTATTACCTTCGGTGCTCATGTAAGTAAACTTTGCTCTATGGCTGTCGTTGATGTTCCAGTCGACATTGGCGAGAATTTTCTCGTCTTCTGCAGGCGATTTGTTGAAATCTCCAATATCAAAGCCCCAAACATCTGCCACAATCCCACCAACTTCCGACACATCCGCAAGGGTTATATCTTCACGGATGTTTAGAGCGCCTGATCCTAGCGGTCCATTTTGGAGCGGGGCAATTTCTTCGTACTTGTCGTAGGCTACAAAAAAGAACAACTTATCTTGGATGATAGGACCACCCAAAGTTGCCACTAGGGTCTCCTCTTCAAAATTGAAATTAAAGTCTCGATCCTTATTTTTGTCCCCGATCAACGAATCATCCGTTGAGTAATACGCTAGTGATCCGAAGAATTCATTGGTACCTGACTTCGTTACTGCGTTGATCGTGCCACCGGTAAAACCGTTGTACTCGACGTCAAAGGGGGCAGTTTGGATAGATAATGACTCGATTGCGTCATAAGAGATAGGAGATCGCTGGGTTGGGTATCCGTTCGCATTCAGACCAAATCGATCATTCAGCGCGACGCCATCGATAGTGAGAGAGTTGAAGCGATTATTCGCCCCGGCAATGGTCAACTCTTTTGCGCCACCAGACTGCACATTTACGATAGCAAATGGGTTTTGTGCGGCTGCATCGGTGATATCTCGATCGATAGACGCCACCTCTTCCAGCGCCTCGATACCTAAGTCGGTACCTAAACCTTCATGCTTGTAACCGACCGATTTTCGCGTCGCTGTGACAACAATCTCTTCAATCGCCGTTTCAGACTGCACGGTCACCGGAAGATTTAGGGTCCGATCGAGGGCCAGATATAAATCATCGATCCGGACGGCTGAAAACCCACTACCACTGATCTCCACCGAATAAGGACCGCCTACCCGCATTCCACGCGCCGAAAATACGCCGTTTTCATTTGATGTGGTCAATGAAACCGTCCCTGAGGCGGTGTGCGTTATTCTCACACTAGCATTAGCCACTGCGGCGTTTTGCTGATTAACGACAATGCCCCGAATAGCCGTGGTAATCTGCGCCTGGGCTGTCGTGAAGGCGGTAATCACCATTAGTAACATAATGGCTGCTGCGGCCTTAGTTACCGCAAAACTGGATATCGATCTCAACTTGGGCTCTCCTGTTAAATTAGTTATCAATAGTACATTTTAAGACGGGGACGATACTTCAAAAGACGCAACAAACCCTCGATGCCATCATTTGCGCCCCAATTCGCCACAGTCTCCTAAACCGTGACCGGAATTATAAACTGCTAAACACCCCATTGTGTTGTTCTTGTGCTAAGAAATATTAATTTTTTAGGTCAATGGGACAAAAAATTGCCAAACTTACTCTGCTGATCTTACCAGGCATCTTATTTTGGTCAGATCAAGGTTTGATGCTTTTATTGTTTAAAGGTTACAAACCGTTTAGCCATCTGAAATAGGATCGTAAGTAAGCCCAATACTTAGCGGATACGGCAAATTGCAAGGCGCTGCAAGTGAAACCTTGAAAGCTTTACACCACCGGCTCTACCTCCTGTTATTCAATTGGGACTCATGTTGTGATGGCCCATGCGTTGCCGCCTATGGCAACTTAGCATCACTACTTCTGCTGCACTCTACTTAAATTGTCACTGTTGCCCCCTGCGGTGCTACCATCTGCCAACCAAAGACATGCCTGAATAAGGGAGCATAGCTTGAGCAAACCTGACGAGGTGACGGTAGCACCCGCTGAAAAAGCAAGCGTCGTTAAAAAAGCGATCCCTTGGATCATTACTTTTGCTTGCTTTGTGTTCCTGTATAGCCGAATCGCAGGCCCAGCGGCGGCGCAAGATATGTCGGTGGCAGCATTTCTTGCCAACGCATTTTCAAGCGTCAATTGGTGGGCTTGGCTAGCGCTGATGGTGCCTTATTCGATCTTCTTCTTTCTTATAGATTCATTGATCGTTTGGCGGGTTATCAATTGGTTTAACGCAGCCGTGTCTTATCGGGACATCCTGCCCGTTCGGGCGAGTACTTATATTCTTTCGATCCTCAATGAACAGGTTGGAAAAGGTGCAATGGCCCTTTATCTCAATCGTCGGGAGGGCGTGCCCGGCTGGAAACTCGGTTCAAGCATGCTGTTCATTATGGTCTGCGAGCTTTTATACCTCTGCGGCTGGGCGAATATAGGGCACGCGCTACAGTGGGAATCCCTGCCACAAATATTTGGCGCGTTGCCATGGGTTGGAATGGGAATCGTGTCCGTGTTCGCGGTTGCCTTTTTGTACTTTAAAGGCAAACTCCTGCCCAACCTTCTTCTGCGTGATCGGGATATCTTATTTGCCTTCCGCGAAGCCCAACTAGGCCAATATGCGTTAATCCTGGTTCTTCGATCACCAGCGCTACTTGCTGCCGTTTTCGTCTATGCAGAGGCACTTACCCTTTTTGGGATCGAATACTCTTATCTTCAAATGCTGGGCATTCTTCCCGTAATTTTCTTCGGAGCCTCGATACCCGGTCCCTTTAGAGCCGTTGCTGTGTCTATGTGGGTGATACTGTTCCCAGACTACCCCGCAGAGATGTCGGCTTTTGGTCTTGTGCAACATAACTTTTTTATTCTGTTTAACGCACTGATTGGTCTGATTTTCATGCGTAGAGCGCAGCGTGAAATCTTTGCTTGATATGCTCACCCCAAAAAGTCTATTTTTGAGAAATCTAGAACGCCATCATGATAACTAGAATTGGCAACCCATCATTACTGGCTGACAACCTATCGCATGGCTGAAGTAAGTGAGGCTTTGGAACAGGCTTCGTCGTGATACCCTCGTGCGTAAATCACGCTCAAAGTGATCTTCGATGAACAATCAATATTTGCTTCCCGGTAGGCTAGGCGATGACAATCGACGATTCGAAACCGATCCCCGAGCCGACCCCAGATTGCAGAACAAGTCCGGCTTGTCGGCGGATTTGGCGGCGGGCTTGAACCCTTGCCCGCTCATGCGACTTATGAGCAATGTCTTGATTACTGCCTAGCTTTCGAGCAAATCCAAGCAGAAAGTCACGTTGCGATGACCGCTATGATCCCAAAATTTGATGGGATTGAAGTACATCAGCAGACAATATCTTCTTCCGAAGGCCATCCAATCAAGCTCTACATTCACAGACCCAAACACAGTGCTGAAGACCTGCCGGGGCTAATCCATTTTCATGGTGGCGGCATGGTAATCAGTACGGCCGCAGATCCTGGATACACATTTTGGCGCAATACCCTAGCGGCAGCTGGAATGGTCGTTATCGGCGTTGAGTACCGAAATGGGGGCGGAAAATTGGGCAATCACCCTTTCCCAGCAGGCTTGAATGACTGTGCCGAAGCAACTCAATGGACTTACCAGCAACGCGCCTTCCTCAAAATGCGTTCCCTGACCCTAAGCGGCGAGTCCGGTGGTGGCAACCTTGCGATCGCAACCGCACTGAAGGCCAACGCAGAGCAGTGGGTCTCAATCATCGACGGAATCTATGCCATGTGCCCTTACATCTACGGCGGCTATGCGAATCCGAGTCCTGAACTCCTCTCGCTAACTGAAAATGACGATTATCTTCTAGGCTGCTCAGTGATGCGGTCGATGGTAAAAGCTTATGATCCCAAAGGCGAAAACCAGCAGAATCCATTAGCCTGGCCCTTTCACGCAAGCATTTCAGATCTTAAAGGTCTGCCACCCCACCTGATCTCAGTCAATGAGCTGGATCCATTGCGAGACGAGGGCTTGGCCTATTACCGAAAATTACTCGCAGCAGACGTCTGTGCTAGCGCCCGAACGGTCAATGGCACACCACATGCCGGTGATATGACTTTTGTCGATGTCGCCCCTGAGGTTACTACAGACACCGTTGCCTCAATTGCAGCCTTTGTTCGAGGTCGCTAAGCCAATGCCTCCAGCCACAACGCCTTGAGGGGGTGGGTTTTAGCCACATCTGAACTCGGCGACAAAGCGGTTAAAGAACGTGTTTTTTACCATTAGAGCCCACCATCAAGCCCGGTTTTACGTCGCCATAATGCGGTCACCTGCTGCGAAAGATGCCAGAAAGGATGGGCAAGTTTTAATCGGAGTTTCAAACGCGCTTTTAATCACGAGGATCAAATAGCAGATTCAGCCCTTTCGGTGGATGCAACAAGGTGCTTGGTAAGAACTCCAGTTCCTCTTCTCCCTTTGGCAACCTGAAATTAGTCAAACGCTGCAAAATGACCTGAAAACCTACCATCAATTCTTGTCGAGCCAATGCCGCACCTAAACAGTGATGAACGCCCTGCCCGAAAGCAATTTGTGTTCGCGAATTATCTCTAGTCACGTCGAAACGGTCCGGTTCTGGGAATTGCTTTGCATCTCTATTAGCCGATGCAAATTTAATCATCATTGCCGCACCCGCTGGAATTTTGACCCCATGCACTTCGGTATCCGACTTACAGATTCGCCACATTTGTGCGGTGGGCGTTGATAACCTGAGCATTTCTTCAACCATATTAGGGATTAGGCTCGGATCTTCCTGAACAAGACGAACCTGATCGGGATGGGTCGCTAGCAAATGCATGCCTTCGGCAAAAGTGCTAGTGGTTGTCTCGTTACCGGCAACCAAAAGTTGTGAGATGACCGATAAGCACTCCTCAAGGTTCATAGGATGCTCACCATCAACCGATGCATTCACAATATCGGATAAGACGTCCTCGGTTGGCTTGATCTGTCTCGCCTTAATTTTGTCGGCAAAATAATGCTGGAAATCGACGGTTAGTTGAGCGGCCTGGAGCGCGCCTTCTCGGGTTTTTCCGGCTGCAAAGCGATAGACGCTGGCATCTGACCATTGTTTAAACAGGTCCAGGTCAGTTAGAGGTACCCCAAGAATGAAAGCAATCATTCGCACTGGCATAGGCACAGCGAAGGCTTCCATCCAGTTGCATTGACCTTTGTCAATAATGTCGTCAATAAGTTCGTTGGCAAGTGCCTGAATATAGGGTTGAAGCTTTGCAACCTGGCTAGCTGAAAAGGGTTTCTGGCACAAAGCGCGATAACGCCGCTGCAAGGGCGGATCTAATTTCAGCATCGTCTCAACACGGCGATAGCCCTTTTTTAAAATTGCAGCGAGTTCTGGGTCTTCCTCTTGGTCCAATCCTGCTTGAAATTGAGCAAATTCGTTTGAAAACAACTGCTCATTTTTTGCGACTTCGACTACTTTCTCGTAATCCGAAACAAAATAAACTCCAGTGATAGGGCAATGATATACCGGCGCTTGTTCTCTGAGCTGCTTGTCGAAACTATAAGGGCAAGTCAGGATGTCAGGCGCCAGTGGGTTTGTTTCATTCAGGGACTGAGCGGCCATATAGTGTTCCTCCCAATATTTTTTTACTGAATTCAGCTCTTTTCATGACGCAAAGGTTAGGCAATGTTTAGCATCGTTAGCACAGCCTCTAACCAGCCCCTCGGCTAAAGAGTCAATTACTACAACAACTCCACCATGCACCCAAAACCCATCAGCGCCTACTCGGCGAAGGCAAAACGTATCTTTTAAGGATTTCGCTCGCCTTTTATAGCTGAATCGGCATGCTGAACCTAATCTAATCTAGCGTGCAAATATCTTGGATCCAAAATTTTTAGCGACGCGAAAAAAAATGCGCTAAAGCCCAAGCACCGATTTTGCGATAATGTTCTTTTGAACCTCTCGGGACCCGCCAAAAATCGAGGTTGCACGCTCATTCAAATAACGCGCGGTAATCGCTTGATCCTCTTCTCGACCCACTGTCGGCAGACCGTCTAGCAGCAAGCGATTATTGTGCGGGATGCTGTAGTTCGCTATCGCTTCCATCTTGAGGCCGGCAATAGCCTGCCGCAAACCGCTCGCCATAATCTTCATCAGCGACGATGCTGCCCCGGGATTCTTGCCTGCGGAGACTTTAGCTTGCATGGCAACCTCCATTTGCGACAGCGCCGACAACTCAATCGCAGTTTCAGCCGCGCGTTTCTTCAAGTCATGCTCATCTGATAGATCTCGTAGTAACAAATTTAGCTGAGCCATATCAACTTCAAGACCAGTGGCCACGGCAGAACCGCCGCGCTCAAATTCCAGCAAGTATTTCGCAACGTTCCAGCCATCATTTTCGGCGCCGACTAAATTGTCTACGGGGACGCGAACATTATCGAAGAAAACCTGGTTAACCTCATGATCACCGGCAAGCGTGTAAATCGGTTTAACTAGAACGCCGGGCGTTGCCATATCAATAAGGAGAAAGCTGATTCCAGCTTGCGGTTTAACATCCTCCTTAGTGCGAACCAAACAAAAAATATGATCTGCATATTGGGCATGGGTCGTCCAAAGCTTAGTCCCATTAACAACAAATTCGTCGCCATCTCTTACAGCACGCGTCTTGAGGCTCGCAAGATCGGACCCTGACCCTGGCTCAGAGTAGCCTTGACACCAGTAATGCTCTGCCGACAATATTTTTGGCAAGTAGTGATCTTGCTGTGCCTTGGTACCATACTTAAAAATAACCGGTGCCAGCATTTTTAACCCTAAGGGAATGAGATTTGGGGCGCCGAATTTTTCGCATTCACGATTAAAAATATAACGTTGGTTAGACGTCCAACCAGGACCTCCAAATTCTGGAGGCCATGCTGCTCCCACCCAGCCCCTTTTATAAAGTATCGCTTGCCACGCCAAGGCTGCTTCATTGTTACCCAGCGACGTCGTCGTATTTTTCTCTAGCTTGATAATCTCGGGGGTTAGCTCATTTTTTAATACAGTACGGACTTCATCGCGAAAAATGCGCTCTGCCTCTGTCAATGTTAGTTCCAAGAAAACGCTCCTCAGCCCTTTCAGCTGGTTAGGTCCAACAACACCTTCTCATCAATACCGGGCTTGGTTAATCGCTCAGAGGATTAACGCCCCATCGGGTTATTACTTCTTGATCGACCCCGTTCATGCCAAAGCGTGACAACCTGCTGAGCGTGCCGCTTGCCTTATAGCGTCTGCGCTCGGCTTAATTTGAGTCACGGAAATTCATTTGGCTCCTTCTAGCAAGTCAGCATCTCAAATAGCTAAGTAGCCCTTTTTTCGGTTCGCCACAGCAGCCATAAACATGCGCGATTTGAATCCTAGTTATTCAATTTTTCACACCATGAATCAGATCATTTCAACCTAAAATTAGCAGGTTGCCGTAACTTTGGAAACTTACTCTGCGAGCGTTTGACCGCTGCGGGCGAATTAGCGAACGAATCAAGAATCTGCCCGATCTCTACGATCACTGCCACCGAAAACGCAGTTGCGCTCTAATCATTTGCCGTTTGGGACGCCCCATATTTTTTTGGTCATAAAGGGCATCAACATCCACCTGAAGCCAGTTGGTAGGCTCGAACCGGACCCCCACACTGACAGAAGTTTGTGCTTCAGGCATAGCGGAAAGGTCAAACTGTTGCGCTGAACGTAGACTGTCCACTCGTTGTAGCCGTAAACTCATTCCACCTCCATGAACGAACGTTTCGCATCGATCTGCTGATTTTTTGCCCAAGGAAACCGTTATCTTAGGACTAATCGACCTAGGGCACTTGGACTCGCACGGTCTTTGAGTCTACGGGCAGCTCAAAACGCATCAAATCCTCGGCCACCAACGACGGCGCAGTAACCGCCCGCTCAAAAAAGCCTTTAACCAACGCATTGGGCGGCGAGGGAACCAAATGGTAAAGAATCAGCCGCCCGACACCAGCAGCATCAGCTGAGGCCTGTAAACCGGATAGCTCAGCATGATAGCCCATAACATCGGTCACAATTCTTGCTAATCGAAGCTGACCCGCAGACAGTGCTGCTTGGCTCATAACTTTGAGCACCGGTAGCGCTAAAGCATCATGAAACACTAGATCAGCCCCTGCAGCCGCTTCCCATAACCTTGGCGTGTTTGTGGTATCTCCACTGATCACCACGCTACGCTCGCCGTAATCAACCCGATAGCCGTAAGCAGGAGAAATGGGATCATGTTCTACAGTAAAGGCGGTGATTGACAACGATTCATCTGACCAAACCACTCCCGGCTCAATCTCTTTACTAGAGAGCATGCCCCCTGCCAGCGGCATAAAATCAGCACCGTGATGCGCGACCCGAAACCCTCGATCTATCCGATAAGCCTCATTAAAGCCAGCGACCACCGAGTCAATTCCCGCAGGCCCGAAGATCGTGAGCGGTTCACTTGCGCCGCCACCAGCCCATCGGGGCAGGTTCACCGCCGGTACGTCTGCTATATGATCCGAATGCAAGTGCGTTAGAAATACGCCGGTCAAGCGAGGTGTTGGTAAACGCGCCTGCGACAAACGAGCGGCTGAACCGGCACCCAAATCAAAAACAAAAAAGTGTTGATCAGTCAAAACGGCAATACAGGCTTGAGCACGGTCCGGCTGCGCGCCGAGGGGTGAAGCGCTACCACACACCACAACCGTTAAAGTCTCTTCAGGGAGGTTCGGGCCCGGACCTTGTGCATTCAGCGCGCGCTCAATGAGAGCCAACGCAACCGTATCAGAGCGTAAGGCGACAACACCCGCAATAGCAACCAAGGCGATTATCAATAACACAGCGAGGACTAACTTCTTCATAATTACCAACTTCCGTTAATTTTTTTGATACGAGGCCCCTAATTTAT
>Ga0181555_1003934_pt1 | contig 11586 bp, 15 predicted proteins | sample 011ome_15_FD_145601 | JGI IMG/M metagenome (GOLD analysis project Ga0181555, IMG submission 145601) | Coastal salt marsh microbial communities from the Groves Creek Marsh, Skidaway Island, Georgia - 011504AT metaG (spades assembly) | ecosystem: Environmental > Aquatic > Marine > Intertidal zone...
CGGAGCAATTGTTGAAAAAAATGATGCTATAATAATAAAGCTATTAATTTGAGATAAACTTTCAATTCCTGTTATTAAATGTGCAATAAACAACCCTATCAAAGAATAAGTTCCAAAAATATATGAAACAATTACTCTAAAACCATGTGGTAGGTATATATAACTAGCTAATAAATTTTCTGAAGACTGAGTATTAAAAATATTTAGTAAATAAATTTGAAATTGATTAATTAAATAATAGCCCAGGAATATAGAAAAAGTAATTAGTAAAAATTTAATTAAAAATTTCAATTTTACCTTTTTTTATATCTATTATCTTAAGTTTTTTTAACTTTGAAAGATAACGATAAAACTGTGCTCTAGAAAAATATTTTTTATTTTCTTTATACAGTTCAATAGTATCAATCTTCTTCTTATTTTGAATTTGATTTATTATAAAAATTTCTTGTGAACTATATTTTAACAAATCTTCATTTAAAGGACTAAGCTTACTAATTTCTTCTAAGAATTTATTTAATTTATTTATAGACATGTTGCTAATAATAAGTTTATTCTTTTAATAATGTCTAAATTTAGTATCATTTTTGAGAATTTATGAAAGTTTTTTTTATTTCCATTATTTTTATTGCTCTTGGAATATTTTATACGGTATCAAAAGCCACAGACTCAATTATTGGTAGTGTTAAAGGTATGGTTTGTATCGAATGCCAAGAAAAACTTATTCAAGCTTTTAACGACGAATTGGGTGAAGATCACAATATAAAGGTAATTGTTTCTTGGGAAGATGGTTTAGGATCAATTACATTTCCACAAACAGCAGATATTGATGAAGAGACATTTAAAAAGATTGTTATTGATTCTGGGTTTGAAGTTGGCAATGTTATTAGAAAAAAAATACCTGTAACTAATTTATCCAAAGCTAAAAAAACATTAAGTCAAATATGATAAACAAACAAGCTTTTACATTAATAGAACTATTAGTGGTTGTAGCAATACTGGGAATTCTTTCGACTATTGGGGTGGTAGCTTATAACAATTACACTATATCAGCTAAAATTACCGCAGCAAAAGATCAACATTATAAGATAAAAAATTTTATTGAAGCAAGCTATGGTCAGTGTGCTTTAGGTAATTCTTATTTAGCATTGAAGACATGTAACTACGGTGGTTTTTTTTGCAATGGTTTATCACTTGGAACTATTAGTCAAGGAACAATTAAAAGACCTTGTAAGTCAGGCAGTGGCTCCGCAAGTAACTCAGCATATCATTTTGTTTTTCATTTCAATAATAGTGATTTTATAAATCCTTATAATTTAGATGGACCTACTGGAAATAGTATTGGAGGATCAAATCCGAAACAATGTTGTTTGATGCAAAGTTGGGATCCAAGAACAAAAGGTAGAACTCATATTTGGGGAGATAATTCTAATAATTTAATTAATATAAAAACAAATATTGGAAATAAAAATGGTAATAATGAATATTTGATTAATCAAGTTCAATGGCCAGGATCAGGATTTTGATATATAATTTTTTAAAACAAGTATTAATAAATGAATAAAACTAAAATTTTTATTACCGTTTCTCTAATTTGGATAATTGGCATTGGTTATCTAACTTGGTTTAATGGAATTAAAGCACCTGGTCGATATAGAGGTTTTAATTGGGAGGAGTGGTTTTGGTTTGGTATATTGCCAGCAATAGTTCCCTATATATTTTATAGTATATGGAAACCTGAAAGTTTAAAAAACTTTATAAATTGTATTAAATCAATATTTAAATCTTAATGGAAATTTTAATTTATACACCAAACTTAGAATTGACTCTTAATGATGGAATAGTCATTATTAACTATGTTTATGAACAATTAGTTCATTTCATTGCTTCAATAAAAATTTAATTTGTCCCAAGAATTTATATATATCTATTTTTTAATATTCATAATTGGCACAATTTTTGGAAGTTTTTCTAATGTTTTAATTTACCGGCTACCTAATAATAAAAAAGGTATTTTCTTTGGTAGATCAAACTGCCCTAAATGTAAAAACAAAATTTCTTGGCATGATAATATTCCTTTAATTTCATTTTTATTATTACAAGGTAAATGCAGAACATGTCACAAACAAATCTCTTTTCAATATTTTATAGTAGAACTTTTATCTGGATTAACATTTGTTTTAATATTTTCTTTTCATCAAAATATATTTGATATTTTATTATTAATTTTGATTTATCTAATTTTTGTAAATATTTTCTTTATAGATTTAAAACATTTTATCATTCCTGATAATTTGAATATTTTGCTTGCTATCGTTGGCTTAATTAAAAACTTTATTCCAATAACAATTTCTCAATTTCAAATCTCACTTCAAAATTCAATAATAGGAGGCATAGTTGGATTTTTATTGATTTACTCAATTATTTTTTTATATCGCCATTTAAAAAATAGAGAGGGAATGGGACTAGGGGATGCAAAATTAATGGTTGGAATAGGGTTATTGTTAGGTTGGCAATCTACACCCATTATTTTATTTTTAGCTTCAATTTTAGGATTAATATTTGTTATTCCATCGCTAATTAAAAAGACAAAAAAACTTACAACCGAAATTCCTTTTGGGCCATTTATTATTCTAGGAAGTATTCTATTTTATTTTCTTAAAAAAAATATTTTAATATTTTTATAATCTATTCTCTAATATTATAAATTTTACTAATTGCTTTTCCATTATCCTCAGTGCATGTGTCCAAGTATAAAGTTAATCTATTATCATTTGGATACCAACCAACTGCCATATGATGTACACCTTGTTCATTTAGCCCACCTCTTTGACTTCCAGAGGGATAACAAGTTCCTTGATAAGGACCTGGCCAAATTGGATCTATACTATTATTGTAAACATTTTTAATTTTTGATGAAAAAAAATTTTTCATTGCAAAATTTATTTTTGATGTACTGACACTTGCGCCGAATATATCTGAACAATTAAGCAAACTAGAACCATTTACTGAGAATATTTCAGAAGAGGAATCTAATTCACATTTTTTTGTTTCAGCTTGCATATATTTGAATAGTAAATCGTGATTTGCTTTTGTGGCATTTTTTTTTGCAGCACTTGTATAGCCATTGTAAGCAACAACACCAACTGCTGCTAGTATACCTATAATAGCGACAACAACTAATAGCTCTATTAATGTAAAACCTTTTTTAGTTACACCATCCATCTTTTTTTATTAGTACAGGTTTATAATCACTTGCAACATGAGTTTTAACCCATAAAGCAATTTGTTTTTTTGATGATCCACTTGAACATTCTGTTTCATCAAATCTCATTCTGCCATTAGTATCGTTATTTCCATTTCGAGCGGTATATACTACTGTAACAGAGTTATCGTACGGATTTTTATATCCTTGATCTAAGAAATATTGAATAAATATTGCATTTAAAGAATTGATATTAGCTGCGGTGTTATCAATATCACAATTAATAGATCTATTATTGTTTAGTTGTAAAATACCACCACCTTGAACATCGCAAAGTTTTAAAGTGTTATTAATAAATTTGACTGCTTGTGCATGTTGTTGAATTGTTGCATTTCTTTTGGCACTCGCGGTATACCCATTGTAAGCAACAACCCCAACAGCAGCTAAAATTCCAATGATCGCTACAACGACTAGAAGTTCTATTAATGTAAAACCTTTTTTATTTTTTTTTATCATCATTCAGTTATGATTTCATTGCTTATATAAAAATTATTGCCTTCAGTATCACCAATATTTGTTAAAATTTTCACAATATTTCCTGAATTATTTATACAAGTTTTACCTAGTTCTATTTGATTTTGCTGCTGACATTTACTACTGCTACGGCTAACACTATATGACTTGTGGCTATTTGGTAAATATGGATTTACTGGATGAGTCCATTGAAAATGATATTGAAGCATATTTAAAAATCTATTTAAATCTTCCATAACATAGTTACAGCTATATGAAGGATAATAATTAGGTGCTCCTTGAATTTTCCATGATGAACTCCGATCAGAACATTTTGTAAAACCTAAATTAACTTCTTTCACTATCATTTTATGTTTTGCTTCAGTTGACTTAATTTTTGCTGCAGTTGTATATTTATTGTAAGTTAAAACTCCTATGGCAGCTAAAATACCAATGATAGCTACAACGACTATTAGCTCTATTAAAGTGAAACCTTTTTTATTTAGTAGTTTTCTTTCCATCCCTCTAACTGAATTTTTCCACCTGTTGTTTTAGATTGTGATTTTCCAGTTAATAAATTATCTTTATCGATAAAACCTGTGCCTGCAGTTCCAGCATCTCCTGATATCCCAACATATAAATTGTCATCATTCTTAACAACTTTAGTTAATACACCAGCTCCAAGATTAATATTTAACAAAGAGTTTCCGCATTTTGAGCTATAAGCAGATAAAATTGCTTTTCCTGTTTTACAAACATTAGCACCTTCAGTTGGCTCATAAATTGGAAAATATACACGATCATTATCGATAGTTGGTTCATCCGATAATTTTTGACCATTTTTTAAATCCACATACCATCCTGTATCAGCAGAATTTGGACAATTAGGAGCTGTTTTGCATTGTCTAACTGTTGGTATAGAAGAAACGGAGTTAAAAATTGGAAAATATTTATCTTTTATTCCATATAATCTATTTAAGGTATTAGCACTTTTATCTTGTAATTTTTGAGTATTTCCTGTTCCGAAATAAAACCATAAATTGTCATCAATGATCGTGGCACTTGCTTTTTTGTATAAAAATCTTCCATTTGTAGTGTTAGACTCTGTATCAAATATTTGAGTCTGATCATATAAAGTTCCTTTATCAGTTAAATTAATTTTAGTAATTTTTCCCTCTAAATCAAACGCATAAACCAAAGCTCCATAATATTTTGCGTTTTCTGTACTATCAGCTGTAATTATAGTTAAATCAGATGGAATTGAATTTACAATATCAATTGAAGTTTTGTCTTCGATGTCAATTTTATTTATAAGTTTACCATCATTTTCTAAGTCAATAATGAATACTGCTGAACCATAATTAGGATTAGTTGCTCCATTATAGCCACCGCCAGCGATGGCGACCCATTTATCAACATTATTTATTTTTAATTTTACTATTCTAGGAGCAGACCAAGTCTCACCTAATTTTCTATAATCGTTTTCAATAAGCATGGATGAGTCATGAGCAAATATTTGATCATCACCATTTTTATCCCAAAAAGTAATTAAGCCATTTGAGCTGTCATTATTTATGGTAAATAAATGTTTAGGATTATTGGGGTCAGTAATATCTAGAGCAAAGAAACTATGACCACCCGCACCAAGACCTGAGATCAAAACTGTTTTCCATTCACCATTAATATATATATCTTTAACCGAAGAAGAGCCATCGACACCATAAATACTATTCGTAGAATTAGCTTTAGAAGAAATCATTGTTGAAAGTTTTGTATGAAGGCTTGGGGGTATAAAGGCCCACAATTCATTTCCTGTAATTGCATCAAATGCATGTAGCATTCCATCATTTGCACCAACATAAATTGTTTCACGTCTTCCCAAATGTTTTGCCATAAAATTTGAATATCCATTTTGGGATCTATAAAAACCTGTCTGAAATTCATTTGTATATTGTACAGTGGCGCTAGGTTTTCCAACTATATTTATATTAGAATGATAAATATCTCCTAATTTATGTCTACTTTCATTAGTATTTCCATCACCATCTTCATCATAAGAGTCTAAACCTCTGATAAAGTTAATAAGTTTTGTTGCTTCAGAGTCAGTTGCAGTAGTTGTAAAAAATTTATTTTTTAAAATACTTAGATTTGAGGTTGTGACATTGTTTAAATTTACATTACCCGCACCTACTGTCCAGATTTGTCTAGATGTGGCTAATTTATTATTTAATAAAGTTCCTGCATCCCAGATCATATTTCCAAATGACCCATTCGAGTTAAGTTGATATTTTTTTAAAAAACCTTTCCACTGATTATTTTTAGAATATGTAAAAGTTGATTGATAAATATAATCATTTGATCTTGCATCTGTAGAAATTGCTGGGGCTGTAAAAGTTAAAGTGGATCCTGTAATTTGTTTAATTGCTTCTGTTAATTTTGCAAACAATTCATCTTCATTTTCAGCAAAAAGAGGAGTAACAGTTCCCCCAGCAGAGGCTAAATTTGTGTAATTAGGTTTATTCCCACCTGTTGCAAAACCAACGGCAAAAGTTTTAATACTTGGATTTTGTCTAGCCATTTGACTTGCAATTGAATTTACCGAAGAAGCTTGTGACCAATCACCATCGCTGATTACTATCAAAAAGTTTTGCTGACAATCAGCTCCTTTAATTATTGGAGAATACGGCCCTGCAAATTCTTGACGAGCAAGATTCATAGCGTTTAACAAATAAGTACCACCCCCAGCTTTTACATTATCAATTACATTGTAAATTTGCTGTGCGCCTGTTGGAGTTATTCTTACCAACATTCTTGTACCATACCAATTGTAACGCCAACCTTGGTAAGGGTTATTCATCATCGAATAAGATCTAATCCATCTATAAGGGTGACCCCATTCCATTAAACCAAAATTAGCTCCATCAGTTAACTCTGAATTAGATACAATTCGTTTTATAACTTTTTTTGCTATATCTAATCTTGAAGGAGAGGTTCCAACTAAAGTGTTACTTAAAGATAAGTTTCCTCCAACTGGATTATTGAACTCATAAATTCTATTGTTTAAATACCCGGCAATATATACTTTATTATTGTTTCCAACATTTAAACCATAAGGAAGTCTCCAAGGATTATTATATGAACCATAAACTTTTAAAAAATTTCCATTTGAGTCAAATTTTTGAAGTTTATATGTACCTCTATCAATTGTATAAATATTTCCATTAACATCGTAGTCTACTCCTTCAGGTCTATAATGATAACCGTTAGAATAATTATATCTTTGATTATAAATATCAGTTGTTGATCTATCAAAACCTACTTGAGAGCACGTTGAGCCAACTAAAGATCCACTTAAACTATGTTCACAAACCAAACCATAGCCCGTAACTGCTATTGCTATTTTATTATTTGATTTATTTACAGCAATATCATGTAGATCAAACCATAAGCTATTTGTAAACGTTCTGATATATCTAAGAGAAGATCTGTCATATACATTTATGCCACTGTTATAAGTTCCAACAAATATGTAATTTTCATTTACAGTTATACTTTGATTATAACCATATCTTCTCTCCCATGTATTAACTGAGTTAACACAACTACCTGTATTTTTATTAATAACTTTAATTTTTCTGTCATAGCTATCTAGAAAATAGATATTGTCTCCATAAATATCAAATTTAAAACCATAATAGGCTTTATCACATCTACCTGGGCCATATCCTAATAATTCTCTTTTAAAACTTCCATCATCGTCTAACACAGTTATCTTTCTAGTATTCAAACTAAAAACATAGATATCTCCATTATCATCTCTAACAACATCATAAGGTCGATTGACATAACTACTATTAGCATATCTTTCATTGCCATTAACATCCCAAGACATTGAACCAGAATTATCTAACATTATTAAGATGTTAGCTGGCACGTCTGCAGTCCCTGTTCCAGGTGGGGGAGATTTTGAAAAAGCAAACTTAGAATAAAAAATTATACAAACAATTAAAAAAAAAGTTTTATTAAAATTTTTTATCATTGTTCTTCATCTATATTTAAAGTTTCTCTAAACAGGTTATTCGTTTCTGGATCTATAATTTCAAATATTTCCAAATTTTCATCATTTTCATTTAAGAGATATGTGTAATTAAAATGTTTATTCTTAGATTGTAGTTTACTTTTAATTATTTTTTTTTCAGAATTATTTTCTTCAAAATTAAAATTAATTGCATATTCATTTATTGAAATACTCAAAGCTTTTTTTTCAGAGCTAATTTGATTAATAAAACTTATTTTGAAAATTTTATCTTTAAAAGTATCAATATCTATTATTATTCCTTGATAGTTATTTTCACAAAATGCTTCTATGGGAAAAAAATATTTTCCATAATCATTATATACATTTTGGTTGATTAAAAATATTTCATCAATTTCTAATTTTTTAATATCTTTATCAATATCTAAATTATTAAAATTACACGAGTAAGCTTTCGATAGAAAAAAAAATAAGTATAAAAATATTATCTTAATAAATAAATTCATCCACCTACCGTTACTACTGCTTCTATTGGAACAATTGTGTCATCATTATTTTTTTTGCCACAAGAAAAAATTGTATAAAAGCCAGCTTGTGAGGTTGCATTAGAAGAATAGTTGTTATTTTCTGAAATATCTGTTCCAGTTGAAGATGACACAGTTTTTGTTTTCAGTAAGGCTGTATTTCCATTTTGATCAGGTGTGCGTGTTATAAAGTATTCATAAGAATATTCTTTAAATCTTTTGATTTCATCTGCATTCCCACTGATCAGTTGATCCAATGTTTTTCGTTCAACATAGTTGTTAATTGCTCTAATAGTACTTTGGTTTAAATTTGGAAAATGATAAGTTTTACAAAAAGACAATCTTCCATTTGGGTTACTACCTAAATTTAAATTTGCAGAATTATTCGTAAGCCATTTTTTTGCTTCACTAATCCCAGTTTCTGCAGCATAAAACACTTGTTGATTGACATCTTTTTGAGTATTTGCTTTTTGATCACTTGAGGCAATCACCACTAAAGTTGTACCCATTAATGCCATAACCAACATTAGCAGAAGTGCTAGGGCTATTGCAAAGCCTTTCTCATTTTTGAGATTAATTTTCATCTTACTTTACTAATATTTCTTGTGTGTACTGATGTAAAAAAAGTTTCATGATGATAGCGATCATTAAAAACTATATTTCTGCCTGTTGTCACATTGTGATTTAAAATCTCAATTTTTCTATCTTTTTTATAAATTTCATTTGGAGATCTTATAGTTAAGTAAATCTCAGCTGTGTGTACTTTAAACTGATTGTCACGACCTTGATCAGTTGTTCCATATTTTAGTTCCTCAGGACCACAATAATAACAAACTGGCATTAATTCATTTCCATTTTGGTCTTTTAAAACCACTTGAAAATCAGTTACATATGGTACAATTATTTCATCTTCATAAATTATCTTCCCAGCTGTTACTGGATTTTCTACTAAAGCTCGTGTCAGATAAAATGCGTTATTATTTTTGTATTGCTTCATGTAATACCAAATTCTTACTCGATCATTTGGCGAAGTGTTATAATAGATACCTAACATGTCCCCTGGAGAGTTATTGGGGTAGTTATTTTTTGCTTCGATGATTCTTGTCCAGGCATCTCGTGTATAATTAACATCTTTGTATCCAGCATTTCTAAGATCTCTTGTAATTAAAGTTAAAGCTACTCTTGCTGAATTACTAATAGCCGCTTTATCCATGACTCCTTTATAAGAATTATTAAAATATTGATAAGAATAAAATACAGCAGTAACACTTATTACCCCCAATACAATTGCCACTAAAGTTTCAACTAAAGTAAAACCATTGTTTTTTTTTTTAATCATTTAATTACCACACCTAAATATTTTTTTCTTTTACCTTTATTAATAAAATAATTTATTTTTCCAGTAGTTTGAACTGAATTAGAATTAACAAATGTTTTTTTATTATCTTCTTTTGAACAAATTGGCTGTTTTGCTTTGTCATCTATTTTTATAAAATTATTTTGCATTATTTTTAAACGCCATTTATTTTTTTGAAGGTCGTATAAATTATTTCCCGAAAGAATATTCATTGTACAAGTTTCATCAAAATTATCATAAAAAGAAATATTTTTTGGATCACTAATCATATCCTCAATAATCATTTCAGAATAAAAATTTGATTTGTTTGTTTCTATTGATCGATCCATAGAACTAATGGCAAATCCAGTTAATTGAGTAACTGCAATAAAACCAATACCAATTATCACTAAACAAACTAAAGATTCTATTATAGTTAATCCTTTATTGTTATCCATCATAAGTCACCCAATTATTCTTATTTTTAATAAATTTTAAAATTTTTATTTCAGCAAATCTATTTATCCAAATTTTATATCGATATTCATGATTACTATTTAGTTTACAGGAATTTTGATCAGTATTTTGTTTTGAACAAAATACAAATACATCCACCATCTTATTGGTAGATGGATCTATTTCAGTAATATTGGTTCTCATAAATTTAATTGAACCATCTTTTGTAATACAAAGGCCTGTGGTTACTGGATTGTGGGCTGCATTTGGGTAAACATGCACATTACTCTCATTATTTGACACACTAAGTTTTATTTCTCTAGAATAATCTCTTATAAAACCATTTTGTCTGTATCCATAGTCACAGATTTTATTTTGTTTATAAGTGTTATTTGTAGATATACTTTTATATACGTTAAAAAAATTTTGATTACTCATGGTATAGGTTTCCATATTTGGTTTTAATAAGACTTGAATCATTCCAAATTTACCCTCTAACACATCTGATTTTCTATCTCTTATAAATGAAACTACATCATAAACTTCTTTTCTTACTTCTCTATCTGCAACCCATTTTGTTATGCTTGGATATGATATTGCGCTTATTACCCCAATTATCACAACAACCACTAAAAGCTCTATTAAAGTAAAACCTTTTTTATTTTTACTAAGTAACATCCGATTGATTAATGAGATTGCTCGCTAATAAATTTTCAATAGATTTTTCCATTGTAATCATGCCATCTCTTTGTGCGGTTTGCATAATGGATGGTATTTGATGAATTTTTCTCTCTCGAATCAAATTTTTAATTGGTGCATTACAAACCATAACTTCAAATGCGCCAATTCGACCTGAGCCATCTTTTGTTTTAAATAATTTTTGTGTAACAACCATTTTTAAACTTTCAGCAAGTTGAGCTTGGATTTGTGCTTGTTGTTCACTAGGAAATACATCTATAATTCTATTTATAGTATTAGGTGCACCACTGGTATGCAAAGTACCTAAAACTAAATGACCTGTCTCTGCAGCAGTTAAAGCTAACCCGATAGTTTCAAGATCTCTTAACTCTCCAACCAAAATAACATCTGGATCTTCTCTTAGAGCACTTTTTAATGCTGCTGAAAAACTTTCAGTTTGTTTTCCTACTTCTCTGTGAGAGATAATACTTTTTTGATCATGATGAATGAATTCAACTGGATCCTCTATAGTAATAATATTTGCAGATCGAGACAAATTGATTTGGTTGATGATAGCAGCGAGTGTTGTTGATTTACCAGAACCAGTTGGGCCTGTAACTAAAACTAAACCTTTGTGAGCATCAACCGCATCATATAAAATTGGAGGAAGATTTAAATTTTCCATTGAAGGAATTTTAGTTTCTATTCTTCGAAAAACTCCAGCGATCCCTTGCAAGGTTCTAAAAAAATTTGCTCTAAATCTAATTTGTCCTATTAAAAAACCACAGTCGAGTTCATTAGTTTTTTTAAATTTTTCAATATCTTTTGGATTACATTTTGT
>Ga0181555_1003937_pt1 | contig 11583 bp, 10 predicted proteins | sample 011ome_15_FD_145601 | JGI IMG/M metagenome (GOLD analysis project Ga0181555, IMG submission 145601) | Coastal salt marsh microbial communities from the Groves Creek Marsh, Skidaway Island, Georgia - 011504AT metaG (spades assembly) | ecosystem: Environmental > Aquatic > Marine > Intertidal zone...
CGCGTCGACAATAGCGGGCGCTTCGACAATGGCGGGCGCTTCGACAATAGCCGGCGCTTCGATAACCGCTTCTTCAATAGTCGCTGCCTCGGTCTCAAGCACCTGGGCTGCAGCGACTTCTGTCACCGGTTCAACTGCAGCAGATTCAACCGACTCGGTATCAGCTATTGCAGTCTCAACTGTCTCAGCTTCAACCGCGACCGTTTCAGGTTCAGCTTGAGCCGCCACAGCTCCAGTTACTTCAGCTTCAACTGTAGCTTCAACTGTAGCTTCAACCGCAACAGGCTCAACCACTGCCGCTTCAACCTCAGCCGCTGCCGGTTCAGCGGTAACTGGGCTAACTGCTTCCGCAGTTGTGACTTCGCTGTCTGTCGTCCCGGGCTCTTCGACTAGCGGGCTGGGAGCGATCTCAACCTGCGGCTGTGATGCCTGTGCATTCGCAGCTGCGCGCTTTTCCAATTCTGCCTGCAAGCGCGTTGGCTCGACAGCCGCCGTTTCGCTGTTTGCTGGCGTTATTGTCACGTTTTCTGCCGGCGTATTCGTTGCCTGTGCTTCGGCAGCCTTGTTGAGTGTTGCGCTTGTAGATTCAGTCACAGCATCACTGGCTACTCTGGGGCTGCGTTTACGCTGGCCCGAACGCTGTCGGCTACCTTGATTACGCTTGTCGCTGTCCGCGGGACCTTGATCGCCGGCCGCGGGTCGTTCGGGCCGTTTTCTGGTATTTTCAGCTCGTTTTTCGACGCTAGTTTCGTCGGCTTGAGCCGCTTCACGAGTTTTGTCGGCGTTTCTACGATTACGAGGTGGCCGACTGGGCTTGTCGGTCGCGGCATCCTCCTTAGGCGTGGATTTCGCTTGGTTGTCAGGGCGGGGTTCGCGGTTTTCCGTACGATTGCGACTATCAGGGCGTCGACGTGCTCCACGACCGCCACGATTTTGGTTTGATTTCTTTTCGGTTTTTGCTGGGACCGTTGGCGCTTCGGCGGCTTCTTCACTCGCAAACATCGCCAATAATCGAGTCAGCAGCCCGGGTTTCTTCGGCTTCGCTTCAGCGGCAACCTTAGTCTTTGGTGTCGGTCGAGCAGAAGTGTTAGCCGGATGGGGTATGGCCTGCACAGCTGCACGTTCAACTGGTATCGGTTTGATTGTTGCCGCCGGGGCTGCAGCTTCGAGCTCCGATGCTATCTCATAGCTGGCTTCGGAGCCGTCATCGTCTGTTGCTTTGATTCTTTCAACCCGATAGTGGGGTGTTTCCAAGTCGGCTGAAGGAACAATAACGATCCGAACTTCAGTTCGTGCTTCAATGCCTGTTAAGTCACCGCGCTTTTCGTTGAGCAAGTAAGAGGCTACTGAAATTGGCAGAAAGGCACGAATCTCTGAACTCGTCTCTTTCATTGCTTCTTCTTCGACCAGGCGCATGATTGCTAAGGCGGAGGATTCAACGTCACGAATTGAGCCTAGCCCACTACAGCGAGGGCAGACGATACCGCTGGTCTCACCCAATGATGGACGCAAGCGCTGGCGGGACATTTCCAGTAGGCCAAAGCGAGATATACGCCCGACCTGAACTCTGGCTCGGTCAACTTCCAGAGCATCGCGCATTCGGTTTTCCACTGCGCGCTGATTTTTCGGAGAATTCATGTCAATGAAGTCAATGACGACCAAGCCGCCGATGTCACGCAGACGCATCTGTCGACAAATTTCATCAGCGGCTTCCAGGTTGGTATTTAAAGCGGTCTCTTCTATGTCCGCGCCCTTGGTTGCCCTGGATGAGTTGATATCGATCGACACGAGTGCTTCAGTTGGGTCAATGACTACTGAGCCACCGGATGGGAGGCGAACTTCCCGTTGAAATGCAGACTCGATCTGGCCTTCGATCTGGTAACGGCTGAATAATGAGACGTCACTATCGTAGTACTTAATCCGCGATGAGAATTGCGGCATTACCCGCTCAACCCATTCGGTAGCCTGGTCAAAGGCATCTTTGGTGTCAATCAGGATCTCGCCGATGTCGTCTCGCAAATAGTCGCGAATCGCCCGTATGATAATGTTGTTTTCCTGGTAGATCAGGAACGGTGCTTTGGCCGAATCAGCGGCTGTCGCGATCGTACCCGCCAAGGTAATGAGGTAGTCAAGATCCGATTGGAGCTCTTCTGCAGACCTGCCAACACCCGCAGTGCGGATGATCGCGCCCATATTCTTCGGAATCTCGAGCTGTGACATGGCGTCTTTAAGCTCTGTGCGTTCTTCGCCCTCGATACGTCTTGAGATGCCGCCCGCTCGCGGGTTGTTGGGCATCAGGACCAGGTAGCGACCGGCGAGGCTGTAGAACGTAGTGAGGGCTGCACCCTTATTGCCCCGTTCTTCTTTCTCGACCTGAACAATGATCTCGGTCCCTTCCTTGACAACATCCTTGATGTTGACGCGGCCGGCACCTTTGGCACCAGCGCCGGTGAAGTACTCGCGGGAAATTTCTTTTAGCGGCAAAAAGCCGTGCCGATTGGCACCGAAATCGATAAAGGCTGCTTCAAGACTCGGTTCTACCCGAGTAATTCGCGCCTTATAGATGTTGGCTTTTTTCTGCTCTCTGGAGCGGTTTTCGATGTCGAGGTCAAACAGTTGTTGGCCATCGACCATAGCGACTCGCAGTTCTTCACTGTGGGTCGCGTTAATTAGCATTCTTTTCATTACGATATCACTTATTCGAGGCGTTCCTGCGCCACAAACCCGCAAATCGTCAAATCTATCTTGGTAAGTACCGTTGTTTAAAAACTAAAGCAGGTCTCCATAAATGTTTATTGTACGTTCTTGTACTTCCGTTCATGTTAATATCCCCCGCTGATTTTAGGGGTGGCTGATTGATATTAACCACGAGTCATTACGTGTGTTGACGGGTAGTCGAAGTCCTCTATTTAGAAACAATAAAGCCAGTAACAATAAAGCATCAATAAACTGATTTGATGAATCTGGTTCGCGATGTGGTTTACGCGGTTAGTATGGTTTCAGCGATGGATTCCTTTTTCCGATCAACGAGTCGTTACAGCTTATGTCGAGAACTAGGCTCAGGCATAATGATGTAGAAGACCGCAATTCGGAACCGGACATCCGGTACTGAAAATGTATAAATTCAACTGTGAGATATTCTCAATTAAATTAACCCTGGGTTTGCCCTTGTGGATTACTTCTGGATCAGTTTGAGCGTTTCAATTCAACGGCCAAGCTGCCAGGATTATTCCTGACGTCTCTGCTAATTCGTTAGCGCTGATGAATGAAGATATCAGGTCCAAGGAATCACGCTACAATCAGGTCACACTAATGTAATCTAAAGTACTTGATCACAGTATCGTGATCACCTCACAAGTGGGCGGACGTCTGCATGATAAGGGAGTTCAGACGCAACCGCCCGCAATCATAGCAATTAATCCATGTAGGTCAAAGCCTTATAACTTTTTTGTTTTTGTCAATTGGGAACAGTGATGCATGAGTGACTCAGTCCAAATAGTAGAGATCGATGCCGATTCTGAAGGGCAGCGAGTCGATAATGTTCTGATCCGACTGTTAAAAGGCGTGCCTAAGTCCAAAATCTATCGCATCGTCCGTAAAGGCGAGGTGCGCCTTAACGGCGGTCGTGTTAAAGCGGATACGAGGGTTAAGGGAGGCGATCTCCTGCGGATCCCGCCGGTTCGTATGGCGGACCCTAGCGAGCCAGTTAGAATGCCCGATAGATTAATAAATATATTAGATAATTCAATAATTTATGAAGACAATAGGATGTTGATTGTTAACAAGCCTGCAGGGCTTGCGGTACATGGTGGCAGTGGCATTAGCAGCGGTGTGATCGAGGGTTTACGGCAGTTGCGGCCCCAAGACAAGTCGCTGGAACTTGTGCATCGGTTGGATCGCGGCACATCGGGGTGTTTGATGATCGCTAAGAAGCGCAGTCATCTGCGGCGTCTGCAGGCGCTGTTACGCAGCAAGTCAGAAGGGGAGAAAACCCGATTTGAGAAACATTATGTCGCCATCGTGCATGGCGAATGGCCCAAGCGCCGGCAGCATGTTGATGTGCCAATCCGCAAAGATTCTCTGAAAGGTGGAGGCGGCGTTTGCGTGGTCGCGGTAGATGGCAAGCCGTCGCTGACTGAAGTGGATGTGATAAGGCAAAATAAGACCTACAGCCTGTTAGCGGTCAGACCGATCACTGGCCGGACGCACCAGATTCGGGTCCATTGTCGCCACCTTAAGCATCCTGTTGTCGGCGATGATAAATACGGCAATGAGTTGCTTGATCGACAGTTAAAGGGGTTGCTGGGCCATGACCGACTGATGCTCCATGCCGCAGAGTTACGAATTCCCGGGTTTGAAAAAGGCGAGAAGGCGATTCACGTTCGTGCCGAGCCAGATGCCGGAATGCTGAAGCTTATGGACTCTGTAAATTAATTAAATCAAATAGATAAAGCTGAAACTTAAAGTTAGTTAAGCGAGTCTATTTGATACTCTCGAAGCCGTTGAGCGAGGCGCATCAAAGGCAGGCCGTAAAGGGTATTGATGTCCCGGCCGCGGGTTGCCTCCATAAGTGCGATCCCCAGGCCTTCGGCCTTGACGCTGCCTGCGCAGTCAAAAGGCTGTTCGAGCTCGAGATAGCGATCAATCTCAACGCCAGACAAAGGCCGGAACTTTACGGCGTAGTCTTCGTGTTCCAATACCAATATAGCGCCGGCACAAGCGAGGCAAAATGCGCTGGTATAGGTGACCCATTGGTCGCTGCAAAGTAGCAATTGGGCTCGGGCCCGTTGCCGGTTGCCAGGCTTGCCGAGGACCTGGTTGTTCACCACGACCACCTGATCTGAGCCGATAACGAGGTTTTTTGGTGCTATATAGAGTGGGTCGCTGGCGACTGCCATCGCCTTACCGGCGGCAAAACGTTCGGCCATGGCCACCGGGGCTTCTCCTTTTAAAGGTATTTCGTCAAAGTCGGGGCTGACCTGGATAAAGGGTACAGCCAACTTGGCGAGTATCTCGCGCCGGTATTGAGAGGTCGAAGCAAGGATTAGGGATGAGTGTGCATTGCTCATAGGTTACTGAATCTCTGTAATTTTCTTTTGACAGTCTGTGACGCGACGCCTAATATGCGCCCCTTATGTTCAAGGGCCCCCTACCAATACGGATTAACCATCGCCGACTCGTCAGCGATAACGCCAAATTGGAGGGTACCATCCCGCTAGAAAGATTCGAACGATTAATCGAATTGCTCGACGACAGAGCCGGAGATGTGCATGCCAGACTTGAGTTCAGACGCGGTTACAAGCGCAGAGGACTTGTAGTTGGCAACCTTGAAGCGTCGGTGTCAATGATCTGCCAGAACTGTATGCAAGTCGCGACAGTTGAGGTTAGTGCAGAGATTCGCTTGTTGATCGTCAACTCAGAGACGGCACTGGCGGCTTTGGCTGAAGAAGACGATGGCATTGTCTGCTTGGAGGATCAGGTATTACTGGTCGATCTCCTTGAAGATGATTTGATATTAAGCATGCCGATGGTAGGTCGACATGCAGAAGGGGAATGTGTCGTGGAAGACGTCACAGAGTCGCGCCCCATGCCGGTCGTGCCGGTAAGCCCAACGAAAGAGACGTACAGGCCCTTTGCCGGGCTGACTGAATTGACGGAAGGCTTGTTCAAAAAGCATTAATAGATTTAAAAAGCGATAAAGACGATCAATCAAGGAGCTAGAAATGGCTGTTCAAAAAAGTAAGGTGACCCGCTCCAGGCGGGGCCAGCGTCGATCCCACGATTCACTCGTTGGACCTACGTTGTCAGAAGATTCAACCTCTGGTGAGACTCATCGTCGTCATCACGTCAGTGCTGACGGTTTTTACCGCGGTAAAAAGGTTGTTCATACCGCCGAAGACTGAGGTTTTTGACGGTGCGGGATGCCCCTTCGGGTTCCCTCAGTCGTCATCGTGAGCTGCAGCGCGTGGTGTGCCGGATAGGGAGCTTGTCTCTTGTACAGACACTTTTGTCCATACAACAGCGCAATGTGTAGCAAACAATGCACTCAATGTCTGACATGAATCTGGTAATCGACATAGACAGACTCCGCGCTATACACTGGTGTGGGGTATAGTTGCGTCGGTGGCAGGGTCAAATGGGAGAAGCGAGGTAATGGTTAATAAAGTAGCATTCGTCTTTCCAGGCCAGGGTTCGCAAGCGATTGGCATGTTGAGCGAGTTCGCGGCAACGCGCAGTAGTGTGCTTGATACCTTTGCTGAAGCCTCAGCGACTCTGGGCTATGATTTGTGGCAACTGATTCAAAATGGGCCTGAAGCCCAGCTTAATCAAACAGAATTTACACAACCGGCGTTGCTGGCCGCCAGTATCGCGCTATGGCGCCTGGCGCGAGAAGATGGGGTTGCCGAACCCGATATGCTTGCCGGGCACAGTCTGGGAGAGTATTCGGCTTTGATTGCGGCAGGGGTCATCGACTTTGCGGATGGGATCAAGCTGGTTCAATTGCGTGGTCAATTTATGCAAACAGCTGTGCCTTTGGGTGAAGGTGGCATGGCGGCAGTACTGGGTTTAGACGACGAGCAAGTCAGCGCTATTTGTTCTGAAATTACTCATGCCGGTGGGACAGACACCGTTGTGCAGGCGGCAAATTATAATGCCCCGGGGCAAGTGGTTATTGCCGGGAAGAATGCGGGTCTGGCCTTGGCAATTGATGCCTGCAAAGCCGCTGGCGCGAAGCGGGCTATGGCCCTGTCGGTCAGTGCGCCGTTTCATAGTGTGTTGATGCAGCCCGCGGCGGAGAAGATGGCGGTTGAATTGGCCAGAGTGGACTTTCACCCGCCAGTCGTTCAGATCATTCAAAACGTCAATGCGGATTTTTGCCAGCAGCCCGACAAGATTCGAGAAAACCTCGTGCAACAAATGACCAGCGCTGTGCGCTGGACCGAGACGATTCAGCGCATGGCCGGCGCCGGTGTGACGCGAGTTGTTGAGTGCGGACCTGGAAAAGTACTGGTGGGCTTGAATAAGCGCATTGATAAGTCGCTTGAGTCGTTAAGCATCAATTCTTTGGCGTCTTTGGCCGAAGCGACCAAGGAGTTAGGCTAATGAGCCTTGCGGGTAAAGTCGCCATAGTAACGGGTGCGAGTCGTGGAATTGGCGCGGCGATTGCCGAAGAGTTGGCGCGGTCGGGTGCGTTTGTTATAGGCACCGCGACAACTCAAGCGGGTGCCGAGCAGATCTCGACCAAGCTCGGGGCACAAGGCGCCGGGTATGTACTAGACGTCAGCAGTGAAACCTCTGTAGAGGATTTTTTCGCAGCGATCAAAGACGCCCATGAAGCACCGTTGGTGCTGGTCAACAACGCAGGGATCACCCGGGATAATATCGCCCTGAGGATGAAGGCGGATGAATGGGATGCAGTGGTTAATACCAACCTGAACTCCATTTATCGAGTCAGCAAGGCTGCGATGCGGGCGATGACCAAGGCGCGTTGGGGTAGAATCATCAACGTGACTTCTGTTGTGGCGAGTATTGGCAATGGTGGGCAAAGTAATTATGCGGCAGCAAAAGCAGGTGTAGAGGGATATAGTCGGGCCCTGGCCAGTGAATTAGGCTCTCGTGGTATCACTGTGAATTGCGTTGCGCCTGGTTTTATCAAGACAGACATGACAGATGCCCTGAGCGAAGATCAAACTCAAGGGTTGTTGTCCCGGGTGCCTGCGGGTCGTCTCGGCGAGGCCGCGGAAGTCGCGGCGCTTGTGGTATTTTTGGCGGGAGAGACTGCTGGTTATATCACGGGTTCCACAATACATATCAATGGCGGATTGTACATGAATTGAGATGAAACCCAGGAGTGCATGCCCGACTTTGCGGTGACTCTCAGATCATTTATGGTAGAAGAAAAAGAAGAAAACAAAGAAAACGAAGAAAACGAAGAAAACGAAGAAAACGAAGAAAACGAAGAAAAGAGGGCATTTGCCCTGGGCATCTAAACCGAAGATGAATAAGAATGTCTGAACTGGATCAAGTGGACAAAAAGCTTGATAGGTTAACTGGCATTTTATTAAACTAGCGCAGCTTGTCTGCAACGCGTAGGAGTGACAGAAAACATGAGCACAATTGAAGAACGAGTTAGTAAATTGGTCTGTGAGCAATTGGGTGTCAAAGAAGAAGAAGTGACCTTGGACGCTTCCTTCGTTGAAGATCTCGGCGCCGACTCCCTTGACACCGTGGAACTCGTCATGGCTCTTGAAGAAGAATTTGAGACCGAAATTCCTGACGACGAAGCAGAAAAGATCACGACTGTGAAAGAAGCGATCAATTATATTAAAGCCCACGCATAGTCTGCTGGGTTTCAACTCAAAAGCCGCATTTACGATTGTGAGTGCGGCTTTTGTTTTGGTAGCAGGTACCCAATGCTTATGAGGTGACTCAGCGGCCGAGTGGCTGACCCAGTTGACTATTTGATCTGATAAGGCCTGTTGGCCAGACTTCAGCCAAGGAGATGGGCTTGAACAATCGTAGAGTTGTAATCACGGGTATGGGGATGTTGACCCCTTTGGGCGCCGCTATGGACCTGTCTTGGACCGGGCTGGTTGCTGGTAACAGCGGCATAGGGCCCATCAAGGCGTTCGATACTGCGGACTTCCCTGTCAGGTTTGGCGGCGCGGTGCCTGATTTCAACATGGACGACTACATCTCCAAGAAGGACGCGCGCCGAATGGATGGTTTTATCCAATTTGGTCTTGTCGCGGGTATTCAAGCGATGCAGGATGCCGGTCTTGAAGTCACCGATGAGAATCGCCACCGAATTGGCGTCGCAGTCGGTTCCGGAATTGGTGGTATCGTGACGATAGAAACCTGTCATGACATTGTCACGAATCGCGGGCCTACGAAGGTGACGCCATTTTTCGTACCCTCTTGCATCATTAATATGGTCGCGGGCCATCTGTCAATCCTCTATGGCATGCAAGGCCCCAACATTGCCATTACGACGGCCTGCACAACAGGGACCCATAATATTGGCTTCGCTGCCCGTATGATCGCCGCCGGTGATGCCGATGCCATGCTTGCTGGTGGTGCAGAAAAATCAACCTCACCGACCACCATGGCCGGTTTCGCGGCGATGAAGGCATTATCAACCCGCAATGATGACCCAACGGCTGCCAGTCGACCTTGGGACAAAGACCGTGATGGCTTCGTGCTGAGTGATGGCGCAGGTGTACTGGTGTTAGAGGAGTATGAACACGCCAAAGCGCGAGGTGCGCAAATCTACTGTGAGATCGCGGGGTTTGGCATGAGTGCCGATGCCAGCCATATGACCTCACCCTCAGAAAATGGCGCTGGCGCGGCCATGTCTATGCATAATGCCTTGCGCGACGCGGGGCTTAACGGCACCGATATTGATTATATCAATGCCCACGGTACCTCAACGCCTCTTGGCGATATCGCTGAGACGCTGGCGGTCAAGACGGTGACACAAGGTCATAGTAATAAAGTCGCTGTGAGTTCAACCAAATCAATGATTGGTCATCTATTGGGCGCCGCTGGTGCTGTCGAGGCGGTCATTTCTGCCTTGGCCATCAAGCATCAGGTCGCGCCACCAACGATCAACCTGGATAACCCTAGCGAGGGCTGTGATCTGGACTATGTACCCCACCATGCGAGGGATATGAAGATTGATGTCGCCTTATCGAACTCCTTTGGTTTTGGTGGCACCAATGGTACGTTGATCTTCAAAAAACTCCATTAGCGCGCTGCTGGTGCGTTCGTTGATTAATGGCCTGCCTGGAGATACTGTCTCTGCCGCCGACCGTGGACTAGCCTACGGCGATGGCTTGTTCGAGACGGTCCGGGTAATTGATGGACGGCCGATTTTACTCGATTTGCATTTAGCTCGATTAAACCAGGGTTGTAAACGCCTCGGTCTTGACCTAGATGTTCAAAGTCTGCAGGCAGAGCTGCAGACTCTCTATAGTGGCTCTGCTGACAGTGACCAGGTACTGAAGATCATTGTCACCCGCGCCATCGGTGGGCGTGGCTACCAACCTGATAATACCCAACAGGCTAATCGCTATATCAGCATGAATAAATATGTGGCTGATCCGCAGTGGACGGAGACAGGGTGCGCCGTACATCTATGCGAGACAATGCTTGCGCGCCAGCCATTACTGGCGGGTATCAAGCACCTGAACCGCTTGGAGCAGGTACTTGCCGCAGCTGAGCTACCAGTGGGTTACCCGGAAGGTTTGATGCGGGATACGCAAGGCCATATGATTGAGGGAATTCGGAGTAATCTGTTTATTATCGTGGCGGGTGAATTAATCACCCCTGATTTATCTCACAGTGGTGTCAGCGGCGTGATGCGGGAATTGATCTGTCAGCTGCAGGGGGTTCGAGTCAAGGAACTGGACCTTTCTGCAGTATTGGCTGCGGAGGAGGTATTTGTCTGCAATAGTGTTTTTGGTATCTATCCGGTGACTCGAATTGATGCGGCGGGACAGTCCTTGGCCACGTTCCCTGTGGGGCCTGTAACGCAGGCTTGTCAGCGCCAAGTGAGCGAATTCATAGGGGTAAACCGTTAAGTGAAAACCCGATTGACACTTATTCTGCTGTTGGCGGTCCTGCCGATGCTGGTTTGTGTAGGCTATTTATTCCAGCAGCTGAATAAATCGATTGTCCTGCCGGCTGAGGCAGTGTTTTACGAGGTGAAGCCTGGAACGCCGCTGACAGAGGTGACCAGCGACCTTGTTGCCCGTGGTATCGTGGTCGTGCCCACCTGGATGTATCGTCTTTACGGGACATTAAGCCAGACGCAGGGTAGTCTCAAGGCCGGTGAGTTTGAAATCACTCAGTCCATGAATGCCGTGACGTTGTTAAAAAAATTGCGCCGGGGGCCTGTCGTACAGCATCAGATGACCTTCCCTGAGGGCTGGCGATTTCGAGATTGGCGCGAACAACTGGCCAGTCAGCCATTGATTCGGCAGTCCATCAATGGGTTGTCAGACGATGAGGTCATGGCCCTGCTGGGTGATAATCAGCTGAACCCTGAGGGTCAATTTTTCCCGGATACTTATCACTACGTTAAAGGTGAGACAGATATTGCGATTTTACGCCGTGCGCACCGGCGCATGGCCGAGGCGTTGAACAGGGCCTGGCGAAATCGCACTGATACGACCTTGGCTTCTCCTTACGAAGCGCTGATACTGGCGTCAATCGTGGAAAAGGAGACCGGCTTCAGTCTAGATCGGGGTAAGATTGCCAGGGTGTTTATCAACCGCTTGGAAATGGGGATGCGATTGCAGACTGACCCAACAGTCATTTACGGCCTGTCGGACTTTGATGGCGATTTGACCCGCAGTCATTTGCGTCAGGCATCGGCCTATAATACCTATCTGAACAAGGGGTTGCCGCCGACGCCGATCTGTAATCCTGGTTTAGCGGCTATCGAGGCGGTGGTTGCTCCGGAACCTGGCGATTACTTGTTCTTCGTCGCTCAAGGCGACGGGCGAAGTTTTTTTTCGACAACGCTGGATCAGCATAATCAGGCTGTCAGTAAGTTTCAGCGTGGCGTCCGGGCTGAAG
>Ga0181555_1003946_pt1 | contig 11571 bp, 10 predicted proteins | sample 011ome_15_FD_145601 | JGI IMG/M metagenome (GOLD analysis project Ga0181555, IMG submission 145601) | Coastal salt marsh microbial communities from the Groves Creek Marsh, Skidaway Island, Georgia - 011504AT metaG (spades assembly) | ecosystem: Environmental > Aquatic > Marine > Intertidal zone...
TTATGTTAAATAAATATTGATTATCGATAACAAATCGCTGAACAAGAATATTAACGCTTAACCAGTAAAGAAACCATGATGGACATTTGTCATACGCTTACCAAAATAATGGATGCCACATCCGTTGATGAGCTGTGGCAAGAATGGCTGCGTTCGATGATCGACGATTATGGATTTGATCGATTATTATATGGCTCAACTCGGTTTGCCACGGGTTCTGCATTGGGCAATGCCGGCGATCAGTTGATTTTGACGAATTACTGCGAAGGATATCTAAGAGAGTTTGTCGAAAGCGAACTCTATCAACATGGTCCGATGTTAAAATGGGCTTTGGAAAATACTGGCGCTTGCAGCTGGTCGGCGATCAGTGAATTTGTCGCGCAGCAAGAAATTACACCTAAAATGCAAGCTGTGTTTGATTTGAACCAACGATATGGGGTTGTTGCGGGCTACACGATCAGTTTCCAACCCATCAATAAACGTTCACGCAGCGCAATATCCTTGGCTATGAATCAAAACAAATCACAGGCCCAAGCTGATGCGGTTTGGTCCAAATATGGAGATGAGATTTTATTAATAAACAAGGTGGCGCACACCAAATCGCTTACCCTGCCCCATAATACTACCTCGGGAAAGCGATTAACCGACCGCCAACGCGAAGTATTATCTTGGGTCAGTGATGGGAAAACAATCCAAGATATTGCCAAAATTTTGGTTGTTTCGACCCAGACGGTTGAAAAACATTTGCGTTTGGCACGCAATACATTGGGCGTTGAAACAACAGCTCAGGCTGTTTTACGCCTCGCGTTACAAAACCAAATTTTCGTCTATCCCGTCTAACGGTGCGCCCCTAGGGTAAGTTTTTCCTTACTTTTCTCAAATTAAGAAAAGAGCTAACATCGGACATGTTCGGTGAGTAATGGCTAGGCCATTCGGACACTGGTGGTAAATCCATGCACATTTCATGGCTCTGCCACCGCTACTCTATGTTTCTAGTTTGACCTAATCCCCATTAATTCAAACTGGACACGAAAAAAGGCGGCGCAATTACTGCGCCGCCCTTTATTTTTCAAAGGTCGCGTGCTTAGCCTTGGGCTGCTTTTGCAACTTCGGCTGCGAAATCTTCTTCTTTTTTCTCGATGCCTTCGCCGACGGCCAAGCGTACGAACCCAGTGATTTCTACACCGGCTTCTTTTGCAGCTTGCTCAACGGTCAAGTCTGGGTTGATCACGAATGATTGGCCCAACAATGTGACTTCGCCCAGGAACTTTTTCATCCGGCCTTCGATCATTTTTTCAATCACAGCTTCTGGCTTGCCAGATTCGCGTGCTTGATCGACCAGAATTGCTTTTTCGCGTTCGACATAGGCTGCGTCCAATTCGTCTGCATTCAACGCGGCTGGGTTTACAGCGGCGATGTGCATTGCGACTTGGCGACCGAACTCTGGGTTTGATCCCTTAAGTGCAACCAATACGCCGATTTGACCCATGTCAGTGGCCGCAGCATTATGCACATATGTTGCAACTTCGTCGCCTGTCAGGATCGCCATGCGGCGCAGCGTCATGTTTTCGCCGATTGTTGCGATTTTATCGGTCAGAATGTCTGATACGGCTTTGCCGTCTACTGATGCATTTGCCAAGGCTTCGACGCTATCGACGCCCAAACCTGCTTGTGCGAATGACGCAACCATCGCTTGGAAGTCAGCATTTTTCGCAACAAAGTCTGTTTCCGAGTTGATTTCAACAGCAACACCTTTGCCGCCGTCAACGGCCACTGCAACCAAACCTTCTGCCGCAACGCGGTCAGATTTTTTCGCAGCTTTCGCCAAACCTTTTGTGCGCAGCCAATCGATTGCCGCTTCGAAATCACCGTCAGTTTCTGTCAACGCTTTTTTCGCGTCCATCATGCCTGCGCCAGTTGTTTCGCGCAGTTCTTTCACCATTGCAGCTGTAATTGCCATAGGTCAGATCCTCTTATCTACGTGTATCTACGTGAATTAAAATCAGCGCAGGTGTAACCCGCGCTGAATAATGATTGTGCAACGGCCGGATTAGGCTTCTGCTGCAGTTTCTGGTGCGGCTTCCAGCGCTTCTTCTGCTGGCAATTCTTCCATTGCACCGATGTCAACGCCTGCGGCGCCCATTTGTGCGGACATACCGTCCAGTGCCGCACGGCTGACCAAATCACAATACAGTGAAATTGCGCGCGCCGCGTCGTCGTTTCCTGGAATGATATAGTCGATGCCATCGGGCGAACAGTTTGTATCAACAACAGCAACAACTGGAATGCCCAATTTGTTTGCTTCTGCGATCGCCAATGCTTCTTTCTTGACGTCGATGACGAACAACAAATCAGGAACGCCACCCATTTCAGCAATACCGCCCAATGACGCTTGCAGCTTGTCGCATTCGCGCTCTAGGTTCAGGCGTTCTTTTTTGGTCAAACCACCAACACCAGTTGACAGTTTTTCTGTGGATGTTTTCATACGCTGGATTGACTGGGAAACGGTGTTCCAGTTTGTCAGCGTGCCACCCAACCAACGGTGGTTCATATAGTATTGTGCGCATTTCTCAGCTGCTTCTGCAACTGGGCCGGCTGCTTGGCGTTTTGTACCAACGAACAATACGCGGCCACCCTTGGCAACAGTTTCACGAACAACGTTCAGCGCCTGATCCAACATTGGAACAGTCTGTGTCAGGTCCATGATGTGAATGCCGTTACGCGCACCATAGATAAATGGTGCCATACGTGGGTTCCAACGCTGTGTTTGGTGGCCAAAGTGTACGCCAGCCTCTAGCAATTGACGCAATGTGAACTCTGGAAGAGCCATAGTCTTATCCTTTCCGGTTTATGCCTTGGCGGGGGCGTGAAAGGGTTACCTTCAACCGGTGGACGATATGGGGATGTCTGTCCCATAGGCCCGAAACCCCGCCTGCGATTTCAGTGGGGCTGCCATAGCCCGTAATTTGCCTGTATGCAAGGCCCCAGACCTGGTTTTTTCACAAAAACACCCGTTCTACGAACCAATAGGCCCCAATCAAGGCAATTAGTACCGATGCAGGGATCGCAATGCGCGCCCGATACCACGGTTTGCGTCCAAACCACAGCCCGAATAAACCAAAGGCAATGGCAATCACCGTCAGCTGGCCGATTTCAACACCGATGTTAAATCCAATCAGGGCCGGGATGAACTGCGCCTGCGGTAAACCAAATTCGCCCAACACGGATGCAAACCCCAATCCATGCAGCAAGCCAAAGGCAAATATCACCACAGGCCGCCATTTATTCAGGCGATTTGACACGATATTTTCAACTGCAATAAAAACAATCGATGCTGCGATCAGTGGTTCCACAATCGCTCCGGAAATTGTCACCCATCCCAGCGCGCCAGCCGCCAATGTGATCGTATGGGCCAGCGTGAAAGCGCTGATTTGCCAGATCAACGCACCCAACCCCGCAGACAGGAAAAACAATCCCAAGACAAACAGGATATGATCCAACCCCTTAGGCAGAATGTGATCAAACCCAACGGGAATATAGGTGACAAATGTATCCCAGCCGCTGGCTGCGACTGCGGCGCCGTCGGACAGGATCGGATCGCTGACAACACCATTTTGCAGCAATTGCGTCAATCCATTGTCCACACCCATTTGACGCAGCACAATATCACCATTTTGCGCCGCCCATTGAAATGTCACCGGCCCCTGCCCTGATGTTTGCGCGCCAATCGTGACATAGGTGTATCGTGCGATTTCGGTGTTGCCAATCGGATCAACGCGCACCGCGTCTAGGGTCAATGGCAGGCGCTGATTTCCTTGGGCCACTGTGATCGTTTGGCTAAACTGTGGCCAAATTTCACTGAACTTGTCCGCCAAAACATCACGATCAAGCGCGCGCAGTTCGTCATAGGTGGCAGATCGGTCCGATGCGTTTGTGTCGGTGACTTGGCTTAGGTCAATGCCTGCGATCATCGCCTCGGATGTCATGCGTATTTCTATGGTTATCTGCTTGCCGTTTTGGTTGAAATCTGCGACTGCTGGGATAACTTCGTGTGATGCGGCCTGTCCCGCGCTCCAGAGGATAAATACTGTGAAACAAGTTATGAAATCTCTTAGTTTAGTGGCGAAATTTGCAAAACTATATGTCACGGCGGGATCCTTTTTGGTCGGGTTTGGCACAATGGCGCTATCGCACGAACTATGGATTGATACGCCTGATTTTCAACCCCAAAAAAACCAGCCCATCGCGATTGAGCTGCGAAACGGCGAAAATTTGCAAGGGATTAATCTGTCATACTTTGAAAATCGCGTGGTTGAATTTTTTTATGATCAAACCGGCATCAGCCCCGCCAATGCGCGGTCGGGTGATTTGCCTGCCATGACCATTCCGCCGCAGCCCGATGGGTTGCTGCGGGCCGTCTACGTCAGCACGCCCCAGCGTATTTATTACACAGGTATGGACAAATTCGCAGCCTTTGCCCGTCACAAAGATTTCGAATGGGCCGTCCAAACGCATACCGACAACGCATATCCAACGGACCGATTTGGCGAACGCTATATCCGATATTCCAAGGCATTGATCGGGGTGGGTACGGCCCAAGGGCGTGACACAACCTATGGCTTGGATGTTGAATTTACTGCCTTGGATAACCCCTATACCGATGATCTGTCCTCTGGTTTGCGGGTGGTGTTGCAGTATGAAAATGCCCCACGCGCTAATGCGCAGGTTGAGGTGTTTGAAAAATCGCCCGCAGGCGATGTTCGTGTTTTCACCACACGCACTGATGATATGGGGGTGGCCACCATCCCCGTAAAGGCGGGGCATAAATACCTGTTGGATCATGTTGCATTGCGCCCCCTGCCCCCAGAGACCCGCAGTTCTGACACTGACCCGGTTTGGGAAAGCCTGTGGGCGGCCCTAACGTTTAAGGTGGCCCAATGAACGGTCCAATCTGCATCGGGTCTGTTTTGTGGGATATTATCGGCAAAACAGACCGCACAATGAAACAAGGCCATGATGTGCCGGGCCGTATCACACGCATTCCGGGCGGTGTGGCCTATAACATCGCACAAGAATTGGTACGCCTTGGCCGCAGGCCGATTGTGCTGACATCGGTGGGCCAAGACAGCGATGGTGCAGCTTTATTGTCCCATTGCACAGATTTGGGCATGCAAATGCAACATGTCCACGTGGACCGGAATTTGCGCACTGATAGCTATATGGCCATCGAGGATGCAAATGGCTTGGTCGCAGCGATTGCAGATGCGCATTCGCTGGAACAGGCTGGGGATTTGATTTTGCAACCACTGTTTGATGGGCGTTTGGGGTCTGCACAACACCCCTATAATGGAATGGTGGTGATAGATGGCAATCTAACCGCTGATCTGTTGGCCCATATAACAACCCTGCCCCAGTTTGCGCAGGCCGATGTGCGTGTGGTCCCTGCATCACCCGGCAAAGCGGACCGATTACAGCCGTTTTTCACCATGCCCAATGCCGCATTTTACGTCAACCGGTATGAGGCCGAAATCCTGTGTCAGCAAAAATTTGCAACCGCGCAGGATGGGGCAATGGGCCTGATTGATCAGGGCGCCGCCCGCGCGATTGTGACCGATGGCGCTGCCACGGTTTGCGATGCGGTGGCCGGTCAGCTCTGCATTAACGCACCTGTGCCACAGGTCGACCATGTGGCCCGTGTAACGGGGGCTGGCGACACGTTTTTGGCCGCCCACATGCAGGCTGAACTCACAGGACACGATCGAACACAGGCCCTGACCCATGCGGCCGCCGCCGCCAGCGCCTATGTTTCAGGAAAGGATACTTATGAATTTTGATATACACCCCGACGTGGCCCAAGCCCTAGATCAAGGCACGCCTGTTGTCGCACTGGAAAGCACCATCATCACCCATGGCATGCCATGGCCCCAAAATTATGACATGGCGCAACAGGTCGAAACCGTTATTCGCGACAATGGCGCCTGCCCCGCGACGATTGCAGTGTTGAATGGTGTTATCAAAATTGGTCTTTCTGATGCCGATTTGCGCGCGCTTGCGCAAACGCTCGATGCCCGCAAACTGTCGCGTGCCGATTTGGCGGTTTGTGTGGTCCAAGCTGCCACAGGCGCCACAACGGTGGCCGCCACCATGATTTTGGCCCATATGGCAGGGATCAAGGTATTTGCCACAGGCGGCATTGGTGGCGTGCATCGTGGCGCAGAAACCAGCATGGATATTTCCGCCGATTTACAAGAATTGGCGCAAACCCCTGTCACAGTCGTCGCCGCAGGCGCCAAGGCAATTTTGGACATACCACGCACGCTTGAGGTGTTGGAAACGCTGGGTGTTCCAGTCATAACCTATGGTCAGGATGAATTGCCCGCCTTTTGGTCGCGCACATCTGGCATTGCATCGCCTTTGCGGATGGATGATCCACACGATATTGCGCGCGCCCATGATATGCGCGCAGCCTTGGGCATTCCGGGGGGGCAGTTGATTGCCAACCCAGTTCCGATCGCGGCAGAAATTCCACAATCTGATATTGACCCCATCATCGCACAGGCCCTGCACGATGCCGAGGCCAAAGGCATTCAGGCCAAGGCCGTCACGCCATTTTTGTTGTCACGCATATTTGAACTGACGGGTGGGAAATCATTGGATACAAATATTGCACTGGTTTTGAATAACGCCCGCGTTGCTGCGCAAATTGCCGCCGGTTTTGTAAAACTTGGGTAATTATGCGCCTGTGCCGCAAATGATCCATTGCGTTACAATGTCCGTGTGCCTAAGTATGATCCACAGTAGCGGAGCGTAACATGAGTAAAGACGACATCCCACAGCCCCGCAAATCCCTGTTCGCGGGTTTGCGCAACAATTTTCTGACGGGCATTGTGGTTATTGCCCCTGTGGGGTTGACCGTTTGGCTGATCTGGACGGTGATCGGTTGGGTCGATGGGTTCGTTTTGCCATTCGTTCCAGGCAAATATCAGCCCGAGGTCGTGTTGCAAAACCTGCTTGGCACGCAATATGAATTCAATATTCGTGGCTTGGGTGTGATATTTTTCCTTTTGTTCACGATGTTTGTGGGCTGGCTGGCCAAGGGCTGGATCGGGCGGTCGTTGATCCGTTGGGGTGAACGTCTGGTCGATCGTATGCCGGTTGTTCGATCCATTTATTCAGGGGTCAAACAAATTGCCGAAACCGTTTTCGCGCACAGTGATCGCAGCTTTGAAACGGCCTGTTTGATCCAATACCCGCGCAAAGGTATTTGGGCGGTTGGTTTTATATCAACCACGGCCAAAGGTGAATTGGCCCAAAAAACAGCCGCCGGCGATACATTATTGTCGGTCTTTGTACCAACGACGCCAAACCCGACATCGGGATTTTTGTTGTTTTTACCCGCTTCAGATGTCATTAAATTGGACATGTCGGTCGAAGATGCCGCCAAGCTGGTGATATCTGCTGGATTGGTCTATCCTCAAAAAACGAAATAAGGTCAAATTATTGCAAGTGCAGATTCAAATGTTCAAACTATTTCAAAACCTAAAATTCATTAAAATCACAGCGACGACTGCGTTTACCGCAGCCGCATCCCATGCTTGGGCCGATATGGGACAGGCACGTCAGGCGTTTTTACAAAAACAATACGGACAGGCGCTACAACTTGCGGTCGCCGCACAAGTCTAGGCGCCCTATGATGCATCGCTGCTGATTGCGCGCGTTCTGCTGGATGTGGGGCAACCACATGGGGCTGAACTTGGAGCGCGCCAAGCGATGAAACTGCAACCCAAAAGTTTCGCCGCCCGATTTTTATTGGGAACCAGCCTGTGTCATCAAGGCAAAAAGATAAAATCAGAATTCCACCTGCGTCGCGCCTTGGATTTGGCCAGCAATGATCGCGAACGCGGGTTGGCCCGCAAGGCAATGGGATATGTCCAGCGCACCCGTGACTGGGACGCCAAGCTGACACTGGGTATCGCACCCACAAGCAATGTAGGTAAAAAATCCGATTCAGAATATCTGGGCGTTTCCGTACCTGGACTGTTCAACAATATTCCAAATCAGGAAAAAACCGAATCCGATCGCGGCGTGTTTTATGGGCTAAGCGTGACGCGCAATATCAAGTTGGATAAGAGCGCCCTAAAATTCACCCTCGGACAGGTCCGGCGTGATTACAGCGATGATGACTATGATTCCAAGTCAACAACGCTGAGCGGCCTTTGGATCGGCGCGAACGTGAAAGGTCGCCAAAATTATGTGCGTGTTGACCGGACATGGGCGGACTTCTTTGGGGAACGCTATTCCACCAATACCGCGGTGACTGTCGGGCAAAGTTTTCGTTCTGTTGGCAACCGCAGCGGATCAATTTCATTGACACGCAACACTGAATCCCTGGCGCAAAATGACACCGTGAACAAAACAACATCATTGGTGTTAAAGCATGACATAACCAAGGGCCGTCATTATTCTATCAGTGGCCAAGTATCGACTGCCGACAAAACGTCGACTAATCAATACAATCTGTCCACCGCTGTCGATATTGGCATCAGCGCGGTTTACAACCCCAAAGGAACCGGATGGGTGTTGAACGGGTCGCTGACACGCGGGTTTGAAAAATGGGACAATCGTAATCCGTTTTTCGTGACAGATCGCCGCGATAAGGAATGGGTGGCCCGTGTTGGCGCACAAAACCGAAACTTTAGCCTGTTTGGTTTGACGCCTACGCTAAGCCTGAACCACCAAAACCGTGAGTCTACGGTTGATTTATACGACCTTAAGAGTTCGGATTATTTCTTGGGTGTGACTAACGCGTTTTATTCGTAATGGCGGCGCGTTACAGCGCCGTCCATCCCCCATCCACCGAAATTGTGGTGCCCGTAATCTGTGCGGCTGCGTCCGAACACAAAAACCCACAAGTGCCGCCCAATTGTTCGACAGTGGCAAATTCGCGTGATGGTTGGCGTTCTAGCATTACCTTTTTGATGACATCGTCGCGTGACAAATCATATTTGGCCATTGTGTCGGGGATCTGCGCCTCGACCAAAGGGGTCAAGACATAGCCCGGGCAAATGGCGTTGCAGGTGATCGGATCCTGTGCCGTTTCCAAGGCGATCGTTTTGGTCATCCCCACAACCCCATGTTTGGCCGCGACATAGGCCGATTTATAGGGCGACGCCGTCAATCCATGGGCTGATGCGATGTTAATGATCCGCCCCCACCCCTGCGCCCGCATCATCGGCACTGCGACTGCGGCGGTGTGGAATGCAGAATTCATGTTGATGGCAATGATCGCGTTCCATTTATCAATCGGGAACTCTTCGATCGGGGCCACATATTGGATGCCGGCATTGTTGATCAAAATATCGCATCTTGGTTGTGTGCTGATCAATTCGCGGCACTGGTGGGCATCCGACATATCCGCGCAAACATAATCGACCTGAACCCCAAATTCTGCAGCCAGATCAGCGGCCAAGGCGTGATCTTGGTCCGTATCAGTGAACGAATTGATCACCAAATCGGCACCGATTCCCGCCAACGATCGGGCGATTCCCAAACCGATTCCAGATGTCGATCCTGTTATAATTGCGCGTTTTCCTGACAATTGCATCGGTCTCTCCTGCGATGTGATGAAGTTTGGGATTTTGGTCAAAACCCAAGGATTCGCCCAGTTATACTGGCCTGTTCTGCATTGCGGCAATGGAAATCAACGCAGACACCTGCGAAAAAAAAGCGCCTGCAAAAGCAGGCGCAAGTCATTGAGGCAGGTTTCATACAGGCAAGAAACCTATCGAGCAGTGTTTACTTTATATCGCTTTCTTTCGGCATCTCCAAGCTAAAAGTTTGAAAAAATGTAATTCCCCGTCTAGGATCGAAAAATAAACAACGGGGAAACAAAGGATTATCGAAAATGGTATTTAAACGCTTTGCGCCACTTTGGGCGGGAACAGTGGCATGTGTACTGGCCGCGCAAATGGCACAGGCGGATCCTCAGCACGCTATCTCTATGTATGGGACCCCTGATTTACCACCGGATTTTGTGTCTTTGAGCTATGCCAATCCTGACGCACCCAAAGGCGGCGATCTGGTCATGGGCGAAGTGGGTGGGTTCGATTCCGTCAATCCCCACATCCTGAAAGGGCGCAGCCCATGGCAGTTGCGGTTTTGGGGATATGAAACGCTAATGGGTCGGAATTGGGACGAACCGTTCACGTTATACGGGCTTTTGGCCGAATCGATTCAGGTGGGCCCATCGCGTGAATGGGTCGAATTTACCCTGCGCCCCGAGGCACGCTTTGCCGATGGCAGCCCTGTGACGGTGGATGATGTGTTATGGTCCTATGAAACGCTGGGCACCGTTGGTCATTACCGATACCGTGGGTTGTGGGGCAAAATCGCAGCCGCAGAACAAACGGGCCCCCGATCGGTGAAATTCACATTCAACGAGGATAATCCAGAATTGGCCCTGTTGGCCGGCATGCGCCCCATTTTGAAAAAATCCCAATGGGATGGTGTTGATTTCACGCAAAGTGGGCTGGATATCATCCCCATCACGTCCGCCCCCTATCAGATTACCGATATCGACCCCGATAAATCAATCACGCTGACCCGCAATCCAGATTATTGGGGCAATGATTTGGGATTTCGCCGTGGTACCAATAATTTCGATACCTTAACCATTGAATATTTCGGCGACGCCAATGTCCTGTTTGAGGCATTCAAGGCCGGCGAAATTGATATGCTGCGCGAAGGCAACGCTGAAAAATGGGAAACACAGTTCAATTTTGATGCGGTGACCCAAGGGATCATTACCAAATCCGAAATCCCCCATCAACGGCCCACGGGTATGCGCGGGTTGGTGATGAACACGCGGCGCGCGCCCTTTGATGATTGGCGGGTGCGCGATGCGATGATTTCGGCGTTTAACTTTGAATATATCAATGACACGGCCAACGCCGGACGTCAGGATCGGATTGCATCGTATTTTTCCAATTCGAAATTGGGCCTGATCCCCGGTCCGGCCAAAGGCGCGGTGCGGGATTTGTTAACACCCTTTGGCGATACATTATTGCCCGGCACGATTGACGGCTATACCCTGCCCCAAGGTGATGGCAGCGAACGCAACCGCGCCAATATGCGCCGCGCGGCGGATATGTTGGCACAGGCGGGGTACACCGTCCAAGACGGCGTTTTGACATCCCCCGCGGGACAGCCCTTCACCTTTGATATTTTGCTGCGCCAAGGGGCGCAAGAATACCTAAGCATCATCGAAATCTATACCCAAGCCTTGGCGCGCTTGGGCATATCGGCCAACATCACGCTGGTCGATGGTGCACAATATGCCGAACGCTCGCGTACGTTGGATTTTGACATGATGCCCTTTGTCCGTGATCTGTCGCTGTCACCGGGTAATGAACAATATCTTTATTGGTCGTCTGATTATGCTGATACCGAGGGCACGCGAAATATGATGGGGCTGGCGTCACCTGCGATGGATGCTATGCTAGACCGGATCATGCAGGCCAAAACCTTGGATGAATTGAATGCAGTGACCCGTGCGATGGACCGTATCTTGAT
>Ga0181555_1003951_pt1 | contig 11560 bp, 11 predicted proteins | sample 011ome_15_FD_145601 | JGI IMG/M metagenome (GOLD analysis project Ga0181555, IMG submission 145601) | Coastal salt marsh microbial communities from the Groves Creek Marsh, Skidaway Island, Georgia - 011504AT metaG (spades assembly) | ecosystem: Environmental > Aquatic > Marine > Intertidal zone...
ACAATGGTCCAGAAACTAGTTTAACATGGACTACTGAAGCTTTAGTTAGCTACAGCTTAAACCAAGATGGAACGTCAACAACTATTACAACGGTTGCTAGCGATCCAGAAGGTTTTCCAATAACATATTCATACGACGTAACTCCCACAAATCAAACTCAAGCAACAATCGTGGATAGCGGTAATGGAAATTATACTTTAACTCCATCAATAAATGATTCTGACGCTGGTTCATTTACCTTTAGATCAAAGGCAACTGATGGCTTGTATTCTATTAGTAAAAGTTCTACAATATCTTTGGCGTTTTCACTAGCAGATAACAATACTACCTTTTTTGCTTCATTTCAAACTAATACAACTGATACTGTTAATAGCATTACACCATCATCTGGCACTGGTACAATTACAAGTATTGGATTAACAGCATCAGATGGTACCGCATTGAATGCATTAGATAATACTGCAGGAAGCGACCAACTACTTTATACTGGTCTTTCTAATATATTGAATGCTTCTCAAACAGCTTGGACTATTGAATTTTGGGGTTATGTAAATAGTACCGCCGGTTCTTCTAAAACTTGGATAGAAATTGGTCAAGGTACAAGTTCTTATTTGAATGGAATTTTATATAGAGATCCGGATACTTATGTGAACGGTTCAATTTTTTCTAGTCTTGCATCAGGTGCTTTAGGGTCAACCAGTCAATGGGTTCACCACGCTATAGTTGGAGATAACGGAAGCATAAGATTTTATCAAGGTGGAACAGAAATAGCAGAATATACTTCAAAATCAACTCTTGATGCTAATGTTGACGGTTTTGCACTATTAAATACTAGAGTTGTGTCTAATCAGCCTATATACGCATATATGAGAAATTTTAGAATAAGTAGCATTTCTAGATACCCGAGTGGAACTTCTTTTACACCATCTGTCGCGTATCCTTTTGATCAATATTCTTAAAATAAAATAAGATTTTTAAAATTTTTAGTTAAAACAATTATTTGTATAAATAACATTATAATTCGAACATTGGGGAGAGTGAACCGATGACAGCCGTAAAAGACTTTGTAGTCCGTAAAGGATTACAAGTAACTGAGTCTATTAAACTCGGTAATAAAATAATCACGAAATTACTAGATTCATCTGATGTATCTACAATAAGCGCTGCTAGTGGCGGAGGCGGCGGTTCATCTGTTACTCTTTTAGATAATGATTCGGCTTTAACTGCAATGACTGGAATGGACTCGGGAGATATGGGGTTCGTAACAGGAACAAAGGCTTTTTATGTTTTTGATGGAACAAATTGGGTTAATCCTAATGATCCTTCTTTTGCATACTTACTAAGAGCAGGTAATTTTACAGGACCTTTAACTGGCACAGAAAGTTTTAGTCCAAATAGAACTGTAACTTTACAAACCATCACAGCTTCAATTGAAAGTTCAGTAGCAAGTAATGTAGTCTTTACTATAAAGAAAACTGGATCTTCATTACAACAATTTACTATTCCAGCGGGTGATACTTTAATCACTGCTAACTTTACAACAAATAGTGTTTCATCATCAGACACTATAACATTAGATATTGACAGCGGATCAGGAAGAAATCTTACTGTCAAAATAAAATACGTATAACAGGAGTCTAGGAGACAAAAATGGCAGTAACAGCAACAACCGCTTCTTTAAGCACTAACGCAAAATATATCAACTATACAGCATCCACTGCATCAACTGATGCAAAAACTCTTTTATTAGCAATAACAGATGCATTAGTCGCTATGCCGGCACCTAATCAGTGGAGTAGATTTGATTCACCAGGTGGCACTTCAGTTTTAGGAACTGACGATGACTGTACTACAATTATAAGAAGACAAACAAAAGATTTTGCAACTACTGGTGATTATCAATATCTTGGATTAAATATGGCTCATACTGGTTCGAACACTTATTATACATTATATTTAACACATACGACAGACTGGACATCTGCTACAGACGCTGCTGCATATGGAAATGTTTGTGCTGGTCCAGATTCTACATTTATGAATGCTAAAGGATTAAGAATACCTAATGATTTAATAAATTATGGTGCATCCGGAACTATATGGTTATTTAATGAAAACTTTGGTACATATTTTGTATTTACTGGAACTGGTATCACAGCAGGTTATGAAAACGCGTTTTACGTAGGTGAGTATGCAAAAGATTTTGGAGAAAATGCACCAACTGGTACAACAATACACCCTGCTGCAGCTGTGAATTTAAGATACTTTTTTAAAGGATCTGGAACTGCTATGAATGCTGCTAGATGGACTGGTGAAAACAATTATAGATATAATCAAGGCGGTGGAACTGACTTTGCAGCACATCGAAACACTAATTATCAAAGTGGCCATTATGGTGGCGGTTCCACTTACGCTGCTACACATTATAATAGTTATGGATGTGAATGGAGAGCACAATTTGCATTAGCTGAATATCCAACAGTTGCAACAGCTAGCTCTAACGCTAAAGGTTTTACAAGAACTTCTTCTGAAATTGGAACTCCAGCTCAATGGAATATAAACTATCCAATTGGTCTTACAACAAGACTTCATATGGGTTGGTTCGGATGGATGGGTCATCTAACAAATCTATCTGCATGGAGCTTGATATCTCATTTTCATCATCATCAAGGATCTGGCGTAGGTCATCAAGGTCACATTTGTCCTAATTTATTTAAAAATTCTATTAATGGTTATGCTGGAAGTTTGAGAGGATACGGTTTAAATCAATACACACCTGATCTAGCAAATGGTAATAGTATTGCTGTTTATGAGCCAACACTAGGCATGGGTACTTTAAATAGTAATTATACGTATTATAGTACATATTCGCCTTGGTCTCAAAGTACTCAAAATACTGCTGATCCTACTACTGGTCTTCCATATCAAAGGTGGAACTTTCAATATTATTCTGGTACTGCAACTAAGTTTTCACTTTTAGGCAGATTGAAAAACTTTAGATTTAGTATTGGTCATGGAGATATGGAATATGAATTCTTAGACACCGGTACTCTTACTTTAAACTCAGAAGGTGAATTCGATGCTAGTGGATCTTCAACAGAATGTTGGGCTATTCCTTTTGGAAATCATAGCTTACAAGGCGGTGCGACTTGCTGGGTTAAAAAATAAAGGTTATTAGATGGCAAACGGAACATTACCAGCTGGAACATTTCCATCTGAGTACGGTCAAACTACTGATAGTGATGGTGCTGGAAATGTAACAACTACTATTCATGCAGTTGATAGCAATTTTACTCAAGATACTTTAGATGTCAGTATACAATTTGGGTATAATAATACTCTCGATAGTGCGTCTACTGGTGGTTTATTGCTTAGGTCAACAATAAGGCCAAGTGACAGCGACTTTACTATAAATGGCGTACAAACTGCAGTAGCTTCTACTACTCTTGACAGTGCATCTACTGGAGGATTGTTATTAAGATCAACTTTGAGACCAATTGAAAGTGATTTCAGTATCTTTGGTTCAGATTTATCTTTAACGTCTACAACTCTTGACAGCGCGTCTGTTGGAGGTTTATTATTGAGATCAACTTTAAGACCAAGTGATAGTGATTTTAGTAATTTTGGTTCAGATTTATCTTTAGCATCTACTACACTTATTAGTCAAACTAAAACAGCACTGCTTGCTAATTTACAAACTCGATCACCGATCACTGGATTCGCCAAAAACGTAGGAGATATGAAACTAGGTGATCAATCAGTAGAATTTAAAATTACAATTTAAAAAATTTTATTAGGAGAACAAAATGGCTTTAACAGAAGAGCAAATTGAAATAGTAGAAGAATGGATGAAAGAAATCCCAAAACCAGGAAACACATATCTCTGGTCTATCGATGAATCATTTAAAACAACTACTATAAGAAAAAAAGTAGTAAATGATTTTGAGGGGTGGTTTTCTATTATTGGATTTTGCGAAAATATGCCAGACTATTGGTGTTTAATTTTAACTCAATCAGAACCTTCAAGCAATGCAGACGATTATACTCAATTGCACACAATGAATGTTACTGAAAATAGGGTTACAGAAAGTGTACCTATAATTAAATGGCAAGGTAATCCTTTATATGATTCAGACGATCCTGACAATTTAGCAAAAAAATATATAATAGTTACGAACTCTGCTAGTGTTGAAGAAGTAGATTCTATTCCAGGCGTAGATTCTGCTGATTAAATTTTAAACATATAATATATAATTATATAATATGAAAGGATATTTGAATTGGAAAATAATAATAAACAAAAAATTGAAGTGACCAATGGATATGGTTGGCCGAGTATTATATACGAAGTTAAAATGCATAATTATAATGATATTAAAAATGAAATAGTTAATTTTATACAAAATGTAAAAGTTGAAAAACCTGAAAACTTTTCTAATAGTATTGGACCGCACGAGCAAAGTCATAAAAAATTTTTAGAAGAAAGTCATCCTACTTTATTTGAAAATAATGAAAATAAAGATTTTAATGATGTAAAAAACTTTTGTTTAGATGCAGCATTAAGTATTGCTATTCAAAATAATTTTCAATTTGTTGATACGTCGCATTGGATGATAGCAGCGCCAGAAAGTTGGTATCATATCACAAAAAACAAAGGATTTCATGATATCCACACTCATCCGTTTTCTTCATGGTGCGGAATTTTTTATGTTGATATAGGCGATTGCGATGTAAAAACACAAAATGGTATTAACAGATTTTATAATCCTAACAACTTTATAATGCATAATATTCTCGGGAATGAATATATTGGTCATACTTCGTATGATGTAAATCCAGAAGATGGCAAATTATTAATTTTTCCTGGACATTTGGCGCACTCGGCTCTTCCGTATTATGGTAAAAAAGACAGAATAGTGATAAGTTTTAACTGTCAAATAGCTGATTCTAGAATGTTTAAAGAAAATATTAATTAAAGTTTGCACGTTCGTAATGTTATAAATAATAGTAATGTTATAAATAACATAAAAGGATTTAAAAAATGGCAGCTCCTACATCACGCGCAACTCTCATAGATTATTGTAAAAGGCGTTTAGGCGAACCAGTTATTGAAGTTAATGTTGACGAAGATCAATTAGAAGACAGAGTAGACGAAGCTTTACAATATTATCGTGAGTTTCATTCTGATGCAACTGTTAGAACGTATCTTAAACATTTAGTTACTGCTGATGACGTAACAAATCGTTATATCACTTTAGCAGATAATATTATATTTGTTTCTAAAATGTTTCCATTATCAAGCTCTTTCAACAATTCTAGAAATTTCTTTGATATTAAATATCAAATGATGTTAAATGACATTGCTGATCTTATGAATTTTGCAGGTGATCTTGCGTACTACGAGCAAATGCAGCAATACTTATCGTTACTAGATATGAAATTAAATGGTACACCACAAGTTCAATTTTCACGAAGACAAAATAGATTATATGTTTTTGGAGATTTTGCCGATGGTGATATCAAAGCAGGTGATTATATAGTAGCAGAAGTTTATACAGAAATAAATGAAAATACTCACACTTCTATATTTAATGATATGTTTGTAAAAGAATATACTACTGCATTAATTAAACAGCAATGGGGTCAAAACTTAATTAAGTTTGAAGGAATGCAACTACCCGGAGGAGTCATTTTAAACGGAAGACAAATATATGATGATGCAACTGGAGAGATTGCAACTCTCAGAGAAAACTTGAGATTAGAACACGAATTTCCACCAGACTTTTTCGTAGGGTAATATGGCAACAAACTTATATTTTAGTCAAAAAGTAAGATCAGAGCAGCACCTTTATGAAGACATAGTTATTGAGGCGCTTAAGACTTATGGTCAAGATGTTTACTATTTACCTCGAGATATTGTAAATGAGGATAAGATACTTGGAGATGATCCTGTATCAAGTTTTAATTCGTCACATGTTATTGAAATGTATATTGAAAACACTGAAGGGTTTGAAGGTGAAGGAGATTTATTTACTAGATTTGGTGTAGAAATAAGAGATGAAGCTACATTTATAGTTGCAAGAAAAAGATGGGAACAAACTGTACAAAGGTATGATAATGAAATTACATCTAAAAGACCAGCTGAAGGTGATGTGATATATTTGCCTTTAAGTAAATCTTTTTTTCAAATAATGCATGTAGAACACGAACAACCGTTTTATCAATTAAGTAATTTGCCAGTTTATAAAATGAGGTGTCAATTGTTTGAATACACTGGTGAAGATATGGATACGGGTGTTGATGTATTAGATAATCTAGAACTCAAATACGCATACAGATATATTTTATCGTTAACTAGTTTAACTGGTAGTCCTTTTAAAGTTGGTGAAACAATTACATCACCAAGTGGTGATACTATAATGAGAGGCGAAGTTGCAAAATATTCTGATTCTGATGATAAGTTGCATATTATACATGCAGGAGCAGATGATGGTAAATACCACACTTTCGCTACCAGTGCTACTGTTACTGGTTTAACTACGGGTGCAGAAGGGGTCATATCACTTGTTGTTGAAGATAATCAATTATCTGAAAACGAACAAAATGCAGATTTTTCAACCGGAGCAGATTTTATTGATTTCAGTGAATCTAATCCATTCGGCGATGTGAGTAATAACTAATGTTTGGTGGACACTTTTATCATTCAAAGACAAAGAAAGCAGTTGCTTTATTTGGCAGATTGTTTAATAACATATATGTTGTGAGACAAAATTCTACAGGAGAAGTTATAAGCCAGCTTAGAGTTCCATTAGCATATGCGCCTAGGCAAAAATATTTAGAAAGAATAAGAGAAAATCCGGATTTAGTAAATGATACTCAAGTTGCTATTAAACTTCCAAGGATGTCATTTGAAATTGTATCTTTAACATATGATGCTCAAAGACAATTAGCTAAAGTTGGAAATTTTACCACAAATTCATCAACAGGTGAAGTAAATAAAAGACAAAAGTTTTTTAATCCAGTTCCTTATTCAATAAATTTTCAATTAAATGCATATGCTAAATCACAAGATGATGCATTACAAATTGTAGAACAAATACTTCCTACATTTAATCCACAATATGCATTAACTATTAAACCATTCGCAGCTGAGTATCCTGATTTTAAAGAAGATGTACAAATTATAATACAAGGTGTTTCTTTTTCAGATGATTTTGAAGGAGCGATGGAACAAAGAAGAACAATAATTTACAGTTTGGACTTTGAGATGAAGATAAGTTATCATGGTCCAATTGCAGATACCGGCATCATACGCGATGCTCGAGCAAAGATATTCGACATCAATGCAGGACTTAGAGATTCTGATATAGGATTAGAAACAATAGTTGTTACACCTAATCCAGCAGACGTTATAGGTTTAGATGACAGTACCTTTGGATTTTCAACAACAATTTTAGATAGTGCGAGTTAACAATGTATGAATATAGATGTAAAGTAGTAAAGATAATTGATGGCGACACAGTAGATGTTGATATTGATTTAGGATTTGGTGTTTGGTTGCATAAAGAGCGAATAAGGTTATATGGAATTGATACACCAGAATCAAGAACACGAGACTTAGAAGAAAAAAAATATGGTTTGGCTGCAAAGAAATTCTTAACTGGAATGCTAGATGATGAAGGCGGTATTATTCTTAAAACACAAAAAGATGCAGAAGGTAAGTTTGGTAGAATATTAGGTGAATTATGGAGAACAACTAACTATGCTGATCAATCTATTAATGATTATATGGTTGAAAAACATCATGCTGTAAGATACTATGGTCAATCAAAAGATGATATAGAAAATGAACATATTAAAAATCGTGGATTGGTAACTCTTCATGAGTAATAAAAAAGATATGGAAAAGTTTTTTCCGCCGGAAGAAAAGAATATCGATAATGACTATAAGTATTCTCGAGATACTTACTATGAATTAGTAGAAAAAGGAAAACAAAGTCTTGAACTTATGATAGAAGTTGCACGAGAAAGTGAGCATCCACGTGCATTTGAAGTCTTATCTGGTATGATAAAAAATATTTCTGATGTTAACGATAGATTAATGGATCTAAATAAAAAGAAAAAAGATATTGATAAAAAAGAAGAAGTGAAAAAAGTTGCAAATACAACAAATAATCTCTTTGTAGGTTCTACGACTGAGCTTCAAAAGCTACTAAAGAATGAATCGGAAATGGTGAATGTCACTCCAAAACAAGAATGAAAACTATCTAGGCAATCCTAATATAAAAAAAGACGGTATTACTTCTAACTTCACACAGGAAGAAGTTCTAGAATATGCCAAGTGTATGAAAGATCCTGTATATTTTGTAGAAAAATATGCAAAGATTATTTCTTTAGATAGAGGATTAGTTCCATTCGAATTATATCCATATCAAAAGAAAATGTTTAAACAGTTTGAAGATAATAGATTTAATGTTGTTCTTGCTTGTAGACAATCTGGTAAATCAATATCAGCCTGTGGATATTTACTTTGGTTTGCACTATTCCAATCTGAAAAATCAATTGCAGTTTTAGCTAACAAAGGTGCTACTGCAAGAGAAATGTTATCAAGGATTACAATAATGCTTGAAAACATACCATTCTTCTTACAGCCAGGATGCAAAGCTTTAAATAAATCGAATATAGATTTTAGTAACAATAGTAGAATTATAGCTGCAGCAACTACAGGATCTTCTATTCGTGGACTTTCAATTAACTTATTATACTTAGATGAATTTGCATTTGTTGAAAGAGCTGCAGAGTTTTATACTTCAACATATCCTGTTGTGTCTTCTGGTGCTGATACTAAAATTATAGTAACTTCAACAGCGAATGGCATTGGTAATACCTTTCATAAGATATGGGAAGGATCAATTCAGGGCGTTAACGAATATAAAAACTTTAGAGTTGATTGGCATGACGTACCTGGAAGAGATGAAAAGTGGAAAGAAGAAACTATTAACAACACTTCACAAATTCAATTTGATCAAGAATTTGGAAATACATTCTTTGGAACAGGTAATACATTAATTAACGCTCAAACGTTATTAGATTTAAGAGCAGCTCCTCCTAAAAAATATTTAGAAGGTGGTGATTGTTTAATTTATAAAGAACCAATAAAAGATCATGAATATATTTTAGTTGCTGATGTATCAAAGGGAAGAGGACAGGACTATTCTACCTTTAGTCTGATCGATATTAACGTTCGCCCTTTCGAGCAGGTGGTTGTGTATCGCAATAATACTATCTCGCCATTACTCTTCCCTAATATTATATATAAGTACGCCAATGTTTACAACAAAGCTTATTGCATTATTGAGTCAAACGATCAAGGTGCAGTTGTATGTAATGGTTTATATTATGATTTAGAATACGAAAATGTTTATGTTGAATCTGCAGTAAAAGCTAATGCTGTTGGCATTGATATAAATAGAAAGTCAAAAAGATTAGGATGTAGTGCGTTAAAAGATCTTTTGGAAAATAAAAAATTATCGGTAGTCGATGAGCAAACAATATTAGAAATATCTACATTTGAAGCTAAAGGACAAACATATCAAGCCGCAGTTGGTAACAATGATGATTTAGTTATGAATCTTGTAATGTTTGGTTATTTTGTTTCTTCATCTTATTTCTCTAACTTAACAGATATTAATATTAAAGATATGATTTTTAGACAAAAATTAAAAGAGATAGAAGAAGACATTGTACCCTTTGGCTTTATCGATAATGGTAGTGAACATGTTAATAGAATAGAACCAAATGAAGAGCACCCATGGGCTATAGAGTATGATAGAGATTTGTAATATTATAAATAATGGTAACACTTGAATATTCGTATAATGTTAACCGTATAAAAGAATGAGGAAAATAGAATGGCACTCTCTACACCGTCCGAATCACCTGCGGTTGTTGTCAAAGAAATAGACCTGACTGGTGGCGTGCCTAATGTCCAGTCAACTACAGGCGCAACTGTAATAAATTCACTATGGGGTCCAGTTGAACAAAGAGTTAAGATTAGTTCAGAACAAGAATTAGTTGATACCTTTGGCGCACCAGATTCCGCAACAACGTTTTCATTTCATAGAGCTAATTTCTTTTTAAAATACTCTAACTCACTTCAAACTGTAAGAGTAATTGATTCTGTTGCTAAAAATGCAGTGTCAACTACAGGTCAAACAGCTGCAGCTACAGCTGCTGGATTACCAACAGAAGTTGTGAAAAATGAAGCAGATTTTAATTCACAGCTATCAGGCTTAGACGCCGATCTGCACACCTTTGTAGCAAAATATCCTGGAACACTAGGTAATAGTTTACAGGTGTCAATATGCCCATACTCAGAAGGAGATTCAGCCTTTGGTACTTGGTCATATAAAAATGAATTCGATGCTGCACCTGGAACATCTACATTTGCTAGTAATAATAATGCAAGTAATGATGAAGTTCATGTTGCTATCATCGACAAAGGAGGCAAATTTACAGGTACTCAAGGCACAATACTTGAAAGATATGCTTTCGCTTCATTAGGATCTAATGCTAAAAATACAGATGGTACTACTAATTATATTAAAGACATAATTAACAATACATCTCAATATGTATGGCATGTAGATTTTGATTCAGATTTTCAAAATACGTTAGGTTCTCAAGCTGCTGCTGGTACAGCAATAGACAGTGGAGACAACTTCGCAAAAGTAACTGGTACTCTTAATACAGATATTGATTATGATTTTGGCGGAGGTGTTGATGTTGATACATTTACAACTTCTGATATTTTATCAGGCTACGATCTTTTTGAAGACAAGGACCAAGTTGAAATAGATTTTATATTTTGTCCTGGTATGACTTCTAGAACAGATCAAACTACAGTAGTAAATGATTTAGTAGCTACTGCTCAATCATTAAGAAAAGACTGTGTAGTTGTTGCTTCACCAGCAAGAAACGATGTTCTTAATATAAATAGTGCTAGTGATATAATTACAAATATTGTAGCAACTGGAGATACTTTTACGAAATCTTCATACTTAATTATGGATGGAAATTATCTTAAAGTGTATGATAAATTTAATGATCAATACATAGAGATACCTGCTAGTTCATCAACTGCTGGAATAATGGCAGCTACTGATTTAAATAGAGCACCTTGGTTTTCACCAGCTGGTTCGCGAAGAGGACAGTATTTAGGAATAACTTCAATTGCTTTTTCACCAACAAAGCCTCAAAGAGATACTCTTTATAAAGCCGGTGTAAATCCAATAGCAAATATTCCAGGAGCTGGTGTAATATTGTTTGGCGATAAAACAAAACTTGCAAGACCTTCTGCATTTGATAGAATCAATGTAAGAAGATTGTTTTTAGTTCTTGAAAGAGCAATTTCTAGAGCAGCAGAACAAGTACTCTTTGAATTCAACGATGAATTTACAAGAGCCGAGTTTGTTAACATCGTCGAGCCAGTATTACGTGAAGTAAAAGGTAGACGAGGTATCACAGACTTTAGAGTTGTAGCAGATGAAACTAATAATAC
>Ga0181555_1003975_pt1 | contig 11524 bp, 9 predicted proteins | sample 011ome_15_FD_145601 | JGI IMG/M metagenome (GOLD analysis project Ga0181555, IMG submission 145601) | Coastal salt marsh microbial communities from the Groves Creek Marsh, Skidaway Island, Georgia - 011504AT metaG (spades assembly) | ecosystem: Environmental > Aquatic > Marine > Intertidal zone >...
AATTCCATTGGAGAGTGATGTTTTTTTTTATCCGGATCACACATGTCAATAAGGATATTGTTTTTTGTAGAATTTTCAACACTGTATGTATTGTCATTCACGTAACTCATTTTAACTTTCATTTTATGAAGTTTTAGGTTTATAAATCTTTTTCATAAAATTAATTCCAGTAATTGCTGAAGCTGTAATTAATCCTGAGAATAAAGCTCCTCCAACTCCGGCGGAAACAATATCTTGACCTGTTAAATAAAAGTTTTTAATTGGAGTTTTAGGTCTTAAAAATTTTTGATTGAATCTTGATGGAGTGTGATCGAGTCCATACAACTCACCTTTACTATAATTAACAAAGTTTTTAGTGGTTAAAGGACTAGACAACTCATAGGTATCTATTTTTCCTTTCAGTTGAGGAAGTTGATCGTATAAGTGTTTAAGTAGGCGTTGTGAAATTTTTTCTTTCAAATTGTTATAGTCATCCCCTCTTTTCATCCATTTACTTCCCTCCCATTTTGTAAAGTTTTCGTAAGGGAGTAGTGTAATTACATCAATGGTACTTTTACCTGGATATCTAGATTGCCATGTAGGATCTTTTGATGATGCAAATGATATGTATACTAAAGGAAAATCAGATTCATTATCGTTTAAATAATTTTCGACTGCAGTATCGTGATCAATATTATCAGGATAAATCCATAGATTATTTTTAGGCAAATTAAGTTCTTCAGAGGTTCCATTCAATCCAATATACAGACAACCATGAGCAACTGAGGGTTTTACTTTATTTAAATTCAAATTAAAACCGTGTTTGAAACTCAAGTCTTTAGGAACAAGTTGATTGTATGTTTGAAAAACTCCGGTTCCACTTATGATTAAATCAGAAAATAACTTATTACCATCATACATTTCAACTCCAACAGCTTTGTTATTTTCTATTATAATTTCTTTTACTTCGGCATTAACTAAAATAGTTCCACCGGATTTTTCAATTACTTTATCAATTGATTTAGCAATTTCAGAGGACCCTCCAATTGGGAAACTACCACCATTAAAATAATGCTTAGCTACACTAGCATGCATAGCAAAACTGCTCTGTCTTGGTGGAAGACCATAATCACCATATTGACCAGTTAAAACTTTAATTAATTGTTCATTTTTGGTTAACGAACTTAAAACTTCATAAGTTGTTTTGCCTGAAAATTTTAAATACTCTTTTCTTAAAAAGAAACCAAACAATTTACTCAGGAAACTTGGCAATGATTTGTCCATGTAGAACTTTTTCATTGATTTATTACTCTTATAAACTAATTCAACATAACGATCAATAGCATTTTTTTCATTAGGAAAGTACTCATACATTTTTGATTTAAAGTTTTTTACACCTTTTACAAAATCGTAATGCTTATCTCCAATAATGATTTTATCATAAATTTCGCCCATGTCTGACCACTTTAATTTATCATTAGTAATGTAATCAAACATTTTCCTTATTGGAGCATTTGGATTTTGTACCTCACCAATATAATGTATACCAACATCCCATTCATATCCCTTTCTTTTAAAAACGTGGGTAAATCCGCCTGCAGTGTAATGTCTCTCCAAAACAAGAACTTTTTTACCTTCTTTTGAAAGTAAAGCTGCTGTACATAAACTTCCAATTCCTGAACCGACAATTATTGAATCGTATTTATCTTCAAGTAAAATTTTCTGTTTATAAGATTGAATCATGATAGCTTTTTATTAAATGTAATAAAATTCATTTTATTTTGAAAAGACATAAAACATTCAAATAAGTATGTTAAATAATAATATCTTAGCATCTTTAAAAAATTAATAAATATGAGTTTAGTAATCAAAAATTTATCAAAGACATATACAAACAAAGTAAAAGCATTAGACAATTTAAGTTTAGAAATTGGAAAAGGAATGTTTGGTTTACTTGGACCAAACGGAGCTGGGAAATCTACATTAATGAGAACAATAGCTACACTCCAAACGCCTGATACTGGTTCAATAGAGTTTAACGATATCGATATTATTGAAGACAAAATATCACTTAGAAAAACATTAGGTTATTTACCTCAATCTTTTGGCGTTTATCCAAACATGTCTGCAGAAAAATTATTGAACTATTTTGCAAAACTTAAAGGAATTTCAAATAAAGAAGAAAGAAAAAAGTTGATTGACGAATTACTTGATATTACAAACCTTACAGATGTGAAAAAAAAATATGTTTCTGGATATTCTGGAGGAATGAAACAAAGATTTGGAATTGCACAATTACTACTAAACAACCCACAATTAATCATAGTTGATGAACCAACCGCAGGATTAGACCCAGCTGAAAGACAAAGATTTTTAAATGTACTTAGGGAAGTTGGAACAAATAGCACAGTTATTTTTTCTACCCACATAGTTGATGATGTTAAAGAGCTTTGTAACGATATGGCTATTCTAAATGGTGGAAGAATTTTAAAACACATTAAACCTCAAGATTCAACTAAAGAGATTAAAAATAAAATTTGGACTAAATCAGTTTCAAGAGAAAATCTTGAAGATGCCGAAAAAGAATTTAATATTTTATCATCAAATTATAACATTGATAATTCATTGACCATAAGAGTTTTTTCTGAAAAAAACCCAGGTAAAGAGTTTAAAAAAGCAGATCCTCAATTGGATGACGTCTATTTTATTGCACTAAAAGAGGATCAAAATAATAATTCTTAAATAGCCAGCACATGTTCTTAAATATATTTTTAAACGAAATTAAATATTGGTTTAACAGACCTGCATTTTACATATACACCATTGTTTTCTTCATGATTGGTATGCTTATTTCAGCTGCCTCTGCTGGAATATTTGACGCCATTACAGTAACAACTGGATCTTCAAAAATTGTTAATTCTCCATTAGCTGTTTTGGGTGCATTTGCAGCACCAGCCTCCATTTTAATATTCTTTTATCCATCAATTATTGGGTCAACTATAAGTAGGGATTATGAATCTGAAATGCATACGATACTCTACTCTTATCCATTTTCAAAATTTCAATATTTAGCGGCAAAGTTTTTAAGTGGATTTTTTATAGTAAACGTAGTAATACTAGCTATTTTTATAGCAGTTTCTCTTGGTTTTACACTCCCTGGTACCAATCAAGATATTGTTAATCCTTTCGATTTAAAATCATATTTAGACGCTTATTTTATAGTAATTCTTCCCAACCTGTTTTTTTACAGTTCAATAATTTTTGGAGTAGTTACATTTACAAGAAATGTATATGTTGGATTTATAAGTGTCATTATAATAGTAATCATTGAAGCATTGCTTGAAGGACTTTTTTCAAACCCTGACAATAGATTTATTGCAGCCCTGTTTGATCCTTCTGGTCTTTCAGCATCAAACTACTATACAAGATATTGGACGGTTTCAGAGCAAAACGAATTGTACTTGCCACTTGCTGAGCTAGTTATTTACAATAGATTGATTTTTATTTCACTAGGTTCTCTTGTTTTATTTTCTATTTACAGTATTTTTAGCTTTAGTCAAAATGCTTTTACTTTCTCCTTCAGCAAAAAAGACTCTAAAAGATTAACTAAGAGAAACTTTGGAGGTATAACTAAAATCAATCTTCCAAAACTCACACTAGATTTTAGTATAAAAAATGATTTAAAAAAACTTTGGAGTTTATCAAATATTGATTTTCAATATATAATAAGTAATTGGTCATTTATAAGCATTGTAATACTTGCTTTATTATTTAACCTTATTGGACTTTCAGAGCTTGGAAATGTATTTGGGACTCCAACTTATCCAAGAACATGGAAAATGCTTCAAGCTGGAGCTACTTTTAGTTTATTTATAAACGTTTCAACATTTTTGTTTGCTGCAAATTTATTACACAGATCTAGAGCCTCAAAAATAAATCAGTTAATCGACACTACTCCTACCCCAAATTGGATTTTACTTGGCTCTAAGTTTATAGCCATTGTAAAAATGCAACTTGTTTTACTTTCACTTGTAATGATTTCAGGAATATTATTTCAAATCTACAGTGGATATTATGATTTTGAAATAGGACATTATCTATTCGAATTGATTATTTTATCTCTCATTTCATACGTAATTTGGGCACTCCTTTCATTTTTAATAATCACTTTAACAACTGAAAGACTCGTTGGTTTTTTTATAATGATTGTTCTTTTTATCGGAATACCACTACTAAGCTTAGCAGGTGTTGAACAATCTATTTTCAAATACAATGCTGGTACTGGATTTTCATACTCAGATATGGACGGTTATGGAAGTTCACTTAATAGATTTTTCCTTTACAAAATATATTGGCTATCACTTGGTTTAGTATTTTACATCTTAACATACTTATTCTATTACAGGGGCTTACCTTCAAACTTTGGAGAAAGATTATCAATTGCTGGTTCAAGATTTAAAGGAAAATATCCCAAATTTTTAGCCTTATTCATGCTGATATTTTTAAGCTCAGGAGGATATATTTATTATGAGACAAATGTTTTAAATGAAAGAACATCTTCAAAAGAAAGAGAGCTAGAAACTGTTGAATGGGAAAAGAAATATAAAAAATATGAAAATTATGATCAACCAAGAATAGTTTCAGTAAATGTTGATGTAAATATATATCCTGGCACATTAGATGCTGATGCTAGCGGAACTTATTCTATGGTAAATAAAACATCCAATGTAATAGATAGTTTGTTTTTAGACCACAACGACGCTATCAGCACCTTTGAATTTGATAAAGAAACAGATCTTGTTTTAGAAGACACTTTATATAATTTTGATATATATAGATTAAAAAACCCTTTGTATCCTGGTGATAGTTTAAAATTATCATTTTCGGTGAAAAACAAACCAAATACAAGTATTCGAAAAAATTCCTCAGTTGTAAGTAATGGTACGTTTATAAACAATAGACTTTTTCCAACTTTTGGGTATCCTGGCGGAGAACTTACAGATGATAAAACCAGAGAGAAGTATGACCTTCCTCCAAATAAATTAAAGCCTCATCCTTCAGATTCCACCGCTTTAGGAAATACTTATATATCAAAAGATGCAGATTGGATTGATTTTGAAGCTACTGTTAGTACCTCAAAAGATCAAATTGCTATTGCTCCAGGTTATCTTCAAAAAGAATGGATTGATGGAGACAGAAGATATTTTCATTATAAAATGGATAGTAAAATTTTAAATTTCTATGCATTTAACTCAGCGAAATATGAGGTTATACAAGATCAGTGGAACGATGTAAAACTTGAAATATACTACCATAAAGATCATGACTATAATTTAGATAGGATGATGAAAGGTATGAAAGCAGCGCTAGAATACTGTTCTACCAACTTTAGTCCATATCAACATCGACAACTCAGGATTATTGAATTTCCTAGAACCTCAGGTGGATTTGCTCAATCCTTCCCTAATACTGTTCCGTTTTCTGAAGACATTGGCTTTATAGCAAAAGTTGATGATTCAGAAGAAGGAGGAAATGACTACGCTTTCTTTGTTAGTGTTCATGAAGTTGCTCATCAGTGGTGGGCACATCAAGTTATAGGAGCTGATGTACTAGGCGCTACAATGCTTTCAGAAAGTCTTTCTGAGTATGTTACATTAAAAGTAATCGAACAGGTCAATGGAAAGAAAAAAATGCGAAAATTCTTAAAAAGATCTCTTGATGAATACCTAACCTCCAGAACTTTTGAAAGAAAGAGAGAAAATGCACTGATGTATAATGATGGACAGGGTTATATTCATTACCAAAAAGGTTCTTTGGTATTTTATGCTCTTAGTGATTATATTGGAGAAAAAACATTAAATAAAGCCTTAAGTAAATATGTTAAAAAAGTTGCTTTTCAAGAACCACCATACACAACCTCTATCGATTTACTTAGTCATATAAAAGAAGTAACGCCTGATTCACTAAATTACTTACTTGATGATATGTTTGAAACAATTACTCTTTATCAAAATAGAGTTGTTGAAACTAAATCTGAAAAATTAGATAACGGAAAATATAAAGTTGACATTGAGTTTAAAGTCAGTAAATATAGAAACGATGAAAAAGGAAGAGCGTTTTACGGAGAAAGAGAAAAAGACTCTATAACATATCAAAATGATGACATGAAAAAGCCCGAGTATTCTGTATTTTTAGAAGACTACATTGATATTGGAATATTTGGGGAAGACAATGATAAAAACGAAACTGAATTATACCTTAAAAAACACAAGATTTCTTCGATTCATAATAAAGTGTCTATTATTGTTGACAAGGAGCCAAAGGAAGTTGGTATTGATCCATACAACAAACTAATTGATACTAATTCTGAAGACAATAGAAAGAAAATTGAAAATTAGTTTATAAATGAAAAGAAGAGATTTTAATCAAATTGTAGCACTAGGAACATTGGGGTTAGCTTTTAGTAACCCTCAAACTGCAAGAAAAAAGATTTCTCTGGCTCAGTGGTCTCTTCATAGGGCAATAAAAATAAATCAAACACTCTCTCCTTTTGACTTTTCATTAAAAGCTAGAGAAATGGGATTTGATGCTGTAGAATATGTATCCTCATTATATTGGAACGAATTAAAAACAAAACCAATTAAAAAAGTAACTAAAACACTTTTAAACAATTCTAAAGACTACGGCATAAAGAATCTTTTAATTATGGTTGACGGTGAAGGTGATTTGGCCTCAAATAACAAAAACAAAAGACAAAAATCTATTGATAATCATAAAAAATGGATTGAAATGGCTTATAACTTAGGTTGTCATTCCATAAGAGTCAATTTAAATGGTGAGACAAGGAAAAATAGATGGATTGAATATTCATCAGAATCTTTAACACAACTTTGCTTGATTTCAAGAAAAGATAAAATTAATATTATAGTTGAAAATCATGGTGGTCTTAGCTCCAATGCAAGTTATTTAGCTAACGTGATGAAAAATGTAAATTTAGATAATTGTGGAACCCTACCCGATTTTGGAAACTTTTGCATTGAAAAAATAGATCCTGAGAATTATTTTAGTCAATGTATTAATGAATATGATAAGTATCAAGGAATGACTGAGTTAATGCCTTATGCAAAGGCTGTTAGTGCCAAATCTTATGATTTTGATACTAATGGTGAAGAAAGAACCATAGATTTTAAAAGAATAATAGATATCACAAAAGAGTTTAATTACGATGGATACTATGGAATTGAATATGAGGGATTAAACTTGGGAGAAAATGATGGAATAATTAAAACAAAAAAGCTGCTTGAAAAATATTTATAATTTATTGTTGTTTTGACACATACCATTTTCCATTTTTAAGATCAATCTTCCCTCCTGTTTTTTTTACTACATTATCTATAATTTGAATTCCTTTGATTGACATATTTTTGAAGTCATCTAGTCCATTGTTTTTAAAGTTTTGTCTTGTTCTATGAATATTATATTTAGTAGACATGGATTTGTCAAAAATTTTTTCAATGTTATTTCTTCCATGAACAAAGCCCAACAATCCTCCCCAAGTTGAAGCTGGATTGTCAGAATCCCAACCAGAAAGAGTTGCAATTTTAATGGTCTCTTTAAAATCTCCCTTTCCATAGAAATAGCTAATTAAACTAGAAGCAAAGTTAATTCCTGAAGCAAAACATCCATTACAATACAAGTTTCTTGATGTAACATCATAACCATCTTTTTGATCAACTTGATATCTTTGATAAATTGAATCACGTGTTTGCTCCCAAGTTATCCCAGAATCAAACTTTGATTTTACAAACTCATACATTGGAAGTGAATAAGAGTTTTTTTCAAGTACTGAGCTTGCAAAATCTGAAATTCTAATTAATTCTTCATCAAGTGGTTTATTTGAATCAATTGTCGATGCTAAAGAGTGAATCATGACATAAAAATCAGAAATTGATGCTGCATCTCCCCTAGCAGTTGTTCTTATTGGCAAATTTGACATTTTTAAAGCACTTTTATAATTTACCGGAGATAATAAGCCGAAAATTTCAGTAGTTAGCTGAGCATCAATCATATCATAATGTTCATTTAAGCTTGGATCACTAGTTTTTGGAGGCAAAAGACCATCCTGCATTAAGTCAAATGCTTTTTGATTTGAAACCCATAAAAAGTTTTCTTCCTCAGATTTTATATGCTTAATCCACCCATCTTTGATTTTTTTAGCGCTTAATATGATTTGATCACTGTCGTGTAATAATTCTTGGTACATGTATTCAATATCAGTATCGTCATCTGATCCCCATATTTCTCCAGGTTCTTTTAACACAAAGTTTATTTGACCATTTGAGGTTTCTGAAGACCATATACTAGGCTCATCTTTACCTCCCCAATTATTTCTCGTATAGAATTTTCCAGTTTTTATTTCGCCAATATTTCCAATTTTATCCATCTCGGTTATCAAACCAGTCCAATTAGCTATTGATTGACCAAGCCAAAAACCTTCAAGTTTGTTGAAATATTCAACTCTATCAATTTCATAAAAATCTATTTTGTCTGATCCAGAGTCAACACATGATGTTAAACAACAAATAAATAAAATTGAAAAAACGAATTTAATTTTAGACATGAAATTAATAGATGAGTTTTATTATCTTGGCTACATGAAAAGTAAAATTATAATATTATTATTAATTCTTTCCCAAAGTATTTTACTAGGTCAAAACAACCAAACAAATCAAAACTTTATTTTTCAAAAAATTATTGATGAAATTGGATCTCAAAAAGTTGAAAGTTCTATAGAAATTGATGGTTCTTTTTATTTTTTTAATTCCCCTGAAGACGCTAATATCCAATTATTAGATTCAGATCGAGCTTTTAGAACTAAAGTAAATTATAACTTAAGAAAAGAATACTTTGAATTCAAAAGTGGTGAAGATTTTTACAATCTAACAACTAACAAAGTTGAATCTATTGTATTTCTCAATAATAAATTTATTGTTTTTAATTCAAAATTTTATGAATTGATATCAGAAAATGAATACTTCAAAATTTTGAAATCTCATTTTGTAGAGGCTATTGAACCAAAATATCAACCTGGAATTGAAGATAAGCCTAATTTGAGATACAGAAAAGCAAATATGCTTAATTTACTTGTCAACAGTAAGATAAATCAAATTAAAACAAATAAAAAAGCGATTATCTCTTTATTTAAAAAATCAAAACAAAAAGAAATAAAGTCTTTTATGAAAACAGAAAAGATTTCTATTCGTGATAAAAATGATCTAGATAAGTTGTTTACTTTTTTCAAAAAAGATTTAATGTTGTAGTTAATGATAATTGAAATCATACAAAATCCACATTACATAATTGATTTTAACTCATATGAAGGGTTAAGAAATATTTCTATTACAGGAATTGTATTTATATTAATATTAATACTTGGTAAAAACTTAAACAAATCAAAAAATTTATTTTTTATAAAAATTATAAGTCTTATAGCTCTTAGTCAAACTGGTTATGACAACATTAATGACATTATTAACAACAATTGGAAATTAGAGGAAGATTTACCTCTTCATTTGTGTTCATTCTCAAACTTGATAGTTATTTCAATGCTATTTTTTAAACCAAATAAGAAGGTTTTTGAATTTCTATTTTATTGTGGTTTTTTAGGTGGTTTTGTTTCTATTCTAACACCACAGTTAAACTATTACGATGGAGGGTGGTTTATGTATATAAGTTATTATGTTAGCCACTCTATAATAATGCTTGTTCCTCTTTACATGTTTTATAATTTAGATTATAAACTTTCTAAATACTCTTGGTTAAAAACATTTGGAATTTTAAATATTTTGATGATTTTCATTCTTCCATTAAATTTTTTGATTGGAAAGGGTTCAAATTACATGTATTTATATGAAGCTCCTCAAATAAAAAATCCTTTAGTCTTTGGCGATTGGCCGTATTATATAATTAATTGGGAAATAATAATTATCGTTTTGTTTTATGTTACTTATTTAATTTTTACAAGAAAAAAGATATAATGAAAAAATCTCCAATTGAAATATTTTCTGACTGGGTAGATAATGGAAAGGATGATGGAATGGAAATAAATCATTCTAGTGCAGTGAGTGTAATGTTAAATAAAGTTTTAAACATGACAAACGATTATTCGTTTATAGATGCTGGATGCGGAAATGGATGGGTCGTAAGAAAAGTTTCCAAAAACAGTAATTGCCTTAAGGCTATTGGAATTGATGGATCAAAAAAAATGATTGAAAAAGCAAAATCTCTGGACACCATTAATAATTATTACTGTAATGAATTATCCACATGGAAACCACGAGAAAAAGTTGAAATAGTACATTCAATGGAAGTTTTATATTATTTTAAAAATCCACTCATTGTACTAAAAAACATATATAATAATTGGCTTAAAGAAAATGGTAAGTTTATTATGGGAATTGATTTTTATTTTGAAAACCAGCCTTCTCACAATTGGCCAGAAAAAACCAACGTCTCAATAATGACATTGTTGTCTATAAAACAATGGGAAGATTTATTTGTTAAAGCTGGATTTAAAAACATTGAGATTTCTAGAACTGGTGAAAAGAACGATTGGAAAGGGACATTAATTATTATGGCATCAAAAAACTAATTGGTACTTTTTACCCAATTTTTATATCCTCCCTCCAGATCATAAACTTTAACAAATCCTATTTTTTTTAAAATTTCTGAAGATTTTCTACTCCTATTTCCTGATCTGCAGTAAATATAAATTGGTTTAGATTTTTCAATTTTATTAAAAAAATTTAAAAATAATTTTTGTTGATAGTAATCAATATTAATTGCTCCTTCAATGTGTCCTAAATTAAACTCCTCCATTGTTCTAATATCAAACAATAGTCTACCTTCTTTATTAATGTTTTCCTTAAACTCATCTTGCTCTAATATTTCGTAAAAATTATCTTGTTGTGATAAAACAAAAAAAGGAAGTAGTAAGAAAAAAACAATTTTATTCATTAAATAGTATATCAAAATTTGACTTTCTAATTGATGAAAAACCACCAGCAACATCAACAACAGACTCATAACCACTTCTTTTCAGTATAGAACAAGCAATTACACTTCTATACCCACCTGCACAGTGAATGTAATTTTTTTCATCGCTATTAATTTCGGACAATTCATTTTCAAAATTATCCAGAGGGATAGACTTAGAAGCACTCAAGTATCCATTATCTCTTTCACTTAATTTTCTTACATCTATTAAATTAATATCATCAATAATTTTTGAAAGTGAACCTGAATCAATTGTTTCTATTGTTTCATATTTAGAATCATTACATAGCCAAGTAGAAAAACCTCCGGCTAAATAACCTAAACAATTGTCAAAACCAACTCTGGATAATCTCATAATTGCCTCTCGTTCTTGACCTTCATCGCAAACTAATAATAACTTTGTACTAATATCTTTAATTATTGATCCTACCCATGGTGCAAATGCTCCGTTAAGTCCAATAAAGATTGAACCTGGAATAAAACCTTTTTT
>Ga0181555_1003982_pt1 | contig 11516 bp, 7 predicted proteins | sample 011ome_15_FD_145601 | JGI IMG/M metagenome (GOLD analysis project Ga0181555, IMG submission 145601) | Coastal salt marsh microbial communities from the Groves Creek Marsh, Skidaway Island, Georgia - 011504AT metaG (spades assembly) | ecosystem: Environmental > Aquatic > Marine > Intertidal zone >...
AATCGAGCGAGTTTGAACAGTTTAAAGAGAACTACTGGCAGCGGCAAAAAGAGATGAAGAAGAAAACAAAACACGCGTCGATGATTCCACGGGGACCACCACCACCACCGCCGCTCGAGGAGAAGATTAAGAAGAAGACAAACGTTCCTAAAAGGAGGACGACGGCGGCATTATCAAACGATGACGACGTCCACCAAAATTCGCCGCCCGTTGTTCTTCGTGGCCACGTGTACTCTGTAGTCGTACCCTCTGCGCCGTCGTCTGAATCGTCGTCGTCGCTAGCAACTCGCGAGGACCAAAACAGAAGACGAAGAAGAAGCTTCCTCGTCAAGTTGGAAGCGCAGTTTGGGGACGATGGACAAAAATGGCAGGCGTTGGAAGCGTACGTGTCCCCGTCCTCGTACTCGTCCGAGGAAAGCGAATAATATTAGTAATAAAAAGAAGAACGGCACTGAGTAGTAATAATAACAGTAGTTCATATCGGTAGAATTGTAATAAATAGACGCGCAGCATGTATGCTAATCATCATAAAGCGACATCAAAATCATCGCGCGGAGCGTTCTTCTTGGAGATATTCAACCATCACGTTGGACAAATATTCCTCATTAGTATTCTTAAGAAAAAGCGCAGAACATAAAGAAGAGGATATAAAAGAAGAGACGATTGAGAGACGAGGAGAATACCACGTTTCTCAGAGAGGATATTTGCCACCAATACTACTACTAATACCGCTTTAATGGCGAATACTACTACTACGAATCCGTTTGGTTCGATCGAGCGAGAAAACGACGAGAACGAGGAACGACGAGCGGGAGAGGAAGCGTTTAACTCCTTCAACGAAATCGAGTTGAATAACGCGACGAACAACAACACGCCTCCTCCTTTTTCCGCGACGACGACTTCATTGAGAGACCGAATGATGATGACGACGACGACGGAAGAAGAAGAATCAGAAGGCGCAGAGAGGATATTCGTGGGGCAGTCGAATATTAGCGTAAACGAATACACGGTGGAACAAGCGATCGATTACATCGGTTTCGGTAAATTCCAGATGGTATTCTTAGCCGTGACCGGTCTTTCGTGGTTATGCGACGCGATGGAGATGATGTTGTTATCGTTCATAGGCCCCGCGGCGAGGTGCGAGTGGCGGTTAACGACGACGCAGGCGTCGAGTTTGACGAGTTTCGTATTCATCGGGATGGGTTTCGGAGCGCCGAGTTTTGGGATGTTCGCGGATAGGAAAGGAAGGTTGTTCTCGTTGAGGTGTTCGACAGGGTTGACGTTGTTAGCCGGGGTTGGGTCTGCGCTCGCGCCGACTTTCAGTGCGTTGTGTTTTGCCAGAATGGTCGTCGGCTTTGGGTTAGGAGGCGTTCCGGTGGCGTATAACTTGTGCGCGGAGTTTTTACCGAGTAAGAAGAGAGGCGTGTATTTGTCGTCGTTGGAGTTTTTTTGGTCGTTCGGGAGCATGGTTTCGGCATTGTTGGCGTGGACGATTTTGCCGAAGAGTTCGTGGAGGACTTTGTTAGGCGCGACGGTGTCGCCGTTGATTTTGTTGGGCGTTTTGTTGGTGTGGATGCCAGATTCGCCGATGTATTTAGCGAGTAAAGGGAAGATGGAAGAGGCGGAGAGGACGTTGCGATTCATAGCCAAAATGAATAGGAAACCTTTGCCGGTTGGAGTGTTGAAAGTCCAGGAGAAAGATAAAGGGAAACGAGAGGAGTGGTTGGATAGACGGTTGTCGATGGATGAAGAGAGCCATGCGACAGAAACCGCCGCCGGAGCGTCTTCTCCTCGTCCTCCCCAAAGGGAAATGACCAGTTTACAAGGCAACATGTACACGGACGACGAGTATTCTCTCTCGTTCTTCTCGTCCATGAAAGGGTACGTGTGGAACCGCACGCCGGTAAAAATGCAACGCCTGTTAGTCCCAAAATTTCGAAAGACGACGATGAGTTTGTGGTTCCTCTTCTTCTCCGTGGCGTTTTTGTATTACGGTCTGGTCTTGCTGACGACGACTTTGAAACTGATGGACGACGACAGCGGAGGCGCGAGAAAAAACTTAGACCCGTCCACGGTCGTTTGTCTCGCGCATAATTCCCCCGACCTCACCAACGCGGATTACCGCGATATCACGTTATCTGCGTTCTCTGAGCTTCCCGGCATGATCTCGGCGATGGTGTGCATCGACACGCTCGGTCGTAAAAAATCCATGATTTTAGGCTTTGTCGTCGCCGCGGTCTGTTTCATACCGGTCATGCAATCCGCAAAACGCGACGTCATCACCGCTTTCTTAGCCATCGCGCGTTCCTCCTCCATGGCTGCCTTCACCGTCCTCTTCGCCTACTGCTCCGAGGTCTACCCCACGCAAATCCGAGGCACCGGCGTCGGCGTCTCCAACACCTTCAGCCGATTTGCGGGCATGATTGTCCCGCTCTTCGCCGTCGACCTCGTTCGCAACGGCGCCGAAGAATTCGTCTTGTTCTTGTTCGGTTTCATAGCCATAGTGTCCGCCTTTGTCGTCTCTCGATTAGAACGCGAGACGAAAGGACAACATTTAGACGCCAGCACGGAAACCGAAGAAGAGAGTTTTGCGAGTAAAGAATCAGAAAGCGCGGGCGTGGAACTGAGCGAGCGAACACCGCAAATAGCAGAATAGCGTAATAAGCTACCACTTTAGACGTCAATCGTTGTGGTATACTCGCGTGCTCTCGCACGCGCTCGCGCTACTACGCATCGTCCGCGCATACCATTTTCCTCATACTAAAACACCTTAGAGGGAAACACACACACAAAACTCTCACGCGTTCTTCATTCTCACGACGTACACGACGACAACGCGAATAAATACACATAAAAAATGGGCGAACGTAAAGTCCTCAACAAATACATCCCTCCCGACTTCGACCCCGCGAAAGTCCCGCGAGGAAAACGCCCCGCCGACGGCCAAATCAAAGTACGAATGATGCTTCCGATGAGCATCTGCTGCCAAACCTGCGGGAACTTCATAAGCAAAGGGACGAAGTTTAACAGCCGAAAAGAAGACGCGAAAGGAGAAACGTACCTAGGGTTACGGATATTTCGATTCTATTTTCGATGTCCGAGATGTAGCGGAGAAATTGCGATGAAAACAGACCCGGAAAGGAGCGATTACGTAGGTACGAGTGATGCGTTTGCGTTTGAGTGTCGTTTGAATGGTGTCTCGCTCGAATCCGCTCGCGAACGCAGTAAAGGCGGAAACGGGTCGAGCGGATTTTCGCGAACATCTTTCGTTTTCTCTTTTTAATCTCTCTCGCTCTTTCTCTCTCTCTGTGTCATCCCGTTTTACTGACCGTTCTTATTATTATATCATTATTACTATCATTACGACAACAACAGTTGAATCCGGCGCGTCTCGAAACTACGAGCCGTGGAAAGGCGAGGAAACCGCGAACGAGTTGAAAGAACGCGAACGACAAGAAGCGGAGGAAGGGGACGAGATGAAAAAGCTGGAAAACAAGACGAAAGCGTCGAAGAGGGAGATGGATTTGAACGCGGCTTTGGACGAGATGAAATCGTTGAGCGCGAGGCACGCGAGGATGGATTTCGACGGCGTCGTCGCAAACGTGGCGAAGATGGGGGAGCGAGAGCGGGAGAAGAGAGAGATGGAGGAGGAGATGCGCGCGAAGAAAATGTACGAGATGGCGGTAAAAGAGAGTAAAGCGAGAGAGGAGAAGAAACAACAACAGAAACAAAGAGAAAGAGGAGAAGATGCGCGTACTAATACTAATAACGATACTAAAAGCGCCGACGACAAAGGAGAACACAAAAAATTAGAAGACATTTACAGCGAAGACGAGGAAGAAAAAGAAGCGAGAGACGCGGAAGAAGCGAGGCTTCGACGGCGCAAAATCATCGAAGACGTCGGCGAAGAACACGGAACGAAGAAAACCTTCGAAAAGGAGACGACGAAGACGAAGAAAAAGCTGGCGATACAACGCGTCGTCGCGACATCCGCGGATGCGAACGTAGAAAAAGAAGAACCAAAAGCGCCGGTGGTACCACCGAGCGCTTTACTCGCGCAACACTACTCTAGCTCTAGCGAATAATGATACCACTAAAGAGAAGACTCACACTCTGACGCTCTTCGCGTCGACGTCGCGTAAAATGTTCCTTTTTGCTCTTTCTCGTCGCAACGAACTTTTCCTCACAAACGAACACCTCACTTAAGCGTGACTCACAGAGACACATACAGAGAGACGCGTAAAGATGTCCTCCTCCCAACGCGGACGAAGTCCTACGCATCATCACAGCAGCGGCAACACAAATAACGCGTTAGAGTGGTGGGATTTACGCGCTAAAGTCGAAAACAGCGCGACATCGTCCACGGGGACCCCGAACGTCATCTTGGACCAAATCTCCGGTTCGCAGCGCGCGGGGCGGTTACTCGCCGTCCTCGGGCCGTCTGGGTCCGGGAAAACGACGTTTTTGAACGCTTTGAGTGGACGTCTGCACGAAAACACCGGGTTAAACGACCACGCGAATTCGACGAAGTTTGTGTTCAACGGTGACGTGCTTTTAAACGGCGAGCTCGTGGGACAAGCGAGGAAGCGTTCGAAGACGTCGAAGACGCTCAGCGGCGATACGGGTCAACATCGGACAAATGTAATCTCGTACGTGGAACAAGATCCGAAATTTTTCAGCAACATGACCGTGCGTGAAACGTTAACGTTGGACTGTCGATTACGGGATTGTCGATTGACGAAACGAGAGTGCGCGTCGATGGTCGAGACCGTTCTGAACAGGTACGGATTGACGAGTTGCGCGGATACTTTAGTCGGCGGGGATACAGGCGGGAAGGAAGTGAGAGGGATATCGGGAGGCGAGAAAAGACGGTTGAGCATAGCGTGCGAAACGGCGTTCAGTTTTGGTAGTTTTGTAGCAGATGGTGAGCGGAAAGAACAACATCGACATCATCATCAGTTGGTCGTGTGCGACGAGCCGACGTCGGGTTTGGATGCGTTTTCCGCCGATCGCGTGGTCTCCCAATTAGCCGGTCTCGCGGTTGAACGAAACGCGGTTGTCGTGTGTTCTTTGCATCAACCTCGATCGGCGAGTTGGTCGAGAGCGCACGATGTCATGCTCTTGGCGAATGGAGGGAGAGTCGCGTATCACGGTCCGGTATCGAAATGTATACCGTATTTTACGAGCATCGGGTACGAGTGTCCGGCGAATTACAACCCGGCGGAGTTTCTCATCGACCTGGTATCCATTGTGACCGATTGCGGGGTGGAAGCGTGCGAGAATTCAATAGATAGAGTAGACGATATATGCAGGACGTGGCGAAGACAAAAACCGTTCGTCGATAGACAATCGATACAAGCCGAGTACGAGGAAACGAAGGCGTCGGAGAGGAACATGTTCGATCCGAAGAGAAATCAGAAACAGAGGACGCTGATGACGTACCAGGATTTCCACAACATGATGCACGACCACACGCTGACGAGAGCGGAAACGACGATTACGCAGGAAAATGGTGCGCCGTTATCGTTTCGTGATTTCGAAAAAACGTTCGCGAAACCGTTGGAGACGTACGCGAGTAAGAAAAATAGTACGGCTGATAACGGTACCGACACGGCGAATAATGGGATCGAGAAAAGCAGATTTAGCGAAGAAAAAGATGACGACGAACGCGATGACGACGACGGCTATAAAACCGCATCGACGATACCGATGAAAAGAAATGAACAGAGCGACAACGATGAAAACGACGACGAAAATTTGAATGAATTCGAGAAAACGAGGAAGAAGATTCTTTCGCGTTCCGGAAGCGCGGAGGATGTGCACTTGGAAAAGAAAGACAACAAAAATAACAATCAAAGCGCTACTACTGCTGCACCGACGACAAACGCTGCTACCAAAGCCGGCGGGCCTTTAAAACAGTTCGTAAGACAGGTCTCGACGACCATACGCTCCAAAGTCACCAAAAGTGCCTCCGAGACGTCGGCGAATACGACGACGACTGAGTTTGAAATCTACGACGCAAATGGAGGCCGAAATTTTGCCTCGTTCGGTTCGACGCCGCCGTCGCCGTTTCAGCAATTTCAACTGCTCGTCGGTCGAAGCTGGAAGCAAACGCGTCGCGAGATGTGGGTCAACGGCGTACGACTCGTCGCCTCTGTTGGGCTCGCGACCGCGTTCGGGTCGTGTAATTTTCGAATCTCCAAGCACCCGTCGACGGTAAAACGACGGGTGAGCGTTTTGATGCAAAGTTGCATCAACAACGGCATGTTAGCGTTGTGCCGCACGTTGAACAACTTCCCTCGCGAACGTTTAGTCGTGCGACGCGAAATGCGAAGAAACGTCGGCGGGTACCATCCCGGCGCGTATTTTTTTGCAAAGTTATTAGTCGAAACGCCAATCGATATGCTCTTCCCAGTCGCGTTTGGTATGATTGTTTCGCCGATGGTCGGTTTGAATCCCGCCGGGAGACAAAAGTTCGTTTCTGCGTTAGCTTTACACGCGGCGAGTTCTGCGGCGTTAGGTTTGGCCGTTTCCGCGATTGCGCCAACCTCGGAAACCGCGTTAGCGGTCGGGCCGTGTTTCATGGTTCTGTCAATCATGCTCGGCGACGCGACCGGCGCTTTCGGTGAAGTTCCGCAAGCGTTGAAACCGTTGAGCAACTTGTCCGTGGTCAAATGGTCCTTCGAAGGCGTCTTAGCGTCTGAATTCGAAAATTTGACCTTTGATAAGAACGACGTCGAAACGGATTCGTCCAAACAACTTCGTTTGCGCGCGGAAAAGAAGAAGCGCGAGAAATCATCGCATTCGATCGTATACGACGCCACGAAATGGGCGACGAGCAAGTTAGAGTCCATCGGCCCCGAGCGCGGAGAAGATGTTTTGGAAGAGTTTGGGTTGAAAGCGAAAGGTCAAGCGAGGGATGCCGCGAAAGGACAGTTTGCGGTCTTTTTATTCAACGTCGCGTTAGCCTTCACCGCGTTGACGTTGAAGGAGAAACAGTGATAATAGAACAACACATATAGTAAGTTTATTCTGAACTCATCTGAAAAGTTACATTGCTAAGTTCGCATTTTTGCTAACGCTGCTATCGCCTTGTCGAAATTCTCGCCATTCATGCAAAACTGTTTGATTCCCTCAATCAAGCTTTCCGGCACGTTTGTAATCATCGCGTGCGCGCCTTTCTTCCGCAACTCCAACGCCGTCTCTAAATCGTCCGCCACCCAACTCTCCACCCACGCGTTGCTCTCTTTCACCGCTTTCGAATACCAACTCTCGTCGAATTTCGCGCTCGGTAACAACCCGTGAATTTTCATCCTCTCCAAATTCTCTTTGGTGAACTTCTCCGTCTCCCAGTGAGAGGCGTCCACGTCTCTCAACGCCCACGTCGTTTTAATTCTATCTTCGCTCTTTGGAAACGAACTCTCCAACGCTTTTTGTATGTTTTTACTCGCGTCACTTTCTGGGTCAGTGACGTAATAACTCACCGCGTCCACCACGTTCGCTTTCTTCGCGTATTCGTTCACCAACACCACGTTCTCTACGTTCAACGCGTCGCCTTTTAAATCCACGCCGAAGAACATCCCGTCGATGCCGACAGGTCGCTTCGCGTTGCTACTCATACCACCAACGTTCTTCCCGAACTCTTGCGCCAACCACGTCGTTTTCCTAGACACGCCTTTCCATCCTACCGGCGATGATGATCCAGTCTTTCTCTGTAAAACCGTCGACGTCGCGAAGTGCTCGATCAAATCTTTCAACGAAACAAACGACCGCTCGTCCGCCCCTAACGCTCGCGCCTCTTTCAAAGTCACCTCTTTCGCGTCTTTTTGAATCCTATCGAACAGTCTCTGCGGATGCGCCGCTAATAAAGCGCCGTCTTTCAACTGCACCGCGTCTGTTATTAGTATCGCAAATAAAAGGAGAAAATGTCAGTCACATGTTGTCTCGGACGTGTAAACGAACGCGCTCGATCGATCCACCGAGTATTTAAGAGGAAATACACACCCACACACGATGAGCGCATCCAAGAGGAGAAGAAACCGACTCGTGAGAACGTAGAACGAGACGAAACGACGAAAAGAAGAGGAAAGCAAAGCGCGCGATGACGCACCGATATCGTAGTTTTTCACTTCAAATCCATCCCTCAAGTAATCCAAAGCGTCTTTTCCCCCGGATGTCACGCGCGGTTGTGCGGTCAACAACTGGTGACTCGCGACTTGTGGAAACGTCCTCGCGCACCTTACGGCGCGTCGATCCGGTTTTTCTCCGTTTAAAGTAAAAAATGATGCGTTACGCCGCGTAAACGTGAGAAGTAAAACGAGCGTAAACGCGGAGACGAAAAGCGCGATCGCTCGCAAAGGAGGCGGAGGACGGTTTATGTTCACCCCGAACTTGGCGAGGAATAAGAGCACTTTCACCAAAAAAGGCGTCTGCTTGAACAACTTTTTCGATGGTTTCGGCATTAGTATGTGCGCATGGCTCTTTTCGTCTCGTGAAACGCACGTTTTGGTGGCGTTCTCGCGCGGAGTTTGATGTGTACTTTGTGAAGGATTTCCCGAAAGTGTTGAAGTGGAGCGTCTGTTACGCGAAACGCGCCGACGCGACATTTTACCATTCTATACACGTCTACTACGCATCTAAAACCTTATTGCGCTCTCGTTTTGCTAATCTAAGCTACTTTTCTTAATCTAAAACGGCTCGGATCTTTTCGGCGGCGTCTTCCCGTAGTACTGCCTTTTCATCAACCGCTCGATGTGACATTTTTCCATTCTACACGTCTACTATACGCATCTAAAACCGTATTGCACTCTCGTTTTGCGGCTAAGTAAGCTAATTCTCTTTCTAAAACGGCTCGGATCTTTTCGGCGGCGTCTTCCCGTAGTACTGCCTTTTCATCAACCGCTCGTGGTAACTCCTCGCCTCTTCGTTCGAGAGCTTCCCGTCGTTCACGCGCGCGCCTTTCGATTCCACGTGTATCTTTTCTGTGTTCACTAACTCCCCGCGTCGGAGCACGAATGTCGTCGATATTGCGCTTTCTTTTACTCTTTCTCGTTGTTGTCTTTCTCGCGCGCGAAGTTCTCTCGTCGTCGCTCCGCTCGCTCTCGCCTTGAGGAACCCAACTTTCCCGAGGAGGAATTTCACGATCTCATCTTCCACTTTTCTCGCGCTCAAAACTTCGTCGTTCTCCCTTTTTCCTTTCTCGGACGAGAGGTGGTGGTAATATTGGTTTCGTATCGTTCGTTTAAGCTCTTCGGAGCGTTCGCGGTGTTCTGAAATCGTCCTCGAATTCCTCTTGGAGAGCCAGAGGAACTCCCGGAACACTCTGTGCGAAGTCGTCGAGGAGAGGAGAAGAAAGAGGTATTCCGTGAGCTTTCGCATGAAAAAAACGAAGGGAATCGAGAGAATAACGAGAGATGAAGGCGTGCAAAGAGTTCAGGGGAGAAAAATGCGCGCACCTGCGCGCGAGCGCGAGCTCTTTGCGCATCACGTTTCGTCTTCGTAATGAAGCATTTCCCCGAGAAATGCTCCACTTTTATCTCACGCTTTGCGCGGTTTTTGAAGAAGACAACGACGACGACGAAGAGAATGACGGCCGTTCCGGACGCGCACGCGAACAACGCGAAACTGCTCTCGTTTCTGTTCGCGTTGCTCGCTCTGATCGTGCTTTTACTCGCAGCTTCAAAGACGACACACACGACGACGAAAGATGTCGAAAATGAGGACGAGAACGGCGCTTTACTCAAGCGCTCGGATGCGAGCGCGTTGCTCAAAAACGTACCCGAAAATGACGATACGCGTAAGAAAACGTACTGCGCGAAAGTCGCCAACGTTGGCGAGTGGTTTTTCGGCGAAACCGCGTGCGAATACGCACAGATGGAGATGGATTTTGCGCACTCTTTTGATGCCTGTGATGAGGGTGATGAGGCAAGTGGTTGGTGGTTCGAGCGAAGGCGGAGAAGAGCGAGAAGGAAAGAAGCGAAAGCGTGGGTCCCGGACGAAGGGTTAATGGACGCGTGCCAGTTTTTTAGGTTTGCGTCTGCGACGATTCAGACGAGTAGGAGTAGTTTTAGTAGTAGTAGTACGAGCGTAGCGATCGATACCGACGCGACGGCGACGGCGGTCGAGGTTGCGAAAGAAGCGCGAGAAGAAGAAGAAGAAGAAGTCAAAGAAGAAGTTCGAGATGAAAACGCGGAAAACGATTTCGCGATTCAACGAATGATGCGCGGAAGAGATGCGCTGTTCGTTGGAGATAGTCAAGTTCGTCACGTGTACGCGGCGTTTTTGCGCGTCGCGGCCATCGGCGACGCGCACGAGGCGCACTTGCATCCGCCGCAACGGCCGAAGAAATTGAAAAATTCGCCCTTCAATCGGAAGTATCGCGCGTACGCGGCGAAAATCGCTCGGAAATCGAAAGGAGACGTCGTAAACGGAGAGGAAGTTTTAGAGGAAGAAAACATCGAAGCCGAGGTCGTTGGTGATATTCCGGGTGATAAGCGCGCGAAAACGGATCCACTTAAACACCGAAACTGGACGTTTGCTATTCAAGGCGGTGGCGTCGCGCACTTCGTCTGGGCGCCGGAAGCCCGAGACGTGGTCGAGGTCGTCAAAGAGCGCTTACTCTTAGACTCCGACGGCGAATCGACCAAAGACTCGAAGTTTGCCTCCCCGGACTTCCTCGTCGCCGGCGTCGGGTTGTGGCACATGCTTCACGAAGCCGATGCGAACGATTTCCAACGCCAAATCGCCGAAGTCAAAGCGCTGTTAGACGACATCGATTTCAAAACCACCGTGCCGTTTTGGTTGACCGTGAGTAAACCGGGCCCGTCGCACTTGATGAACTCGGTCAAAAAACAAACCCACTTAACCGAGGACAGTTGGGCCTCGTACCGCGAAGCGACCGAAAAAGAGTTCTCCGACGACGTCTCGCAAACATTAGCCATCGATTTCGGCGCTTTAACAGAAAAATGTGGCCCCAAATGTTCCGTGGACGGCGTCCACGTGGACGAAACCGCCTACGACGCCGCCGCGCAAATCCTCCTCAACGCCTTGGCTTCGTTATGGGACGTGAAAATCCCAAACTTTCGATTCAGCAGCAAAAGGAATCAAAGCCGAAAAAGTTCATCGAATTCGCAAGAAAAGGACGACAACAACTCTCTCGTCGTCGTCGATCCGGAGGAGGATTCGGAGTACGAGCCTCTCGATTTCAAAGAGCCGTCCGAAAAACTAGAATAGATAGTCAGTCGCGTGTGTAGTATTTTGCCTCTTTTTGAGGTTTTTTCCTCAAACGAAACCCTCTGAAACGCCTTACAATTCACACGAACAAACGAACACATAAACGCCTTTCCTTCTTTCGCTTACTACTTATTAAGGAAAGAGAGAGAGAGAACGAAACGCTTCGACACTTTTTTACGCGCACCAAAGCCCGAACGATCTCTTCTTCTTCTTCGACGAGGGAAAGGCGCTGATTTGGGGACATTTTTAGCCGATTTCAATACACGCATACGAGATATCAAATC
>Ga0181555_1003984_pt1 | contig 11512 bp, 8 predicted proteins | sample 011ome_15_FD_145601 | JGI IMG/M metagenome (GOLD analysis project Ga0181555, IMG submission 145601) | Coastal salt marsh microbial communities from the Groves Creek Marsh, Skidaway Island, Georgia - 011504AT metaG (spades assembly) | ecosystem: Environmental > Aquatic > Marine > Intertidal zone >...
TTGGAGCACCATTGGATGACAACAATGGTACTAATTCAGGATCAACCAAAATGTATCAATACACCAATGGTTCATGGAATCAATTGGGACAAACCATCAATGGTGATTCAGGTAGTGAACAAAGTGGAGACTCCGTGTCAATCAACGCCAAAGGAGATATAGTCGCTATTGGAGCACGATATGATGACAACCGTGGTACTAATTCAGGATCAACCAAAATGTATCAATACACCGATGGTTCATGGAATCAATTGGGACAAATCATCAATGGTAATGATGGTCGTGAAGAAAGTGGATACTCCGTGTCAATCAACGCCAAAGGAGATATAGTCGCTATTGGAACACCATTGGATTACGATAATGATTCAGGATCAACCAAAATGTATCAATACACCGATGGTTTATGGTATCAATTGGGACAAATCATAAGGGGTGATTCAGCTAATGACCGAAGTGGATACTCCGTGTCAATCAACGCCAAAGGAGATATAGTCGCTATTGGAGCACGATATGATGACAACAGTGGTAATGATGATTCAGGAACAACCAAAATGTATCAATACACCAATGGTTCATGGAATCAATTGGGACAAACCATCAATGGTGATTCAGGTGGTGTCTATAGTGGATGGTTCGTGTCAATCAACGCCAAAGGAGATATAGTCGCTATTGGAGCACCATTTGATGAAAACAGTGGTAATGATGATTCAGGAACAACCAAAATGTATCAATACACCGATGGTTCATGGAATCAATTTGGACAAACCATCAATGGTGATTCAGCTGGTGACCAAAGTGGATACTCCGTGTCAATAAACGCCAAAGGAGATATAGTCGCTATTGGAGCAATTTATGATGTCTCAGGGTCAACCAAAATTTATCAGAAAGGTTTGCGTGGAAACGTTACCATAGAAGATGACCTGAGTGTGGGGGGAGACTTGTTCGTAAACGGTGGTATATATACAGACAACTTTTCTGTCGCGGACACTACTGGACACACAACGATTGGTGGGACGCTATCTGTCAATGAGTCGGTGGATATATCCAATAATTTAAATGTGAATGGAGTTACAACGATTGGTGGGACGCTATCTGTCAATGAGTCGGTGGATATATCCAATAATTTAAATGTGAATGGAGATATTAGAGTAACTAATCCGAGCTATTCAGGTTTTTCCTGGACGATGTCTTTAGGAATAGTTAGTGATTCTTATTATTTCTTTCGATTTACTCTTCAAAAAACTAATGGCACACCGGACGAGGTCTTTGAAATTCGTAATAACGGGTTAACAGATCTGAATTTCACAGGTCAACACAGATGCTTCATTAAAGATTTACCATTTTCAAATACAGAAGTCTATGCTGGACGCATTGTATGCGCCGATCAAAACACCAATATATCTATGAGTGGAAGCATCAAAAAAGGAAACAAAGCCATTACACAAAACGAGACACTGCCATACGTGAGTCTTTCCACAAAAAATAAGGACAAATCGTGTTTTGGGGTCATATCCGATTCGGAAGATCCGAATGAGCGTGTAGATAAGTATGGAGGATTTTGTACTCCTTTTGAAAAAGAAAAAGGAGACACGCGTGTCTATATTAACTCGGTTGGTGAAGGTGCCATTTGGGTTAGCAATAAAGACGGACCACTTGAATCAGGAGATTACATTACCACTTGTGATTTACTTGGTTATGGTGCGAAACAATCCGATGATATTTTACATAATTATAGTGTAGCCAAAATAACGATGGATTGTGATTTTAATCCACGATATGTACCTAGACCAACTATATTGAAAGATGCCAGCGGAGAAAACATTTTAGACCCTTACGAACAAATACAATGGACAGACGAAGTGGATTCTTCTGGAAACGTGGTGTATGAATACGAATATAATATTCGATATATCAACAGCGACGCACAAATCATTACTTACGAAGAATATATGGATAATTCAAACAATTCTTATATAATTGCTTACGTAGGATGTACGTATCATTGTGGTTAGTTTTAAGGGCGTTATCCTTAATCCCTTTTCTTAATACAACTTTGTTGTCAGCAACAAAATCATAAATAATATACGATAGACCACAACATCGCTATTATGTGTGTAGCACCAATAAAAATACAAATGTTTACCTAATGATTGTCCAAAAAATAATCGGAAAATTTACCAAATTACTTTAAAGATTGAGTATGAATAGTCACAAAGAATAAACGATGAGTTAATCGAATTAGCACTTATTTAGTAAGACGCTTTAAACATTCGATGTGTTGCTTGGTCATTTTTTTATATGGAAAATGCGTCATACCTTGTCCGCGTTTCATATGTAAATATAAATGGCAATTTTGTAGTGAATGGGTCGGTTACCTTAGATGGTACCGTGGATGACTCTAATGTTTTTTTTGAATCTCAAGACATCTCGAATTTAATCGTTCATAATGAAACCACAATGAATACTTAAAGAACCTTTCTTCTATTGAAATAGATGGTTCAGGTCAGTTCAAATCGGAGATAAGTGTTGCTGTATTAAGTAGTTTGTCTGATGTGTTGTGTTATTATTTAGACTTGAAAAATGGACTCCATGTAGTTGGGTTGAGTGAAATGAATAATGTTAGTATAAACGAACACGCCAATATAAAAGACGTATCGTGTGATTATTTAGAAGTAAAAAGTGGAGCGTGGTTGACCGGACCCATTTCGTATAAATACGGGGAAGAAGATTACGTTTATTCTTTGTCTCCGTTGGAGTTATTTGTGGTAGGTGAATATAATTCACGTATTACCCTTTGTCAAAAATCACTCTGCAAAATATTCGTGAAGGAAGTATATTTGGCAAAACCTATTGGATGTCCAAGACCAATGGATCCATAGAAATTAATAGCGACATATCGGGTTCCATGTGGTGCTTGGCATTAGCCCTTGGTGTGACGCATTATCGTGATGGTGGTAGTTTGTTTGAGAAAAAAGATACAAGTGATAATGTAGTTTTAACCGGAGACCAATTGATAGTGAACGAAGATTCAAGTGGTCTAAGTATTCCGTCGTTTAGCGTGTTAACGATTAACTATTCTGATACATAATATTATGTTTATTTGAATGGAATAATAGAATATAGTTCGATGGTTGTATCAGCGTCGAATACAACTACAGGGACTATGTTTTTTTTGAAAATCTGGCGGGGTTCAGTTGCTTGCTGGCGGGGGTCGTACATTATTAGATCATGAAATAGAAGAATTAACCTTGGAGGACTTAACTCGTTTACTATAATTTATTATGATTATATATATATATGTCATTTGTAGTCGAAATACCATCTGTATTTAAGAAACCAACACAAATACCAGTAAGATTAGGTAACACTATTTTGACCGGAAACGAAACCATTGAGGGAACACTATCTGTCAATGAGTCGGTGGATATATCCAATAATTTAAATGTGAATGGACTTACAACGTTGAATGATGTGTCTGCGCAAAATATGGAATTAAGCGGTAGTCTAGATGTAAGTCAAAATGTAACTATTGGTGGAACGTTGGGTGTTACTGGAAACGTAGGTATTGGCGGATCATCTGGGTCAGAAACCTTGCTTGTGTCTGGCTCGGAGCGTGTGACCAGTGACTTGCATGTCAATGGCGACTTGGTGGTAGACGGGACAGTCAACTTCAGCGAAGTAGTGTTTAGCACTCAATTGGAAGTGTCGAACCAAGGAACGGGTCCCGCACTGAAAGTGTCTCAGTTCGGTGTGGGCGACGACCAAGACGTAGCATTGTTCAATGCCGGTGACGAAGGTGATGCCTTGAAAATAGATTCGTGTGGTAATTCACATTTTTACAAACATGTGAATGTATCCGGAACAATGACGAGCAATTCTCCGTGGGCATTATTGGGACAAACCATCGATGGTGATTCAGATGGTGACTATAGTGGTCACTCCGTGTCAATCAACGCCAAAGGAGATATAGTCGCTATTGGAGCAATTTATGATGTCTCAGGAACAACCAAAATTTATCAATACACCAATGGTTCATGGAATCAATTGGGACAAACCATCGATGGTGATTCAGATGGTGACCGAAGTGGGTCCTCCGTGTCAATCAACGCCAAAGGAGATATAGTCGCTATTGGAGCAATTTATGATGTTTCAGGATCAACCAAAATGTATCAATACACCGATGGTTCATGGAATCAATTGGGAGAAACCATTTATGGTGATTCAAATAATGCCCGAAGTGGATCCTCCGTGTCAATCAACGCCAAAGGAGATATAGTCGCTATTGGAGCATATTTGGATGTTTCAGGATCAACCAAAATGTATCAATACACCGATGGTTCATGGAATCAATTGGGAGAAACCATCTATGGTGATTCAAATAATGACTGGAGTGGATACTCCGTGTCAATCAACGCCAAAGGAGATATAGTCGCTATTGGAGCAATTTTTGATGACAACAACCTTAAGACTGATTCAGGATCAACCAAAATGTATCAATACACCGATGGTTTATGGAAACAATTGGGACAAACCATTGATGGTGATTCAGATAATGACCGAAGTGGATACTCTGTATCAATCAACGCCAAAGGAGATATAGTCGCTATTGGAGCATATTTGGATGTTTCAGGATCAACCAAAATGTATCAATACACCAATGGTTCATGGAATCAATTGGGAGAAACCATCTTTGGTGATTCAAATAATGACTGGAGTGGATACTCCGTGTCAATTAACGCCAAAGGAGATATAGTCGCTATTGGAGCACGATTGGATGACAACAGTAATACTGATTCAGGATCAACCAAAATGTATCAATACACCGATGGTTTATGGAAACAATTGGGACAAACCATCGATGGTGATTCAGATGGTGACCGAAGTGGATCCTCCGTGTCAATCAACGCCAAAGGAGATATAGTCGCTATTGGAGCAACTTTTGTTAATACTAATTCAGGATCAACCAAAATTTATCAGAAAGGTTTGCGTGGAAACGTTACCATAGAAGATGACCTTAGTGTGGGGGGAGACTTGATCGTAAACGGTGGTATATATACAGACAACTTTTCTGTCGCGGACACTACTGGACACACAACGATTGGTGGAGATTTACAACTTGGTTCAATACCCAATGTAGAACAAAAAATAATTGATATATCCAATAATTCAGGTAGTATATCCTATATTTCTTATGATTCGGATAATGATAAAATTGTCGTTGAAAAAGATATGGACTTAAGCGGTAGTTTAGATGTAAGTCAAAATGTAACTATTGGTGGAACGTTGGGTGTTACTGGAAACGTTACCATAGAAGATGACCTGAGTGTGGGGGGAGACTTACAAGCTGGTGGAATCACTTGCGACGGCACCTTACAAGCAAATGGTGGAATCACTTGCGACGGCACCTTACAAGCAAATGGTGGAATCACTTGCGACGGCACCTTACAAGCAAATGGTGGAATCACTTGCGACGGCACCTTACAAGCAAATGGTGGAACCACTAGTCTTATCGGTAACGTAGGCATTGGTGGACCATCTGGGCCAGAAACCTTGCTTGTGTCTGGCTCGGAGCGTGTGACCGGTGACTTGCATGTCAATGGCCCCTTACAAGCTGGTGAAATCACTTGCCACGGCCCCTTACAAGCTGGTGAAATCACTTGCCACGGCACCTTACAAGCAAATGGTGGAATCACTTGCGTCGGCACCTTACAAGCAAATGGTGGAATCACTTGCGACAGCACCTTACAAGCTGGTGGAATCACTTGCCACGGCACCTTACAAGCAAATGGTGGAATCACTTGCGACGGCACCTTACAAGCAAATGGTGGAATCACTTGCGACGGCACCTTACAAGCAAATGGTGGAATCACTTGCGACAGCACCTTACAAGCAAATGGTGGAATCACTTGCCACAGCACCTTACAAGCAAATGGTAGAATCACTTGCGACGGCACCTTACAAGCAAATGGTGGAATCACTTGGGACGGCCCCTTACAAGCAATTGGTGGAACCACTAGTCTTATCGGTAACGTAGGCATTGGCGGAAACTTGCATGTCAATGGCGACTTGGTGGTAGACGGGACATTCAACTTCAGCGAAGTAATACAACAACAATATGATGATTTGTTGTCAAGAGTTGTATCACTAGAGAATTTATTAGTAGAATAAATTTACATCTAATTTATTCATATTATATTGTAGACAACTCCGCGATTTTCCAAGCGTAAGGACAAGTGTGATGGAATCAAGTATGTTAAATTAACGGCATTCTACACAAACTAAGTGATAATTTCTAATTTGTTTTTACATTATTGTTTTATAAATTCTAAATTGTATGATGCGATTTAAACACCATACGGGGATAATATATTTATTCCCTTCATAATAATGTTATTGATTAATTTGAAAGGCGTCACTTAATTGTAATGTGTCACATATCAACAAATAGAGTTAAGCGGAAGTTAGACATACAAATGTGGACGGACCATTGAATGTGTATAGCACTTGTCAATTACTAGGAAATATTACTATTGGTAATCATAAATTATCTATATCTAGTCACGAGCATGTATCCGAAAACTTGAATATAAGTGGTAATGTATCCATTAGAAATGATTTAAATGTAAATAGCTTGGTCGATATAGGTATTAATGAACTAACAACAGAATAACCAACTGGAAAAGGACATATGAAGCATAGACAAAATAAGATGCATTTTCCCTACAAAAAAATGACCAAGAAACACATCGAATGTTTAAATCGTCTTACTCAATAATATAAAATGTGAAATAAAAGAATCAATTATTACTAGAAATATGAACTTCAAACATTACATCCAATTACGCGAAAAAAACCATTCCAGAAGTGGGACTATATCGGCAACATAGAGACTATGAAAGGACAAAAAAAGTTATCAAAAGAACACCGAGACAAAGAATGTTTCCATGATCAATTGGTTCAACGTTTCCAAACATACGCGGTTTATAAAGGATAATGTTATAAGATCCACTATGTTCAACATGTATTAATCGCTCATTGCCGAATGACGTCATACATTTGAATATATAACTCTTGTTTAGAATTTAATACGGACAATATATCTATGTTAGTCAAACATTTCTCATAACATTTAGGTGTAGACTTAATACCAGACTCTAACGAAGACTCTAACACAGAGACCCTTTCTTTTAGTTTACGTATTTCTTCTAAAAGGTCATCATATCCTAGGATTATATAAAAAGAATAATCAATTTTTTAATCTATGTAAACTATAATGAATTTCAATTCAGACCATTATAGTTTGACGGACATCAAGAAAATGTTTAATATATTAGATAATGTAAATTTTTTCAACGAGTTTACTTTACAAGACGTCGACTTGGTAAAGAAGAAACTATATTTGTATTACAAAAACGAATATCCAATGCGAGACAAACAAATACAAGACTTGCTGGATATTTTGGCAAATCGGTTGGTCGAAGACCAATTTTCGTTGTCACATGAAAAACCGAAAAGTGTTTTGGTGAAAAATACAGTAAAAGATAATTTGAATCCCAATTATAAAAACACCATATCACGAGTCACCGAAATAGATTCGCAATATAGACCAACGTTATTTCAGTGTAATTATCCTGAAAGTTGTCTTTCGCCTTATTTGTCTCAAGCAAGCGAAACAATGTTTAGTTCTAAACTAACCGACACCTTAAATAATACGGTTTCTTTGAAAGTATCAGCCATCAACATTCCATTTAGTTTTTATAATATAGAAAGCAATCAGGGAAATTCGGTGTATAGTTTGTCAGGTGAACAACACGTACCAAACGGTTATTATGATTTGAGTGGACTTCTTAGTCAATTGCAAACCAGTTTTTTGAGTGTATCTTATGATAGTATCACCGGTAAAACAACCCTCACCAATACAAGCGGTTCCGATCTTCAAATTACATTTTATGACAACCAACAAAGTCTATTTCAAGACACACGCATCAATCATTCGTTAGGTTGGATGTTGGGTTTTCGTAATATCACGTGTTCAGGGGAAGATATTTATAGTTCATATACCATCAGCACCTCTATTACAAGTGAATATATCAGTTTTATACCAAGTATAAAATATTTTGTTGTGACCGCAGATGACCATAACCACAATCAAAGCAGTAAATCGTTAGTACAATTAAGTCAAGGAAAAGAATATATCAAACCCACACCTTATTACAATAATGATACAAGTACTTATCGTCGGTCAAATACGTGTACTACAACAACCACCATCAACAATGAACCTAGTAATACTTTATGTTTAGATTCACTTAGTAAAAGTGATTTGATAAGCACCAACTATGACCATCACAAATTAACTAAAAAACAATTATATACAAGGGCATCTATAAATGATACAACCCAAGAATCCTCTTTAAAAATAGAGCAACATTCGATGTCTAATATTTTGGCCATCATACCATTTGAAGCCAAATCATTGATTTGGGGACAAAGTACTTTTTTCAGCGACAAAAATCAATATTCGCGCGAATATCACGGACCAGTAGACATTGAAAAATTATCTATACGTCTATACGACGACAAAGGACATATATTGAATCTCAACGGACAAGATTGGTCAATGACCTTATTGTCTAAGCATTTGTATAAGTATTAATAAATATGAATAAAAAAGAATAAATATAAATAAAAAAGAATAAAAAAGAATAAAAATTGAAATGAAATAAAATTTTAAAAATACACAATGATAGTTAACATTCGCGGTTCTACCTTAGATGTACATGACGACGGCACTATACAGAGAAAATTAATATCTGGTAGATGGAAAGAAATAAAAAATAAAGCGAATCACAACAAGGGGTATAATGTTATTTTGATAAATAAAAAACAATTTATGCGTTCGTCTATTATTGCCCATGTGTTTCTAGAATATAATCTAGATGAGAAAAAATATTTTATATCTCATCTAGATTTGGATCGGTTGAATTGTAAATTAACTAATTTAAGGTTGATTGAAAAGAGTTCATATAAAAAACTCTAAAAAACTATTTTTGTCTCTGGATTCAAATGGACCCTTTGATTCTCCATTTTCAAACATAATAATTGTTGGGAATCCTTGAACACCATACGTATTCATCGTCTTTTTTTGTTCTTCTGTTCCGTCACCTACATTTATTTTCATCATTTTGTTATTTCCTAATTCGTTTGATGCTTCGTCCCATTCAGGTTTCATTTTCTTACAATGACCACACCAATCAGCATAAAACAATACCAGTTGTTTATCGTCTTTTTTGAGTTTGCTAGGTAATTCGCTAGATGTGGTTTCAAATCCTTCATTCAAACGAAAGGTAACATAAATGAAATACAAAAAAACCAACAACAATACTAAAATCAACGTAAAATGAACGTCCATTTTTTTTATTTTTTTCAACATTTTGTTTAACAATTTATTCATTATAATAACGACATATAATTAATTTCCAATCTCGTCAATTTCTTTTTCAATGGTTTTGAGTCGTTTGTCTATGGAATTTATTTTTTTGTCCATGGAATTTATTTTTTTATCCATATAAGTTATTTTTTCATCCATAGGTGTCGCCTCCTTATTTTTGAGTCCTTCTTTTTTATATTTATAGACATGTGTCAAAAGAACAAATCCTAAAATAAAATACAAATACATATACATATAATATAATGTCATTTATTTTAAAATTACTTTCTCTATAATTGTTCAGGTATAGTATTTTTCAAATTACTTAAAGCATTATTGGGAACATTGGGTATATTAATACTTAAAGCATTATTGGGAACATTGGGCATATTATTACTTAAAGCATTAGTGGAATCATTGGGCATATTATTTGTTAAATTACTTACACCACTTTTGTCTCCTCCAATCATAATTCCCTTTTGATGTCCAATTAAAATTAAAATCAAAAGTAAAATCAACATAATCACTATAACAAAATTCATAAAATACGATAATGTTTTGTTTATTATTTTCTTTTCTTTTTTTTTATGTTTTTTTTTGTAAAAGGGACATTGTTTTGGCGTACTATAATTGAATATAGTTTTGTAACCATCTGGCTCATTTATACATTTATATGGAAGACTAGGAACATATGGAATCATATCTTTTGGAATAACCTTTTTAAATGGGGTGATTTTAAATCCTAATTTTTTACCAGCTATTTTACCTAACGATGCTCCAATACTCAAATCATGAAGTGAATTGAATGGTTTATTCAATCCTTTGATCACGACATTAATTGCACGAATCGTTTCATTGATAAGGAATTGTGGAGGAACTAAAATAAAAGTATTCATAAAGTGAACAAAAGTAGACTGCAAATAATAATAAAAAAATAAAAAGGATAAACATAAAAGAATTAATATTGGAATAATACCCATTATATGTATTAAGTTATTTAATAAATATAATAAACGCTCTGTACTGGGATCGAACCAGTGACCTTGCGATTAACAGTCGCACGCTCTAACCAACTGAGCTAACAAAGCAAAATCCTCGACGGGACTCGAACCCGTAATCTTGTGATTAGAAGCCACACGCCTTATCCATTTGGCCACGAGGACATATACAAGGAGCGGGATTCGAACCCGCGAATCCGAAGATAGTGGTGCTTGAAACCACCCCCTTAGACCACTCGGGCATCCTTGTATATAGTATCATACACTACTTCTTTATATTGTTTTTTATCATTATTTTAAGAGAAATGGGTGATATTTTTTGTTTGTAATACAAATTCATAAAATTATTATTTTCCATATTATATATATATGAAATTTAAAAAAATTGTCTTACGCAAAACATCCGATCAACCGGCTGAAGTAATGTATGAAGATAATCGCGGAAAACAATACAAAGAATTAACCAATGAAGATTTTAATAACTTATTGGAAAAACTAAAATTCAATAACGACTTTTCTTTGCCTGACAAATTGGTACAAGATTTTGTCAACGATGGTTCTATTATGCCTAGTTTCAAACGAAGTCTATTTTTTAATTATGCTGATATGGAAGATTTGATAAAAAACATCAAACCATATCGCAAAAAACGCCGACTACAACAAAAGACCACCAAGAAAAAGAAAAAACAATCTAAAAAAAAAAGGAAAACAAGTAAAAAATAACTTAAATGTATGAATTAAATATTATAAATATGTATGTGTTAAATACCTTTTTAGTTACTATATTGTATATGTTTAGTATATCTTTAGGTGTATATATATCAGGATATACTTGTAAACGTTTGACCCACGAAGAAATAATGGAAGAAGAAGAAAAAGAGAGACAAATGTTACAATATATGGAACTATTAAATTTTCCTCATTTGTACGAAGATGAACTAAAGGATTTGTCTCTAAACCCAACATTGACCCCCGAACAACTAAAAGGAGTCATCATTGAAATGGATGTGCCAATGAATAAAGTTATTATGTATTATGATAATAATTCTTTTTGTTATTACACCAAACACGGAGACGTAGGCTA
>Ga0181555_1003987_pt1 | contig 11510 bp, 9 predicted proteins | sample 011ome_15_FD_145601 | JGI IMG/M metagenome (GOLD analysis project Ga0181555, IMG submission 145601) | Coastal salt marsh microbial communities from the Groves Creek Marsh, Skidaway Island, Georgia - 011504AT metaG (spades assembly) | ecosystem: Environmental > Aquatic > Marine > Intertidal zone >...
CGCGTGCTGCATCAATTACAGGTCAGTTCGTGATTGTGTTGGACCCTGGGCATGGTGGGAGTGATCCGGGTGCCGTTGTGGGCGAGGCGCGTGAGGCCGATTTGATGTTGTCCTTGGCGCGCAAAATTCGTGACATCCTGCGCGAAAGCAATGGGGTGCAGGTGCACCTGACGCGGGGCGAGGATGTTTTTGTCAGCCTAGAGGATCGCGTCAGCACCGCACATGCGTTGTCGGCGGATTTGTTCATATCGCTTCATGCGGATATCGTCACCGATGGTCAGGCCTTTGGAACAACGGTTTATACCCTGTCTGAAACCGCCTCGGATCAGGCGACAGCCAAGCTTGCCCTGCGACATGATAGGGGCGAAATCCTATTTGGTGTGGACCTGCGTGGCGCAGATGATGAGGTGTCTGGCATTTTGATTGATCTTGCGCGGCTCGAAACAACTCCAAGGTCCAAGGAACTAGCAGGGGCCGTTGTGGATGCCGTGTTGATGGAATTTGGCCGCGTGAATTCGCGCCCCATTCGGCACGCAAATTTTTCGGTGCTAAAGGCGCCTGACATCCCCTCAATACTGGTTGAGGCGGGATTTATGTCGTCAAAACAAGACCTTGAAAACTTGAAATCTCCTGAATGGCGCACGCGTTTTTCGCGCGCAATGGTTGCGGGGATTTTGGATTGGTATCTGTCTGATGCGGCCCTTGCCTCCCAAAGGCGGCAGTAACACGCAGGCAGTTGGAAAGAGTTTTGACGAATGTCCCTGTCGCCCGTATAAACACGAAAAAAACGTGAGGGGCATTTGGTTCGATTCATATTATCCTTTTTTGGCGCGATCTTTACGACCATCACACTTGGTTTGATCGCCGCGGCCCTGACCATTGGGGCCGTATTTTGGATGTATGGCCGCGATTTGCCCTCACACGCGTCATTGGCGCAATATAAACCCCCAACCATCAGCCGCATTTATTCGACCGAGGGGCGCATCATAGATGAATTCGCCAAGGAACGTCGTTTGTTCACCCCGGCCGAGGAAATTCCTGTAACGATCAAACAGGCGTTTATTTCGGCAGAGGATAAAAATTTCTATACCCATCCTGGCTATGACATCCGCGGGATCGCAGCCGCCTTGCGCGATGCAGCCGTGTCGCGTGGACGCAATGTGCGCGGCGCCTCGACCATTACCCAACAGGTGATGAAAAACTTTTTGCTGGATGGATCGCGCCGTGCCGAACGCAAGATCAAGGAAATTATCCTTGCGACCCGGATCGAGGAAACCTTGGATAAGGAACAAATCCTTGAACTTTATCTCAACGAAATTTTCTTGGGTCAGAACTCTTATGGTGTGACGGCGGCGGCACAAACATATTTCAACAAAACGCTTAGGCAACTGGCCCCGCATGAGGCCGCGTTTTTGGCGTCCCTTCCCAAGGCACCCTCTGATTTTCACCCTGTGCGCCGCAAAGATCGTTTGTTGCAGCGGCGCAATTACGTGCTGCGCGAGATGTGGCAAAACGGATACCTGCCAGAGGATCAGTATTTGGCCGAACGGGACATGCCCCTGTTGTCCGTACAAAACGGGGATTTCGAAAGCTTTAAGGCCTCATTGCCGCCGCGGGATTACTTTACTGATGAAATCCGCCGTCAGCTTAGCCGTCATTTTGGTGAGGATGAGTTTTTCAGCGGTGGCATGACCGTGCGTGCCACGATTGATCCCGAAATGCAGGGGGTTGCAGCCGTTGCGTTGCAACGCGCTTTGGAAACCTATGATCGCGCCCAAGGTGTCTGGCGGGGAACAGGGCAGAAGATTGACACAGACCTGATTGGTGATGACGCGGCGCTGCGCGCGGCCTTGCGTGCAGTGAAGGTGCCGCGCAACATTGATTTGGACGGAAAATGGTACCCTGCGGTGGTGACCTTGATCGGGAATTCCGCCGCCCGCATCGTGATCGAGGATGTCCCCGATGATGAGGATGGACATTTCATTTTGCGCGAGGACGTCAGATGGGCCCGCAAAAAGAAAGAAGACGGAACATTAGGACTAGAGGCGAAGGTCGCTGGCGATTTGCTAGAACTTGGTGATGTTGTCTTAGTCCGTGAAATAAAAGATGCCGAGGGTAATTTCGAACGCTGGAGCCTACGCCAAGTCAGCGAGGTGCAAGGCGCCTTTATGGCGATGGACGTCAACAGTGGCCGCGTTTTGGCCATGCAGGGTGGCTTTGATTACTCAAACTCGGTCTATAACCGCGCCACGCAGGCCGAACGCCAACCAGGGTCCAGTTTCAAACCCTTCGTTTATGCAGCAGCATTGGACAGTGGCTATTCACCTGCCACCATCGTTGTGGATGCGCCGATTGAAATTGACACGCCACAGGGACTATGGCGCCCGAAAAACTCATCCAACAAATTCTATGGCCCTACACCCCTCCGCACGGGGATCGAAAAATCCAGAAACCTGATGACCATTCGTTTGGCCCAAGAGGTTAGCATGGATGTGATCGCCGATTATGCCGAAGGGTTCGGGGTTTACGAGGATATGGGACGGTTCCTTGCCAATTCACTAGGGGCCGAGGAAACCACATTGTTCAAAATGGTGGCGGCCTATGCGATGTTTGCAAATGGCGGGGAACGGGTGGAACCGACATTGGTGGACCGTATTCAGGATCGCTATGGCAAAACGGTTTATCGCCACGATCAGCGCGTCTGTTTGGAATGTGGGGATGAGAAACTGGCGGCAGGGCGCAGTCCACTTATCATCTCAAACCGCGAACGCGTGATGGATGAAATCACGGCCTATCAGCTGACCTCGATGATGGAGGGGGTTGTGGATCGCGGTACTGCGGCGGCAACTGTTAATTTGGACGTGGCAGCCGCGGGTAAAACGGGCACCACGAATGAGGCCCGTGATGTCTGGTTCGTTGGCTTTACATCCAATATCGTTGCGGGCTGTTACATCGGGTATGACCGCCCATCACCCTTGGGCAAGGGGGCAGGGGGCGGATCAACCTGCGGGCCTGTGTTTAACGAATTCATGCAATCGGCCATTCAGAAATACGGTGGTGGTGAATTCCGCGTCCCAGAGGGCGGCCAATTCATTAACATTGATCGCTTTTCGGGTGCACGTCTCTCCGAAGAGGCGACAGGCGATCATGTTGTTGCCGAGTTTTTCCGCGAAGGCGAAGAACCCCTGTTTGGTGTGACGTTTGATGGTGGTTTTGCAATCGGGTCGAATTTCGATTTGATCCAACCGGGTGAGGATGTGGTGAAGCAGGTTACAACATCCACAGGCGGCGTTGCCGTCGTGGGTCCCAAGGCTACGATTGGAACCCTGTCCTCGGGCGGACTTTATTAACTCAGTCATTTGACCCCGAAGCGCTGGGCATTCTGGCTTGTCAGCGCAGGGGCAGTTTTGTAAGACGCCATAAAGATTTATAACGGATACGAACCCAGATGCGCGCAGACATTCAAAACATGGTCAATGAGATCAACAAATCGCTTGAGCTGCTGCGCCAGCGCATGGGGTGGGAAACGGTGAAACATCGGCTTGAGGAATTCAATGCCCGCGTCGAAGATCCTGATCTGTGGAACGATCCCGAAAATGCCCAAAAGTTGATGCGCGAACGGCAATCCTTGATTGATGCGGTTGAGGGGCATGACAACATGCAAACCGAACTGAACGACAGCATCGAATTGATCGAACTGGGCGAAATGGAAGACGACCAAGACGTGATCAAAGATGCCGAAGCCGCGATAGAAACCTTGGTGAAAACCGCCGCCGCCAAAGAGCTTGAGGCGTTGTTGAACGGGGAGGCGGATGCAAATGACACCTTCCTTGAGGTGCATTCAGGCGCAGGTGGCACCGAAAGCTGTGACTGGGCCTCAATGCTGGCGCGGATGTATGTGCGCTGGGCGGAAAAAAGCGGCTATAGCGTTGAAATGCAATCTGAAACACCGGGGGAAGAGGCGGGGATTAAATCCGTCACTTATAAGATTTCGGGTCACAACGCCTATGGCTGGTTAAAATCAGAAAGCGGTGTGCATCGCTTGGTGCGCATTTCGCCTTTTGATAGTGCTGCAAAACGGCATACCTCGTTTTGTTCGGTCTGGGTCTATCCCGTGGTGGATGACAACATTGATATCGAGGTGAACCCTTCAGATATTCGCATTGACACCTATCGCTCCTCCGGGGCGGGAGGACAGCACGTGAACACCACAGACTCTGCTGTGCGCATCACCCACCACCCCACTGGGATCGTGGTGACAAGTTCGGAAAAATCCCAACACCAAAACCGCGATATCGCGATGAAGGCGTTGAAATCACGCCTTTATCAATTGGAATTGGACCGCCGCAACTCGGCCATTAACGAGGCCCATGAAAACAAGGGCGACGCAGGCTGGGGCAACCAAATCCGATCCTATGTTTTGCACCCCTATCAAATGGTCAAAGACCTGCGTACAGGTCATGAAACATCCGATAGTAAGGGCGTTTTGGATGGCGATTTGGATGCCTTTATGGCGGCAACCTTGGCCATGGATGTTTCCGGCAAATCCCGCGCCGAGGCGACAGCCACCGATTAAACCCTGAATGTGGAGGGGCAAGGATGACCACTGCATATGAAAAAATGCAATTTGCGTTGGATGCGATTGAACGGCATAATTCACGGGTGAACGCCGTTATCAGTTTGTCGGATCCCGATGATTTGATGAAACAGGCCGAGGCCGCAGATCAGGTTCCAACGGAGCAACACGGGCTCCTGCATGGGGAACCCATCGCAATAAAGGATTTGGCAAATGCGGCGGGGTTTGAAACCTCGATGGGATCGCCGATTTTTAAAAAGAACCATGTGAAAACTGACGACATCATGGTGGCCCGCATGCGCGCGTCGGGGGCAATCATTATCGGCAAAACCAATACGCCCGAATTCGGCTTAGGCAGTCACACGTTTAACCCCGTACATGGGGCCACTGGCAATGCCTATGACGCCACGCGTTCGGCGGGTGGATCATCGGGTGGGGCGGCGGTTGCGCTGGCCACGGGGATGATACGCTATGCCGATGGGTCGGACATGATGGGCAGCCTGCGCAATCCTGCGGGATGGAACAACGTTTACGGTATGCGCCCCACATGGGGTTTGGTGCCTTCAGAGCCACTGGGCGATAGTTTCCTACATCAATTGGCAACAAATGGTCCCATGGCGCGGTGTCCCAAGGATTTGGCAACACTGTTATCGGTGCAATCGGGCCCAGATGCCCGCCAACCCCACGGATTACCCACAGCGGATTTTGCCAAGGATATGGATGCCCATGGGTTGAAGGGGGCGCAAATCGCATGGCTGGGCGATTGGGGATTACCCTTTGACGATGGGATCATGGATATTTCCGAACGCGCGGTTGAGGATTTGCGCGCCTTGGGCGCAGATGTGACAGCGATCGACGCGCCATTTTCAATGGATGCCCTGTGGGAGTCTTGGATCACACTCCGATCATGGACAGTGGCCAGTGGGGCAGGCGTTTTTTACGACGATCCAGAAAAGCGTGATCTGTTAAAGCCCGCCGCCATTTGGGAAATCGAACGTGGATTTGCCATGTCCGCCCGCGAGGTGCATCAGCAATCTGTCATACGATCCATGTGGTTCAAAAAGGCAGCACAGCTGTTTGAAACATATGACGCGCTTTTGATGCCTTCTGCGCAAGTCTGGCCATTTCCCATCGATTGGGTGCATCCCACCGAAATTGCGGGCGTGCAAATGGATACCTATCACCGTTGGATGCAGGTTGTGATCCCAGCGGGGCTAATTGGTTTGTCGGTTGTAAACCTGCCGATTGGGTTTGGTGCGGCGGGATTGTCCGCAGGTCTGCAATTGATCGGTGGTCGCGGGCAGGACGCCAAACTGTTGGGAATGGCCAATGATTGGTACCATGGTACACCATGGAAAGATCATACGCCCGCCTAGCGTGCGAAATATAGCTTGATTTTACTCTTGTTCGGTTGAGCCTTGTTCAAAACAGGGGAGAGAGCTTATGGGGGATACGCTGCCACACGGCGCGCCAGAATTTCGTCAAATATCATTGGATATGCTGCGACTTGCGTGTCGTCGTGCCGCCTCTGACATGTGGCGCGCGCCATTGTTTGGGGTGTTTTTTGCAGGGTTTTATGTGCTGTTGGGATGGATATTGGTGCGCATCTCGCTTGAAACGGGACAAAGCTATTGGTTGGTTTTGGCCGCGGGTGGCATTCCCATCATCGCCCCTTTGCCGCCGTAGGATTGTAAGAGGTATTGCGCAGGTTAGCGGCGGATGAATCCCTGTAGTGGCGCAAAATTTTTGGCGTGATTTTGCATCAACACACATGACAGATTCCCTCGCTTTTGGCGGTAATTATCGTGATATTGTTATTTTGGTTTTTCTTGGGGCACAGGATTTTGCGCTGTTTCTTGGGTTTTTACCATGACCAATATTTCCAGCAATTTGGAGGTGTACCTGAGCATTAATGGGTTTATGATGTTGACGATTGGCAGCATGGTAGGTGCACTGTTCGCTTTGTTGGTATTTATGATCACGCTGTTTTTGGTGCCGATGTTGGTGGCGCGGGAAGTGGATTTTGTCACCGCGATGATCGTCTCTTTTCAGGCGGTTCAAAACAATTTCTTTGACCTGATGATCTGGGCCTTGATCATTGCGGGGTTCACATTTTTGTCCATGTTGCCGTGGTTTTTACGGCTGTTTTTAACCCTGCCATTATTTGGGCATGCGGCATGGCATCTCGATGAATTGGCCACAGAAGACGGGCAAATGTGAACACCACCATTGCGCAAGCCGCCCCGCGCGGCTATCTGGGTGCAACCGATAAAGACGGAGGATGATTTGGCACGCGCATTCGTTTGTCCCGGACAAGGGGCACAAAGCATTGGCATGGGCAAGGATTTGGCAGAGGCCTATCCCGCTGCAATGGATATTTTCAATGAGGTGGATGAGGCGCTTGGCGAAAAGCTAAGCGATCTGATTTGGGCAGGGGACATTGAAACCCTGACGCTGACCCAAAACGCACAGCCCGCGTTGATGGCGACATCAATGGCCGCTTTCCGCGCGCTTGAGGCCGAGGGGATTGGCATTACGGATGCGGCGATGGTCGCTGGGCATTCATTGGGCGAATATTCAGCGCTTGCCATGGCGGGGGCCATTTCGGTTGCAGATACTGCGCGCCTGTTGCGTTTACGCGGTGAGGCTATGCAAGCGGCCGTGCCTGTGGGTGTTGGCGCGATGGCGGCCTTGTTGGGATTGGATTTTGATGCGGTGCAATCCGTTGCTGCAGAGGCCGCAGCAGGCGAAGTGTGTCAGGCGGCAAATGACAATGATCCAGGACAAGTGGTTGTGTCAGGTCACAAGGCGGCCGTGGAACGCGCAGTGGAACTCGCCAAAGAGCGCGGGGCAAAACGCGCGGTGTTGCTGCCCGTTTCGGCGCCTTTCCATTGTGAATTGATGGCACCTGCCGCCTACAAGATGAAAGAGGCATTGGCAGCGGTGAACATTCAGGCACCCGCCGTGCCCGTGGTGTCCAATGTACGCGCCGCAGGGGTCAGTGATCCTGATGAAATCCGCGAATTACTGGTGCAGCAGGTCACGGGATCCGTGCGCTGGCGTGAATCTGTGATGTGGATGGCCAGCCAAGGCGTGGATCAGATTTGGGAAATCGGGGCTGGCAAGGCGCTAAGCGGCATGGTGCGTCGCATTGATCGCGCCATTGACTGCAAGGCCATTGGAACAGCAGCAGATGCCGCCGCAGCGGCACAAGCATAAGGAAAAAATGATGTTTGATTTAACAGGTAAAAACGCACTGATCACTGGGGCATCGGGTGGCATTGGTGGTGCGATTGCAAAATCTCTACACGCCGCGGGCGCAACTGTTGCGATCAGCGGAACACGCCGTGATCCATTGGAAGCATTGGCGATTGAATTGGGCGATCGCTGTCACATTTTGACATGTAACCTATCGGATGCCGAGGCTGTTGAGGCGCTTCCAAAACAAGCGGCCCAGGCGATGGGCAGCGTTGATATTTTGGTCAATAATGCAGGGATCACCAAGGATAACCTGTTCATGCGCATGTCGGATGACGAATGGAATTCGGTTTTGGATGTGAACTTAACGGCCACCATGCGTCTGTGTCGTGGCGTGTTGCGCGGCATGATGAAGGCACGTTGGGGCCGTATCGTGAATATCTCATCCGTTGTAGGCGCGACTGGTAATCCGGGGCAGGGCAACTATGCCGCGTCTAAGGCAGGCATGGTTGGGATGTCCAAATCACTGGCCTATGAGGTGGCAAGCCGTGGGATCACAGTCAACGCAGTGGCCCCTGGGTTCATCACAACCGCGATGACCGACAAACTAAATGACGATCAGAAAAGCGGTATTTTGCAACAGGTGCCTGCGGGGCGCATGGGCGAGGCCGATGAAATCGCCGCTGCGGTTCTATACCTTGCCAGTGCTGAGGCAGGCTATGTCACGGGCACAACATTGCACGTGAATGGCGGCATGGCGATGATCTAAGGCCGTTGTATTTTAACGATGACCAATCGGGCGGTGGGAATGCACCGCCCGTTTTTGTTTTCACTATTGTGCTAAGCCGACCGAGGGTGGCGACGAAGACGCCGCCCGTGGGGGCGGTCGGCGTCTGCCAATCTGGCGATTGGCTGGGATAGAATAGCGAATTTTTCATCATGGGTTGAGTGATACCACAAACACGTCACTTCAACGCATCCCGATACTGCGTCAATGTCTCAATCGGGGTTGTTGATCCCCCACAGGCGATCATCAGCACATTTTTAAAACCGCTTAGGTCAACATAACCTGCATAAATCGCGGCCAAGGCGGCGCCACAGGCGGGTTCAACCAAAATGCGATGGTCGCTTAGGAATGAAAAACAGGCATCAACCGCCTCTTTATCCGACACCAGCACACTGCGGATGTCGTGGGTTTGTGCTATGTCATAGGCCTGCTGACATACTTGTTTCGCACCAAGCGATGTGGCCACACCGCTGACGGCATCTAGCGTCACTGGACCCCCCGCATTCAGTGCAGCGTGATAGGAGGCCATGCCATGGGTTTCCAGCGCTAAGATGGGTGTTGTGTTTAACCCATTGCGGATCAAGCCATGATGAACACCCGCCAATAATCCACCCCCACCCACAGACAGGATCACGGCATCGGGGCGCAACCCATCTGCCACAACTTCGTCAATCATGCTTGCGTGCCCCTCCCACAATAGGGGATCGTCAAATGGATGAAAAAAGGCGTCTGTTTCTGTGCGCTTTGACTGGGCCAATGCGTTCGCCTCAACCCAACTGGTGCCATGAACGATCACATCGGCCTTTTCCTGTTGCAACAGGTCAATCGCGCGCTGTGGTGTGGTTTCGGGGACCACCACCAACACAGGCAAGCCCAAGGTACGCCCCGCATAGGCCACCGCCAATCCCGCATTTCCACCAGAGGAGGAAATCAACCGCTTTGCACCCTGCGTGGCATAGTGTTGCGCCGCATATCCGATCCCCCGCATTTTAAAGGATCCAGAAGGTTGCAAGGCATCCATTTTCGCAAAAACCCGCGTTCCGCAGATGTTTGAGAGCGGCAGGCTTTCGATCAATGGGGTATGGATGCTAAATGACACGTGATTTCCCTTATCCTGTGAACCACACATGATGATAGGAGGGGGCAAACCATTTGTCTATCAACAGATTGCTGGCCAATCCCGCGAATCTTTTTCGACAGATAGAGTAGAAATTTCCACGATCATCACCATATCTGGTGCGTCATGGGGCAAAATCAGCGCTTTTCACGGGTTTCTGCGCGAAAGCGTTTGCCAAATGCATTGATTATGCTATAGCGCCCCTAGATTTGCCACGCGCAGCTTGAGCAGTGCTTGGTGTGGAGCTTATTTTCGGGCATCCTGATGATAGGCAAAACGACTGCAGTTTGCAGGAACTGGGCGCTGCCCGAATTAAAAGAGGATAAAATACGATGAGCGATATCGCAGACCGCGTAAAGAAAATTGTTGTAGAGCACCTAGGCGTAGACGAAGACAAAGTTGTCGACAACGCTTCTTTCATTGATGATCTTGGCGCAGACAGCTTGGACACTGTTGAGCTTGTTATGGCATTCGAAGAAGAATTCGGAATTGAAATTCCTGATGACGCCGCAGAGAACATCCAGTCATTTGGTGACGCGGTTAAGTTCATCTCAGAAGCTGCATAATTTCGCAGGTTCAGAACCGTTTAAAACCTCTGATTTGCAGGGGTTTTTTGCGTTTTAAGGGGGTGTTTTTGGATCAGCGTATGCTTGCTTGAACACCCAAAACCGCCTATATGGGCATCAGAGCATTTTTGGAAATAAAGGGGCAGACAGATGCGTCGCGTCGTCGTTACAGGATTAGGGTTGGTTACACCACTTGCATCAGGTGTAGAAGAAACATGGACACGTCTATTGGATGGTCAATCAGGTGCAGGTCCGATCACGCATTTTGATGCATCGAACGTGGCGACAAAATACGCCTGCGAAATCCCCTATGGGGATGGAACGGACGGCACCTTTAATCCCGATGATTGGATGGAACCCAAGGAACGCCGCAAGGTGGATGATTTCATTCTTTATGGGATCGCGGCGGCCGAAATGGCGGTGCGTGATTCTGGCTGGGTACCCGAGGATGAAGAGGGCCGCCTGCGCACGGGTGTGATGATTGGTTCGGGGATCGGTGGTTTGCAATCGATTGCGGAAACATCCCTGTTGATCAAGGAAAAAGGCCCGCGTCGCGTATCCCCCTTCTTTATTCCAGGTGCATTGATCAACCTGATTTCTGGTCAAGTCAGCATCAAACACGGGTTTAAGGGCCCGAACCATTCGGTTGTGACCGCCTGTTCAACAGGTGCGCATGCGATTGGGGATGCGGCACGTTTGATCATGACCTCAGACGCGGATGTGATGGTTGCAGGCGGGGCAGAGGCCGCGATTTGCGAAATCGGCATCGCGGGTTTCAATGCCTGTAAGGCACTGTCCACAAAACGCGCGGATGAACCAGAAAAGGCATCCCGCCCCTATGACGCGGACCGTGATGGGTTTGTCATGGGCGAAGGCGCAGGGATTGTTGTGTTAGAAGAATATGAACACGCCAAAGCACGTGGTGCAAAAATTTACGCCGAGGTTTTGGGCTATGGCCTCTCAGGCGATGCCTATCACATCACTGCTCCGTCCGAGGACGGAGAGGGCGGTGAACGCGCGATGCGTGCGGCCCTTGCCAAAGCGGGGCTTGAGCCATCTGCATTGGATTATATCAACGCACACGGGACATCGACCATGGCCGATGTTATCGAACTGGGTGCCGTGGAACGTATGATGGGCGATGCCGCGGGCAAATTGACAATGACATCCACAAAATCCGCAACAGGCCACCTATTGGGGGCCGCAGGCGCGATTGAGGCGATCTTTACCATCCTTGCGATCCGTGATCAGGTGGCACCGCCCACA
>Ga0181555_1003992_pt1 | contig 11507 bp, 11 predicted proteins | sample 011ome_15_FD_145601 | JGI IMG/M metagenome (GOLD analysis project Ga0181555, IMG submission 145601) | Coastal salt marsh microbial communities from the Groves Creek Marsh, Skidaway Island, Georgia - 011504AT metaG (spades assembly) | ecosystem: Environmental > Aquatic > Marine > Intertidal zone...
TTAATTCAAATGAATTTAAAAATATCAATCCACACAATCCTCAATTGGAACTTTTAACTGAAAAAGAAATTGATGTTGTTTTGAAAAATCATCCAAAACTCCTAGATAAAATTCGTAAGTACTTTCAAGATAAAATGAAACAACAAGATGATAAAAAGAAGATTTTTGAACAGACAATTGATATTCTTTACGCAGTTGGTAATACTGGAAGAATTTGTTACTTCAATAATTTATTTTCTACGGAAGAAAATGATTCTTCTGTCTTTCAAAGATCAATCCAATCGCTACAAGAATTATCAGAAAAAATTGAAACACTTCCACAGAAACAAAAATCTGCATATGATTATGTTATATCTTTGATAGAATCCTCAAATAATGGCGAAATGTGTATCCATGGAACTGGTTTGAGATTCATAAGTTTTTTTATTAGATCTTTTAATATCACTGATGTGAAATACAACCCAAATGAAACAGGGTTATATTTCACAAAGGTCGATGACTCTATACTTTTTTATAGTAATGAACACAGATTTACATTCACAGCAAAACAACTGAAAATGATTTTTGGAATGAACCTGGGAAATTTTTATGATTTAGTCCAAAATGTTAAAAAAGATATGATTACAAAACAAATGGAAAAAAGCGAATTATATGACAATGTGTGCGAATATGATTCATTCATGGTAACCGAAGATGCATTAGACAAATGGCAAGAATTACCAGACTGGAGAAAAATAAGATTTAATCAAAAATATTGCTTTGATATTTTTTATCTCATCAAGATCATGACAGATAATTTAAACAATACTAAAAACAATAATCCTTATCCCAAATTTCCAACAAATCCATTTACACAAAAACCTTTTGAAATTCAAGAAATAGAGCATCTTTATTTCTTAACAAAAGACAACTTCCTTGATATGAATCCTCCATTGAATATTTTTTTCAAAAATTCCGAATTATGGAAAAACACAAGAAATTGGTCAGAAAAATTTATTGAAAAGATGGAAAAAGAGAAAAGATTTGTGAGACTGCTAAACTTTGTTGGTAACGAGTTACATTGTCACGGAATGTGGCATAATAAAAATCGCCCAATGAGTTCTTCTGAAAAAAAAATAATCGAATTCTTGAACGGATTACGATCAATACAAAGTTTGAGAGAGTTACCAACTGAAACAGTTCCTGAAAAATACTATTACAGAATGAAACATTTTGTAGCAAATGATACAATATTTGAAGTTTAAGTATTTTATTTTTTGTATTTTTGATTATATCAATTAATAGTTTTTTTATAAATATCAAGAAATTTGTTGAGATATAATACTCCGTCCATTAATTCTTCTTTAAGATGTTGTAGATAATCAATATCGATTAAATCTGTTCTGTCAAGAGTCTTGCCATATTTTCTTTTTCCGATTTCTGCTCTTTCCAAAAATTCATTAATCGTTTTTTTTACAATACTATCGGTGTTTGAAATTTTATTGTTATAATCCATTATTATATTTGAAATTGAAATATGTTTTAAGTCAATTTGTGATAACATATGATTCAAAGAATTTTGTTTAGTGAAAATAGATAATGCCAAAAAGATCACTTGAAACAAGTTCACCAGAAAAAACATTAAACAGAGCATTAGATAGAACACCAAACAACAAAAGAAGACGCAAATTGGAAAAAATATATTCCGATCTTCGCTTTATCATATCAAATATTAAAATGAATTCGAATAATATTCAAATATTATACCATATAAAACAATTTGTACAAAATGATAATGAAAATGATGATTTTTTCCTTATAACACTTTTACTAAGGTTTCTGTTAGAAATAAAGAATGCGTATGAAAGAATCAAGAATAAACATATATCTGATATCAAAAATGATACAGATGTGATTTTAATTAATAAAATTCGTATGATTTCTCAACTAATGCAGGAAGGTACTATAGATCAGACATTAATCATAAAAGAAAATAATCGTCACTTTTCGAAACTCAACGATAAAGAATATAACGATTATATTGTAAAAAAAATATCCTCATCTGGTGTCGAAATTGAATTCAGTGCAATGAAAATAATGGAAATAGCATACAATAAATTGATGGATATTCAAGAAAAATATGGTATTGAAGATATATTTGATGAATTAGAGAGAAAAACACAACATTCGTCTTTGAATAAATCTTTAGATAAAAGTTCTCCTCGAAATACAAACTTAACAATTCAACAATTGGCAGGTAACACAGAAAACAAACCAAAATATTATAAAACAAAAATGATAAATAATGTTTCAAAGAGAATTTTCAAAATAAAAGGAGATTCAAAACAATATATTAAGAAAAACCATCATTTTATAACAATAACAGAATATAAAAATTCTTTGAAAGAAAAACTACAAGGAAAAAATAAAAAACAAAAAGGTATTCATTAAATAGAAATGACAAGTAAATCATCAACAATTAAAACCAATCAATCACCGCTGAGGCGATCAACCAGAATATCGTCACAATCGTCGTCATTGCCTGTATCAACAACAAGATCGCCAAATGTATCATCTACAAGAAATATAATATCATCGTTTCAGAACGAAACATTTTTTAAAAATCGCATCAAAAAACTGAATTTCAAAGATGTTGTATTTCCTGATTATATGACCATAAATGACATACGATATATTTTAAAACATTCTCAAAATATTTCAAGTAATGTGGAAGTAGACAAAACTCCGCATTTTCCCATTGTGTCTAAATTTGATTTAAAAAACAGAAAATATTCAGAAGAAATACCAGACGGTTCTTTTCAAGATTTCATTAAGAAAAATGACACAGATTTCATTCTACTGAGAAATATGTTACAACAAATATTGATATCAATTCTTACATTACATCATTTTGGTATTAGAAAAAAAAGTTTTACCGATATTGATTTGGATCAACTAACATTTCACCACACAAATAATAAATTATCAGACAAAAAATATTTTTGTTACAAGATATTTGGAATAGAATATTATATACAAGATTGTGGATTCTTGTGGGTATTTTCTGCAACTGATGAAATTGAAGATAATCAATATAAAAAAAGTTTACAAAAAATATACGAAGAAGATGAAGAAGATTTTGAAGATGAGTATCAGAACCTTCTTCATTTCTTAATCGAAAAAACAAAACAAAATCAAATAAAAAATGAAAAATTTAAAGATCTTTTGAAATCATTATATTCGAAAAAACGTGATGTTGTTGATTCCCTTGAAAGTGAAGTATCCTTCTTTCAAAGTTTATTACAAAATCGAAAATTATTTAACCAACCACATAGTGTAAATCAAAATAACCTATCTAATTCAAAACCATATACTATTTGTAAAACAAAATTAACATTTATTTCCTGATAAGATCAAAGTTTTCAATGAAATATTTTATCACATTTTTTAATCCATCTTGAAGTTCTGTAAAAGTAAAATCTGGAAAATATTGTTTCAATTCCGAATCTGTTGTTGTTTTTTTATATTGTCCATCTGAATATGTATCATCAAAAACAATATTTCCATCATACTCAAAATTGTTTTTGATTGTTTCAATCAAAGTTTTGATGGATACTTCTGACTTTTCTGGTGGACTAACAATGCACGATATTTCATTTTTATCTGTTTCAAAATCTATGAATCTTAGAATCACGCGCGAGAAATCATCCACATATAAAAACTGTCGCAAAGCATTACCTGTTCCAAATACAATCAAATCTTTTTTTTCGTTTTTGGCATTAAACGTCTTGTGTATTAAACCAGGAATAACATGCGAAGATTTAATATTATAATTATCATATTCTCCGTACAAGTTTGTTGGAGTCAAATTAATTACACTTATTTTTGAATCATTCTGACAACTTTCAGATAATAAATACCCAGTTAAATGCAATATACGTTTAGAATAAGCATAACCTATATTAGATTCGTGAGGCAGACCATTGTGTAATTGATCACTTGTAAGCGGATACGATATTCCTTTTTCTGGAAAAATACATGTTGATAAACAACTTATTAATCGCTTAATACCAAAACGACTACATGCATCAACAACATTTGTATTTATACGTAAGTTATCAATGAGATATGAATAATTTTTTGACATATTTTCATAAACACCACCTACACAACTTGCAAGGTGTATAACAATATCTGGTTTGTATTTTGCGAATATTTCATCGACATTCGAAATTTCTCTCAAATCTCCATCTTTTCGCGATAAAAAGACAAATTCATGATTAGATTTCGACATTTTTGTAATTCTTTGTAACGAATGTCCTACCAGTCCATATCCACCTGTAACTAACACTTTCATATACTTCATGCTTACGTTAAACTTTTAAGTAGAATTAATTTTTTTATAATTTTATGCTTAAAAGATAATATATATTTGATTATAATATGAGATCAGTAAATCAATTTAAATTGTTGCTACTTTTTACCTTATATCATATATCGTATTCGTTTTTCAATACGAAACCACTTTTATTAAAAAGATTTACAAATCGACACTATACGTGTCTCAAATGTAGCAATTCTAAACAAAATGACAACCTGGATACAAATTGTACAAGAAATGTACCAATATCAAAACCAATACCTATTCCAGGAATTTCATTTGACGATCTTTTTTTGAATTGGAATATGGTAAATCGTATATTTTTATCATCAAATCGCGATAGAATAGTATTATTATATGGAAATGATAAAAAGGGAGTATATTATATAGATTATTCCCAATTAAAAAAAATAGAATACTTGATATCACTTACATCAGCATCAGTAAGTATAGTACCAGTTTGTAATTTAGATAATCCGTGGTTTTATCTATATTGTAGTCCACCTTTGAAGAAAATTGAAGAAATATATGAAATGGAAGAAGTAGATGGAAATGATGATGATCATGACGATTTCGATAATGGTTATGGGTATGGTTTTGGTATTGGAATGTAAAAAGGGGGTCATAATGTTTCAAATTCAAGTGCTGAATTCTTTATCAATTCTTTTATTTTTGCAAGAACATCATTATACCTTTGATTATCAGATTTATTATAGACAATGAACAACTTATTCCGTATATGTTCATACTTTTCAATATCATTTATTTCATTTAACAATTGTATTTCATTGTTATCACAATACATAAGAAGCACTTCAGTATTGTCTTTCATAAGATTAGTAGATAATAGTCCTATATCTTTTTCTTGCCAACAATTGTCTTCCATCACTTGACATTTATTATCATTTGAATATTTAATATTATTATTCTCTGGAAAGTTTTTGTCAAAGTGTTTCTTTTTAATATACAAAGGAACTGTATTAGTTCCAGATTGTAATATTTTCATAATTTCTTTATTTGATATGTGATCTATTCTTTCTGACCCAAAATTGTTGACAATAATATTATTATAGTTATTCATTGTTTGAACGTTTTGTGTATTGTTTGTTATGTTGTTGTTATTTGTTATGTTTTGAATATTTGGTGTTCGAGCATGTATAATACTTCTTGCCTTGCATTTATCGGCTTTGATATGTCTTGATTTATGATGTCTATTTGAAAAAGAAATCATACATCTAGGACAAGTAAGACTATCTACCTTATTACATATTTTTTCATGATTATACAAATGCCTTGCAGTTTTATAAATCTTATTACATTTTGAACAAGATAAAACACATAGGGTAACATTTTGTACTTTTGGGGTAACATTTTGTACTTTTGGGGTAACATTTTGTACTTTTGGGGTAACATTTTGTACATGTTGTAAATAATTATTATTTTCAAAAATTTCGTCTTTGTGTTTAGCATTCTGATGTCTAATAAGGTTACATTTTATGTCAGTTTTATAATCACAAAAACAACATTTAGTGTAAGGGAACGGCATTTTTATCACTATACTACATATGTGTTACTTTTTTATTTATCTTTTTATATCTTTTTTAGACCATAAAAAGATAAATTTATCACCTCTCTCCCCCCTTTGTGTTTCTAGATTCTTGAAAAACTTCTTTTTTTCTTAGTTTTCAAATTCAAGTACAGAATTCTTTATCAATTCTTTTATTTTTGCAAGAACATCATTATACCTTTGATTATCAGATTTATTATAGACAATAAACAACTTATTCCGTATATGTTCGTACTTTTCAATGTCATCTATTTCATTTAACAATTGTATTTCATTGTTGTCACAATACATAAGAAGTACTTCGGTATTATCTTTCATAAGATTAGTAGATAATAGTCCTATATCTTTTTCTTGCCAACAATTGTCTTCCATCACTTGACATTTATTATCATTTGAATATTTAATATTATTATTCTCTGGAAAGTTTTTGTCAAAGTGTTTCTTTTTAATATACAAAGGAACTGTATTAGTTCCAGATTGTAATATTTTCATAATTTCTTCATGAGAAATATGATCTATTCTTTCGGATCCAAAATTGTTGATAATAAAATTGTTTTGAATATTATTATTTTGAATATTATTGGTTGTGTTGTTATTGGTTATATTCAGAATATTTGGTGTCCGAGCATGCATTATACTTCGTGCCTTGCATTTATTGGCTTTGATATGTCTTGATTTTGCTTGTTTTGTTGTAAAAGATATCATACATTTAGGGCATGTTAAGTTATCAACTTTGTTACAAACTTTTTCATGATTATGTAAATGTTTTAATGTTTTGTAAACCTTATTACATTTTGAACAAAGAATTTTTTTTGGGTTGACTTTTTGTTCATTTGGGTTGACTTTTTGTTCATTTGGGTTGACTTTTTGTTCATTTGGGTTGACTTTTTGTTCATTTGGGTTGACTTTTTGTTCATATTTTGAAAAATCGTTATTATTGATATTTTGGTCTTTGTGTTTAGCATTTTGGTGTCTTATAAGATTACATTTTACATCAGTTTTATAATCACAAAAACTACATTTAGTGTAAGGGAATGGCATTTTTATCACTATACTACATATATGGTACTTTTTTATTTATCTTTTTATATCTTTTTTAGACCATAAAAAGATAAATTTATCACCTCTCTCCCCCCCAGGCGTTTCTAGATTCTTAAAAAACTTCTTTTTTTCTTAGTCTCTTAATCAACACATTTAACATCAATTTTTCTATCAACATTGATAAAAATTGAAATACAAATATGAAAAAGAACAGAAAAGAATTATGCAAAAACGCGTCAAAGGAAAAAATTAATGTTTCTCAATTAAATTCACGTGGTTTCTTAAAGAATCGCGCACGCGACAAACAGACCATGTCTTCTCGACGAACAAATCCCCCAAGGGCAGCGCGTTCACCTGCACCAAGAGACGAAACAGATGAAAGCGACGGACAAGAATCAGATCTTTCCTACGCTTCTGATGATTCACCATTCTTCTCTCCGTCTGAAAATCAAAGGGGGTGCCCAACATGTCGCGAGATTCCAACAGATTTCCTCCGTCTGTATCCAGATTCATTCAAGTGCCCAATTTGTCTTACAGAAGAGGTACTAAATGTCTTTGCATTTGTTCCATGTGGACATTGCATTTGTGGACATTGTAAAAACATGTGGATTCCATGCAATACACCATCCCCTCTTGCTGATATGGCAAATCTGAATATTTCCAATACAAGTAATAATCAGGGAGCAGCAAGTGGTCGCCGAGGAAGACCATTGATGTCTCCTCACGAAAGAAGCGCTGCTTCTACAAGACAGAGAAAGAATATAATACTTACATCAATCGAAAATTGGCAGTTCAACAACGGTATCATACTTGATACAATCTTTTACTGTGATATTCCAGAAACATTTCAATCTCCGGACGGAGAACCAAGAGAAGTATTCAGGGCAAGACTGACAGATGCTATGAATACGGAAGAAAACGGCGATTTTGGTTATGAACATAATTCTTGGGTGTACGCATTGCTTCGGGTTTCTGTACATTTTCAAGGAGATAATCCATTGGAATGTGTTAATTATACAATTACAATTCCTTCTGGATGTTTCAATCTTTCATTGACTATGCCTCTCGTCAAAGGATTGAAAGATAAGGACGTTATTCTATGTGCTTATCTTGAAGCAGAAAGTGGAAATATTGAAGTTGGTGAACTTCCTTCACAAAACGAACGTACAAGTTACTTCACCGACAATATTTTAACAAGTAACGAATCTATCGTTCGGTCTGGCGAAGAACTTGTGGATGTTGCTGATTTTTTTAGATGAAATTTTGATGATTACAAATTTTTTTGTTTGAAGTCAATAAAAATAAAAAGTCAAATAAATACTGTAAATTATCATTTCTTAGTTTTGGGTTTAGGTTTATTGCATCTTCCTGTGACTTTATTGCATTCTTTTTTAATAGCATTACAATCTTTTTTGCATTTCTTTCCTTGAGGAGATGGAGACTTGTAAAGATTTTTTTTCTTCATCATTTCTTTGTAGTTTTTGAGTTGCATAAATTTTCCATTATGTTTTACATATTCTACTTTCTTGGTACCTTCGCTTGATTTTTTTACTTTTAAATAAACTTTTCTTTCAACGTTTCCAACTTTTTCTTTACGAACAAACGAGTAAAGTTTCTCATCTCTTTTTTTCTTTTGTTGTTCATACGCAGCCTGATTCCTTAATAATTCCATCTTTCTATATTTATAAAAGATAATTTCAAACGCAGTAAAATAATTTTTCTTCGAAAGAAAGAATCTGTGCAAATCATTACATGTAGTTGGAGTTGTTAGATGAACTGCTAGATGAACTACTAGATGAACTGCTAGATGAACTGCTAGATGAACTGCTAGATGAACTGCTATCAGCAATAACAATTATGTTATTACTAGAACAATTCGATACTAGTATATTCGCAAATATCATAATATAAACTAACACACGTTTAACATTCATATTTCTTATAATATAAGAATATAAATCTTATATGTTTATAAATAGTACATTTCTAATAATTTTGATAAAATATTATAATTAAATAAAAAAATTCAAAAAAACAACGAAATGTACTATTTGTATTTAAAATTTTTCAAAATAGTTTTAATTATGGTTCAAAATGTTTGTGTTCTTATTCCCTCGCACATTTGTTATGAAAATCAAATAACCTTGTTAAAAAAACAATAAATTCGCTTAAAATACAGACAAAACAGGTTGATATTTTGCTGTCAATATCATTTGAAAATGAAGAATATAGAAAAGATTTTGATATAGATAAAGACGATTCTGTTTTTACTTTCATATCTGAATGTCGCAGGTATCAAATGGATCATTTGTTTCAATTGTTACATCTCACAGATAATTATGACTTAGTATTTTTTTGCGATGACGATGATACTTTTGAACCAGAACGAGTTGAGATGATATCAATTCTATATTCAAATTGTTTGGAAAATAAAATACGAAATAAAACTCCTGGTACTCTTGGTGGATTTATTGAAATAATCGATATAGAACCTCAAGATGCTCCTGAATATTGGTGCTATGCTATAACTCCAACTCTTCTCAAAGAATTCTTTCATCGCTTTGAGCAAAATTTCGATCTATTGAATTATGATTATGGTGATATGTATTTCAGAAATTTTCTCAGACTTGTAAATGGTTTTACATATTGTTCATATAGATTTGAGAAACCATTATATCATCATTTGATACACGAAAACAGTATATGTGCAAAAAAACTATACAATACAGAAAGATACATCAGGAATGTAATAATACTGATGACAATTTGCATGTACAATATTGAACAGATTTTGGACAAAATAAAAGTATTCAATATAACAGAAGAACAATTGAAAGATTTTGTACCTGAATTGAATAAAATCAAAGACTTTATTCTTGTATTGTATGACAAAATTCCAAAAACCAAATAAATTCCATAAAGTTCTTTCGACATTGTGTTTTGTAGTCAAATGAATTTGTATTTTATTCGAATTTTGTACTTGAATTATTTTCTTTTGAAACAATATATTGAAATGAAATCGGTTTCGTCTAAGTCGCCTTCGTCTAAGTCGTCATCGTCTAAGTCGCCTTCGTCTAAGTCGTCATCGTCTAAGTCGCCTTCGTCTAAGTCGCCTTCGTCTAAGTCACCTTCTTCTAACAACACGTCATCGTATTCAAGAAGAAATATTTTTGAAAGATTTGGAGACTCGTCAACTCATATAGTACAAAAACTAATAGATGATGACATCGCCGAAACACTACTGAATAATGATGCTGGAAAATTCAAATTAAACAAGAAGGAGTTGGATTATATATTACAACAACTTATCAATAAGAATACAACAACAACAAAAAAATATGAAATGGTAATGAAAGAACTGCAGAACTTTTTAGGGTTCCAACCCAATGAGGCACAATATAAAAGAATCCTTTATATTTTCAAATTTTGCATGAAAAATCGAAAATTTAGTTTTGAAATTGATATGCTTCTAGAAGTCATGAATGAAAAATTATTTAATTTCTTTGCAAAGATCATTGTTGATAAAGAAATAACTGATCAAAAAGATTACGATCAAACATTATCTGATATTTTTAATTTTATTCAACATAATTATTATGATTATGAAGGGGAAGAATATGATACATGGTTGATAAGATTTTTGGAATATTTTGCGAAACATAGAAAGTTTAATCTCAAACATTTTAAGAAATTATCATCAAGTATTTTGAACTATTATGGCAATTATGATTATGAGGGTGTTGTCAAAAATAATAACATGGCAGTTTTTGTCGAAAAAATCATTAAAAAAGAAAACATTGATGTAACTGAAACAAAACAAAATATAAAACAAATTTATAAAATTCTGCTCAATATTTATCATGAAATATTTGATATGATATTGTTTTTAATATATGAAGAAGATATGAAAATAGAATTACATTACCGCCAAACAAGTGAATTAATCGTTTTAATGGATCTTCTATTCAAAAGAATTAACGAAATTATTATCATGTTTGATACAAATGATTTTCAAGACAAAGCAATAAAAGATGCTTTAGTTTTAGATATTGAATCACTTGATGCTAATCCTAAGTGGAGATCAAGTGGCAAATATGACGGAATGTCTCCTCCCAGGACTAAAATACGAAGAATTATTTTAGGAGACAATGACACTTTGACAATATTACAAAAACATCATGTACACACTAATGTACAATATGTTGTTGATGATTTTGAAATTGTGAATTGATTAAATTAATTTTATGATTGTCCAAATAACCAAATAAACATATATGAGAAATCTATGTTAAATTATATTAGAAATCAATGTTCAAGATTTATAATAAAATATTAACTGAAGCAAAAATCTTTGTACATAATTTAATGAACGATACTCGGGAAAAGCGTTATCCTAAAACAGAAAGTATGTTCGAAGAAGAAGTCATTATAAAACCAGATGAACTGAAACAAGTAAGGATAAATATACTATTATATATAAAACAATGTAAAAATACATTTTATAAATACACTCAAAAAGAAAAATTTAACGAAGAACTA
>Ga0181555_1003995_pt1 | contig 11501 bp, 12 predicted proteins | sample 011ome_15_FD_145601 | JGI IMG/M metagenome (GOLD analysis project Ga0181555, IMG submission 145601) | Coastal salt marsh microbial communities from the Groves Creek Marsh, Skidaway Island, Georgia - 011504AT metaG (spades assembly) | ecosystem: Environmental > Aquatic > Marine > Intertidal zone...
ACTTAAGAATAGATTATTCAATTTTAGATCAACATGCTGACTCTTACAGAAAAATAAGAAATACTTTTAGGTATTTGCTTGGCAATACTAATGATGAATTTAAAGAAATAGATTTAAATAATTTAGATTTAAAAACTTTACCAGAACTTGAACAATTTATGCTTCATAGAATTTATACACTGAATTTAAAATTTCATAAATATTTTAACAATTATGATTTTCATAACTTATATAAAGAGCTTCTGAACTTTTGTACCGTTGATTTGTCAGCATTCTATTTTGATATAAGAAAAGATACATTATATTGTGATCCAATAGACTCTAAAAAAAGAATATCATGTATATCTTTGTTAAATATTATACTTAATTCTCTTTTAAAATGGTTTGCTCCAATTTTGTCTTTTACAACTGAAGAAATTTATAAATTAATTTTTAAAGGCACCAAAAGTATCCATCTTGAAAATTTTTTAGAATATCCACAAACGTTTTACAATCAGGAATTAAACGACAAATGGCTCGAACTGATTAAAATTAGAAATGCGTGCAATATGAGTATCGAGGAAAAAAGAGCAAAAAAAGAAATAGGTTCAAGTTTAGAAGCTGAAATTAAAATAGATTTGAGAAGAGATTTAGAAAAAATAGTACAGAATATAGATTTTGCTGAGTTGTGTATTACCTCAGGTGCAACTGTGAATTTTACAGAAAATCAGGATATAATTGTTTCTACTATTAGAGCAGAGGGTAGCAAGTGCCCAGTGTGTTGGAAGATTAGTAAAGGACAATGTCCTAGGCATTCATGAAAATGCTAAGATATTTTAATAAATCTTTCACATTATATTCCGCATTCATTTTATCTTTATTCGCAATAGATAGGATTACCAAAATCTATGTAATACATCTTGATAGAATTAATTTACAAAATTTTATATTAAAAAGTGAATATTTAAATATCAGATTATTTTGGAACGAAGGTATAGCCTTCGGCCTATTGCAACTACAAGAGGATAACTTTTATAATATTTTAACTACAATTATAATATTTATAATATTAATTATCTTATTTATGATTTTAAGAAATAGAGGTTTTAGAAAATTTTCTTTAATATTGATTTTTTCTGGAGCTTTAGGCAATGTCTATGACAGAATATTTTTTAAAGCTGTTCCAGATTTTATTGATTTTCATATAGGAGAGTTTCATTGGTTTATTTTTAATGTAGCTGATATATTTATAACCCTAGGTGTTGTTTTTATGATAATATTAGAAATCTATGAAAATAAAAAAAAATAAAATTTTATACATATTAATTTTACCAATTTTTTTTTTATATAGCTGTGGAGCTATAAAAGAAGGTTTTGGATCAAAGAAAAATAGCACGGAAGAATTTTTAGTTGAAAAAAAATCACCTTTAGTAATGCCACCAGATTTTAATGAGTTGCCAATGCCAAAAGAGGCTAAAGAAGAAGAAAAAGATGACACTGGAATAAAATCTTTAATTACAAATAATTCAAGTAATAAAGACCAGACTCAAGTGCAAAATGAAACTGGAGATCAATCAGTCGAGGGATCGATAATTGAAAAAATTCAGAATAACTAATGCTATCAAAGCATATAAAATTTAAAAACTTTCAATTAAGAAATAATACAAATAAAATTAATATTATTCTTAAAAAACTATTGAGAGAAAATAATGAAATTTTATTTTCATTGAAAAAAAATTATCAAAATTCATTTTCTAAAAAATTAATCAACAAATATAAAAAATTTAAAAATTTAAATTTAATTGGTATCGGGGGATCATCTTTAGGATTTAAATCAATATATTATTTTTTGTCACATAAAATAAAAAAAAAAGTTTCATTTTTAGATAACCTTTTTATTAAACATCAATTCAAAGATACTCAAGAAAAATTAAATCTGATAATTTCTAAATCTGGAAATACAATCGAGACAATTGTTAACTCAAATATTTATATAAAAAAAAATGATAAAAATATATTTTTAACGGATAAAAAAAATAATTATTTAACTTTGTTAGCAAAAAAACTTAAGTCTGAAATAATATCACATAATAATTATATTGGAGGAAGGTTTTCAGTCCTATCAGAAGTGGGTATGTTGCCTGCAGAACTTGTAGGATTAGACTCAAAAAAATTTAAAAAATTTGATGATCTGGTGAAAAATAAAAGATTCATAAATTCTTTAACAAGCAATGTATCGACAACTTTGAATTTAATTAAAAAAAACAAAAAAGTTAATTCAGTTATTATTAACTATGATGAAAAATCAAACAATCTATTCCTTTGGTATCAGCAATTAATTGCTGAGAGCTTAGGAAAAAAATACAAAGGTGTATTGCCAATCGTTTCAACTATGCCAAAAGACAACCATAGTGTAATGCAGTTATATTTAGACGGTATTCAAAAAAATTTTTATACCTTTTTTTTTGTTCATGAAAAAAAATCTTTAAAAATAAATAATTCAATGATTTTTAATGATAAAACTTTTCTAAGAAATAAAAATATTATCAAAATTTTACATGCACAAAAACTAGCAACAGAAAGGGTGTTTATTAAAAAAAAAATACCATTTCGAAGTTTTGAAATATTTCAAAGAACCGAAGATACACTTGGAGAATTGTTCACTTTTTTTATTTTAGAGACAATATTATTGGCTAGGGCTCTTAATATTAATCCATATGATCAGCCAGCTGTAGAGTTGATAAAAAAAGAGACAAAAAAAATATTATCTTAGAGATGCAAAAATAATTTGATTAATACCATATTTTTTTTTTTCAATTATATTTAAATAATTTGGATATTGATCATAATTTTTTTTTGGTCGATGCATAACAATAATACCTTCTTCAGAAAGAATTGAGTTATCATTAATTTTATCAAGTATGGAATTGATTTTATTTTCCGCATAAGGTGGATCTAGAAAAATTAAATCAAATTTATAATTTAATTTTTTAATAAACTGATCATTAAAAATATTATCTTCAAATATCTCATAGTTATTTTTTTGATTTAAATTTGATAAGTTTTTTTTTAATATCTTAATGACACCCAGATAATTTTCTACAAAGGTCACATGTTTCGCCCCTCTTGACAAACATTCAATTCCAAAAGAACCAACTCCAGAAAATAGGTCTAGAACATTTGAATTTTCAAAGCTAAATGAGAATTTGTTTGAGTGTTTTAAAATATTAAAAATAGACTCCTTAGTCAGATCTTTTAATGGTCTAGTATTTTTGTCGCTAGGTTCAATTATTTTTTTGCCTTTGAAATAGCCCCCAATTACTCTCATTTTTTACTCTACAACTTTATGCCCTATATCTTTTCTATAAAATCCCTTAGTCCAATTTAATTCTTTTAATCTATTATAAACATTATTTTTACATTCTAAAAAACTTAAACCCAACGACACAAAATTTAAAACTCTACCACCAGATACATAAGTTTTTTGATTTTTTTCAAAAGTTCCAGCATGAAAAAGATAATCATTTTTTGTTAAATTGATGTTTGTTAACCCACTAATCTCAATATTTTTTTCATAATCTTCGGGATATCCCTTTGAGCATAAAACAACACACAAACTCTTTTTATTTTTCCATTCAATATTAACTTGATTAAGTTTTTTTTCACAACAAGCTATCAAAATTTCTTCTAAATCATTAGTTAACATAGGTAATATTGTTTGGCATTCTGGATCTCCCATTCGAACATTGTATTCAATTAAATAAGGTTCATTTTTTGAGATCATCAATCCAGCATATAAAAAACCTATGTAATCAGTTTTCAAATCTTTAAGAGCTTGTATTGTTGGGTAAATAATTTTATTTAATATTTTTTTTTCTAAATCTTTGTTAATCAATCTAGATGGGGAATATGCGCCCATTCCCCCTGTATTTTTACCCTTATCACCCTCTAATACACGCTTATGATCTTGTGCTGTTCCAAAATTTTTAATTGTGACACCGTCACTGATCACAAAAAAACTCATTTCTTCCCCTTCAATAAATTCTTCTATTAAGATATTTTTTGCATATCCAAATTTTCCATTAAATATTTCTTCAACCGCATTTTTAGCATCAGATAATTTCTCACAAATATATACACCTTTGCCTGCAGCAAGATTGTCAGCTTTAATAACTATTGGATATTTTGATTTTTTAAGAAATTCTTTTGAATCACTCTCATTTTCAAATATACCAAATTTTGCTGTTGGTATTTTATATTTTTCACATATCTTTTTTGTAAAGATTTTTGATCCCTCCAATTGAGAAGCTTTTTTATTAGGACCAAATACTTTAATATTAAACTGCTCTAGATAGTCAACTAATCCATCAACCAAAGGTTTTTCAGGTCCTACAACAACTAGGTCTATTTTATATTTTAAAATAAAATTTTTAACATCTTCAAATTTTTCTAAATCTAAATCATAATTTTTAGCTATTTTTGCTGTACCAGCATTTCCTGGACAACAATACAGTTGTACTATTTTTTTAGACCGATTTAATGCTTCACAGAGAGCGTGTTCTCTACCACCACTTCCTAAAACACATATTTTCATATATGATATTTTATAGACTAATATTAATGAAAAAATTAGCAAAACTTAGATATCTACCAAATAATTTTGAAGTTATTGATTCAGGTGATCATGTGATTTGTGCTGTTTCTGGAAAAAAAATTTCATTAGAAAAATTAAATTATTGGAACGTGGAGCTACAAGAACCTTACTATTCCTATATTGAAGCACATAAAAAAAGAGAAGGAATTTAAGATTTTTTATGAAATTTTCTTTATTTCCAACGATTATGTGTCCATATCCATTGATGTGGATTTCTAAGCACTAAATCTTCAATAATTTTATTTAATTTATTGGTAATCACTTCTACTGACTCATTTTTATTAAAATTTATTGGCTGATGAATAAAAATTTTAAAATTAATTTTGTTTATTCTTTTTATTGAAACAGGGATAATTGGCATTTGATATCTCTTTATAAGCTGTGCCGGAATAGTTGTAGTGTATGCATCTTTGTTAAAAAATTGTGCTTTTATTCCTTCTGATACTCTTTGATCAATCATTAGTGCAGAGGAATAATTTTTTTTTGTTAATTTTATTAATAATTTTAATCCACCGATTCCTTTTTTTATCTGGTTTTTGCAAATATATTTTTTTCTAATGAATTCCATTATTTTATTCAAAAAAATATTATTTAAGGGTCTATAAATTGTTGCAAGGTTGATACCTGCTTTTTCTATCTCCATAGCCATTAATTCAAAATTTGCAAAATGACCTGAAACGAATACCGCTTTGCTCTGTTCATCATTTATTTGTTTTAAAATTTCCTTACCTTCAATAGAGATAATTTTTCCTTTATCTTTTCTAAATATATTAAAAAACATATATTCCGCTAAAACTCTTCCATAATTATTCCACATATTTTTTATTATTTTTGATTTATTTTCAGCATCTAAATCTGGAAAAACATTTGCTAAATTTTGATTAATAATTTTCTCAGATCTAAAGTAAGGACCAATTATCTGAAAAATTTTACCACCAAAAGAAGATGAAAGTTTTAATCTTAGAACCTTAAAGATTAAAAATAATAATATTATTATTATAAATTGTAAAAAATACCTAAATTTGATTAACATCTTCTAAAATTATCTTTATAAATTCATTTTCGTTGTCTAATTTTAACTCTGATTTTACATAGTTTATTTTTTTATTATCAATGTTGTTTAGTCTTAAATAGTCTTTTTCAGTAGTAATAATCTCAAGATTTTCATCTTCAGCAGTATTAAGGATTTTTTTTATATCATTAGGAGAAAACTGATAATGGTCTGGAAATTCAATTTCTTTTATTATTTTCAAATCATATTTTTTTAACATCGATATAAATGATTTATGGTTTCCAATTCCAGAAAACGCTAGATAATTTTTTTTCTTTTCAAATTCATCAATATTTGTTGGATAATATTCGCTAGTAAAAATCTTAAAATTTTTAGATAAGTTATTTAATTCTTTCAGTATAAGATCTTTATTTTCTAGGTCTCCGTTAATACAGATATTTTTATATTTAGATAATAATCTGAATTCCTCTCTTAATGGACCAGAGGGTATTGTAAGCCCATTTCCAATCCAATTTTTTCCATTAAAACAAATAATTTCTTTATCAAATTTTATCTCTGAGTCTTGTAAGCCATCATCTAAAATTGCAATATCGTATTTATCATTTATTGCACTAATTATTGCTGTGGATCTTTTTTTATTACAATATAACTTGCCTTTATTTTCTAATAACATTTGTTCGTCTTTTTGATTTTTATAATATTTTTTTATAAAGCAGCATTTGTATTTTTTTGATAAAAGTTCATATAGTTTTAAGCAGAGTGAGGTCTTTCCAGTCCCACCTAAATAAATATTTCCAACACAAATAAGCTTAATATTTGGATAAGTTTTTCTAGATGAAACTAGATATTTTATTTTGACTAAATTTTTGATGATGATGCTAATAGGTTTTAAAGCTATCGAAATAGAATTTGGTTTTTTTAAATCCCAAAATTTAGGTTTTTTAAATTGTATCATTAATTATTTTATTTAATTCAATAATATTTTTTTCAAAAACTTTTATTCCTAATTGTTTAATTTTTTTTGCATTTCCAAAATCTTTTTTGAATTTGATATTTCTAATAAAATTATTTGGATAAACTACTTTTGATGAAATTTTTAATTTCTTAAGTAGAATGTATATTTCTTTAAAATTCCCTGTATTAGGACCGTGTAATATCCTCGATCCAAATCTACATGGTTCTAGTGGATTTTGACCACCCGAAGTCATAATTGATTTACCGAGAAAAACCGTAGATGCTAGTTTATAAAAAACTTCAGACTCTCCAAAGGTGTCCACCAAATAGATATCAGTGTCTTTTTCCAAATTTTTATTTTTGCTATGTATATTTATGCTTAAATTTAGTTGTCTTAATTCTCTCTTAATTGACTGTACTCTATCTATATGTCTTGGGATTATTATTGTGACAAGGTTTTTAATCTTTTTTTTCATAAGCATATGAACATATGCTGCAATTTTTTCCTCTCCCTTATGAGTGCTTGCAGCTACCCAAATTTTTTTGGATTTAAATTTTTGAGAAATTTCTTTGAATAATTTATTTTGAAAAATGGATTTGTTTTCAATGAATTTCAAATTTCCAGTAAACTTAATATTATTAACTTTTAAAGTTTTTAAATATTTTTCCGTTTCTTTATTTTGAGGAAAGGCAAATTTTATTTGTCTAAAAATTTTAATTGCTGACTTTTTAAATAACATCCAATTATCAAAAGTTTTTTTTGTAATTCTTGCATTAAGCAGAACTAAATCAATTTCGTATTTTTTTAAATTATTAAACATATTTGGCCAAATCTCAGACTCTAAAAATATTGCAACATTTGGTTTCCAATATTTTAAAAATTTATTTGTTAAAAATGTATGATCTATTGGATAAAATTGATGAATTAGTTTTTTAAACTTGTATTTTTTAACTAAGTTAGCGGAACTGATGGTGGAGGTTGTGAGCAGAATATTATCAATGTTAATATTTTTTTCAAAATATTTAATTAATGGAATGACACTCATGGTTTCCCCTACACTAGCACAGTGAAACCATATTAAGCTTCCCTTTGGTCTTTTTTTTGAACTGATCGCAAATTTTTCAATAAATCTAATCTTATCTTCTTTCTTCTTTATAATTCTTATGAGTATCAAAAAAGGTGATATAAGAATAAATATATTTATAAGTATTCTATAAACAAAAAACATTATTGCTTTTGAATTTGTTTTTCGTAAAAGTTTTTATATACCTCTGAATTTTTCAAAAGTTCTTCATGTTTCCCATTAGCAACAACATTTCCAGAGTCAATTACATAAATGTTATTCGAGTTGAGAATTGTTGATAGTCTATGTGCAATAACAATTGTAGTTTTATTTTTTGTTAAAATTTCAATTGCATTTTGAATTTTATGCTCAGTTTCAGAGTCCAAAGATGAAGTGGCTTCATCAAGTAAAATGATTGGACTTTTTTTCATCATTGCCCTTGCAATTGATAATCTTTGTTTTTCTCCACCAGACAATCGCACCCCATCCTCACCGATCATTGTCTCATATTTAAGAGGCAATTTTTCAATAAACTCATCACAATATGATAGTTTTGCTGCCGCCATCATCTCCTCATCAGTAGTTTTATTGTTTCCATATTTAATATTATTCTTGATGGTGTCATCAAAAAGAGTTGTATCTTGGCTGACAAAAGAGATTTGATCTCTAAGAGACTTAACTTTGACAGAGTTAATTGACTGATTATCAATTAAGATTTTACCATTATTAATATTATAAAATCTTGGTATTAAATTTAAGATAGTTGATTTACCTGAACCACTTAAACCGACCAAAGAGGTCATCTCACCACCTTTAAATAATAGATTTATAGATTTTAAAACTATCTCATTTGGTTCGTATGAAAAACTCACATTATCAAATTCAATTTCGCCACTCTTAATTTGTATATTTATGGAGTCACCTTCATCAATAATCTCTTTTTTTTGATCAATAATTGGCAATATTCTATTAGCAGCCGACAATCCTCTATTGATAACCATATTTAGAGTGGATAAAGCCCTAACAGGTTGATAGGCCAACATCATTGCTGCTAAAAATGAAAAAAAATTATTTATATCAAGTTCATTTTTAGAAATTAGTATTCCCGCATAAAAAATTAAGGCAGCGATCATAAAACCTGTTAGAATTTCCATAATTGGTGACATTCTTACAAATACAATTGCTATTTTTTTATTTTTATCTTTTAAATTTTCTAGTTTGTTGTTTGCTTTAATTTCTTCATAATTTTCTTTTTGAAAAATTTTAATCAGCTTGTGATTTTTAAAAAGCTCAACCAAATAAGATGTCAAAAAGCTTGATTTTTCTTGTGCCTCTGTAGTGACTTTGTTTATTCTTTTGCCTAATATTTTTGATGTGACACCAGCTAGAGGAACCATAATTATTGAAATCAAAGCTAACTTCCAATTTTGAAGAAACATTACAAATAATAAACCAACCAAAGTTAAAGAATCTTTAAACAAACTTAATATTGCACTACTCAACAAATCTGTAATATGAGTGACATCATATGTTAGATTTGAGATAAATCCTCCTGAATGCTTCTTATCTATGTATTGTGTATCAGCGTTAATTAAAGTTTTAGTCATATCAAATTGTAATTTTTTTTTTATCTCTTCTCCAACACTTATCATTGTGGATTTTGCCAGGTATAAAGAAACTCCTTTTATAGCAAAAGCTAAAATTATCATTAATGGAATAACAAAGATTAAATTTTCATCTTTATCTATAAATATTTTTTTAATTGCAGGATCTAATAACCAAGCAATGGCTGATGTACTTGCAGCAACTAGGATTGCAAAAAAAACTGAAATTATAATTTTATCAATATATAATTTAGTATAATCATCAAATAGTCTTTTATAAATTTTAGATTTTAACATTTATAAAACTTTTCCAATCAGAATGCTGATTAACATTATCAAACCAAAAAAATTATTGCTTTTAAAAGTTTTTAAACAAATTTGAGGATTTTTTTGATCAAAACTTTTGATTTGATAAATAAATAGATGATAAGCAGTGATAAGCATAGATAGAAAATAAAATTTATTTAAATTCATTAAATATCCACCTACTAAAAACAAAAAAATAAAAACAAAGTAAGAAATAAATAAAAAATTTTTTGCATTATCTTTAAATTTAATAGAAGTTGATTTTAATCCTATGATTTCATCGTCATTAATATCTTGAAATCCATATATTGTGTCATATCCTAGTGTCCAAAATATGGCTCCAATATAAAAGACCAACATTATTAAACTAATTTCCTCTTCTATTGACAACCATCCTAAAACTAAACCATAATTAAAAGTTATTCCTAAAAAAAGTTGAGGCCAGTAGGTGAACCTTTTCATTAAAGGATATGAAAAAGCAAGTGGCATTGAGCAAATTGCAAAAATTATTGTTATAGAATTAAAGTTTAACAAAACTATAAGTGCGATAAGGCACAAAAAAGCAGAATATAATACTGCAAGCTTTACTGTAATACGGCCAGAAGCAATTGGTCTTTCTTTAGTCCTTGATACCTTTGAGTCATATTCTCTATCAAAAATATCATTTACAATACAGCCAGCAGATCTCATTAAAATAGCACCAAGAAGAAAAAGTGTTAAATAAAAAAAATATAAATTTAAACCCTTTGAAAAATCATAGGCCAAACTTAATCCCCATGCACATGGCCAAAACAACAGCATAAACCCAATTGGTTTTTTTATTCTAATAAGATCTATGAAAAGATTTAATTGGTTTGACATAATTTACTTGTAAATAACAAAGCCTAGATTCATAATCAAATTGATTCGTATGAATATAGATTACACTGTTACAGCTTTAATGTTTCCAGCAATACCATTGTTAATGAGCGTTTACAGTAATCGATTTCACTCACTCAGTATTCTAATTAGACAACTCCACGATGAACATGTCTACGAAAAACACATTCCACCTGAATGGAAAAAACAATTTATAAATTTAAGTGGACGAATAACCTTGTTGAGATGGACAATTCTTTTTGCGTCTTTTGGATTTCTTTTTAATATGCTTACAGTTTTTGCTCTTTATTTAGACGAACTTTTTATCGCTAGAATGATTTTTGGATCATGCTGTTTATCAATGATCATATCAATTTTATTTTTTATAAGAGAAATACATATATCAACGAATGCACTTAAACTGCATATGTCTGATATGGATGTTGATGTTTCTTAAGGTATTATAACTGCAGGACCAGTAAGTTTTCTTGCCTCAAGATCTTCGTGAGCTTTTTGAGCTTCATCAAGAGAATATTTTTTTGAAATTTCTACTTTAAATTTATTGCTTAAAACTGCATCAAATACTTTTTTTGCAGATTCTTCTAGTTCTTCTCTTTTAACTGTATAATGAGCTATTGATGGTCTTGTAAAAAATAATCCTTTAGCGTTGATGTGTTTTTTTACATCGATAGTGTCTACATAACCAGATGCATTTCCAAAAGCGACCATCATTCCTCTAATTTTTAAAACCTCTATTGACCCTTCAAATGTTTTTAAACCAACACCATCATAGACAACATCTATTCCATTTTTACCTACAATTTTTTCAACTTCTTCAACAAAATTATTATCAGTGTAATTAATTACATGATGACAACCATTTTTTTTTGCAATCTCTTCTTTTTCTTTAGACCCAACAGTTCCAATAACCTCCGCACCAAGCGCATTAGCCCACGGACATAAAATTTGACCAAGTCCACCAGCTGCCGCATGATATAAAACTTTATCACCTTTTTTGAGTGGATAAGCTCTATGAAGTAAATATTCTGCTGTAATTCCTTTTAAAGTAA